>Ga0207891_1000786_pt1 | contig 18151 bp, 13 predicted proteins | sample LinPmetageLP50_FD_184061 | JGI IMG/M metagenome (GOLD analysis project Ga0207891, IMG submission 184061) | Marine viral communities from the Pacific Ocean - LP-50 (SPAdes) | ecosystem: Environmental > Aquatic > Marine > Oceanic | place: Pacific Ocean | collected 2011-08-27 | reverse complement strand
TGCGGGGGCCTTACAATCAATCCCAGGGAGCTCTGCCATTTCGACTTCTGTGGCGCCGCCTGTCCTCATTCCCTATCGCTTTATTGCTGAAACAGACTTGTTGCAGTTTGGTAGCCGAAAAGAATACCAATATTTTTATAAGGTAGCAGACACGGTCAACTTACAGCGGCTGCAAGACGTACTGGAACCCAAACTCGATCTAGAAAATGCCGATTTAGACACTCATACCAGTACGACCAACCGATTGGGCAGGCGGTATGATAATGTGGGTAAGTTCTTAAACCTAGCGGCTTTTATCGCCTTGTTATTAGGGTGTATCGGTATCGCAAGTTCGGTACATATTTACATTAAAGAAAAAGTAAGTGCCATTGCTATTTTAAAATGCATGGGTGCGTCCAAACTTCAAAGTTTTCTGATTTTCTTGATTCAAATTGCTGGGATCGGAATAATAGGCGGTGGTATCGGGTCGCTTATTGGGGTCGGTATACAAGGGTTGTTTCCGTATTTACTCAAAGAATTTTTGCCATTCACGCTCGAAATTACCATTACCGCCCTGCCCATTGTTATTGGTGTATCGCTTGGCCTGTTTATGTCTGTTCTATTTGCGCTCCTTCCGCTACTACGAACTTGGTATGTATCGCCTTTAGCGGTATTGCGTGTGGATGAAAATGCTTCTCAAGAACCCAAAAAAGTTCGGATTTTGGTATTTGGGGCCATCTTGGTCTTCCTGTTTTTATTTTCATTTTGGCTGATTGAAGATGCCCAATATGCGTTGCTATTTGTAGGTGGCACTGTTATTACATTTGCGCTTTTAGCCGGTGTCGCGCTATTTTTTATTAAAATGGTAAAACGGTTCTTTCCGAAGCGTTGGAGCTTTACGGCACGCCAAAGTCTGCTCAACCTTTTCAGGCCCAACAATCAAACCGTTGTGCTGGTTGTTGCCATAGGTTTGGGAACGTTTTTAATAAGCACGCTGTATTTTACCAAGGATATTCTGTTAGCAAAGACAGCCATAGAGCAGACCACTTCAACTGCCAATATCATCATTTTGGACATTCAACCAGAACAGCGCGAATCGGTTGCCGAAAGTATGGTTACTAAGGGATTGCCTGTGATTAGCAACATTCCGTTAGTGACGATGCGGATGCACAGTATCAATGGATCCTTAGTAAATGAGCTTCGCCAAGATAGCACACGCCAAGTGCGCGGTTGGATTTTGAACCACGAGTTTAGAACCACCTATCGCGATACGCTTACACCGTCTGAAGTATTGCTAGAAGGCAGTTGGTCTCCACAAAAAAAGGCAGGCGATCCTGTGTATATTTCCATTTCAGATAATCTGGCTGAAGATGCAAAACTAGGCGTAGGCGATCCTGTTATTTTCAATGTGCAAGGGGTGCTAATGGAAACCATCGTGGGCAGTATCCGCCAGGTAGACTGGGCACAAATGCAGCTTAACTTTTCCGTCGTATTTCCTAAAGGCGTGTTGGAACAAGCACCACAATTCAATGTTTTAACCACCCATGTGGCAGACGAGCAAGCCTCTGCAAGCTTGCAACGCGATTTGGTTGCTACATTTCCAAACGTGACCATTATCGATCTGCGACAAGTTTATACGTTGGTAGAAGATATATTGGGGCAGGTTTCCTGGGTGATTAATTTTATGGCGTTCTTTAGTATATTTACGGGACTTATTGTATTGATTGGTTCTGTACGTACCAGTAAATACCAACGCATAAAAGAAAGTGTCTTACTACGAACCCTGGGTGCAAAAAACAAGCAGATCTTAAAAATAGCGGCTTTAGAGTATGTCTTTTTAGGCCTGCTTGGCAGTTTGGTTGGGATTATATTGGCCTTGTTGAGCAGCTTGTGCTTAGCGCTATTTGTATTTAAAGAACCCTTTGTACCGTCGTTGATTCCCTTTGTGGTATTTTTACCTGGTATTACCCTACTCGTTTTAGCCATTGGCTTGAGTAACATCCAGACCGTTTTAAGAAGCGCTCCTCTGGAGGTGTTGCGCAAAGAAGGTTGATCGAGGTATGAGCGATACAATAGTTAGAAACTAATGAGCGGCTATTTAAACGCATTATAAAAGAAACCTATGTTTGGACTGTTTAAAAAGAAAACTGAAAAAGAAAAATTACAACTGCGCTATGAGAAGCTTCAAAAAGAATCTTTTGAGCTCTCTACTACCAACCGAAAATTGGCCGACCAGAAAGCCTTTGAAGCCAATGAGGTGATGAAACAACTGGAAAACTTAAAGTAAGATGGGGTGCTTGGTGTTTATTTGGGTTTTGTAGCTTTTGTTATACGCAACTTTTAGGAAAAATTAATGTGGAGGCACTTTTATACATGAAGGTTTTGCTTCTTTAAACTATGCGTATTTTTAAAAATGCTGTAAGCGATTTTAAAAGGTATCGAAGCACACCACCATCGACTATTTTTTTACTTTCCCCGGCCCTTAAGGGTGTCAAAAAAATACACTATCAACTTATAATTCAAAAAACATGAAACTAACCACTATCTCAAAGCTTTTCGTTTTCGCCGGCCTTAGTAACATCCTCGGCGTGCTTATTTTCTCAAAACTATTTACAAATCAGGTCATGATGAACACCCAGCCTGATGTCATGGGGTATTTTGGACTTATCTCCATTATCCTTTGGGGACTTGCCTATATCGCAGTACGTAAGAGCTATGCAGCCGTGCCGTGGTTGCTTACCGTCTTTGTAATCGAAAAACTAATCTACGGTACCGTCTGGTTGCGATGGCTCACTTCGCACTCGCTCGCTGCGGTATACGAACAAGACACTTTCGCAGGAATATTCTATACCATATATGGCGCCAACGACTTTTTGTTTGGTGTGTTTTTTGCGTGGGTGTTTTTTATGGTTTTGAAGAATGTAAAGACATAAGCTTCAATTGATTTTTATCTATTCTTCTTAAAATTCTCCGCCTGCTCAAAAATGTCTACATATACCTCATCCCGTTCTACTGGAGGATATCCATGTTCATCTAATAATAAAATCCACCCAACTTTTAATGCGGCCTTAATGTCTGCTCTTTTATTCCCATCTGGAAATTTGGCTTGTTCATCAACCAAATCTTTTACGGTCTTTGCCAGTTCAATAAGTCTATCTTCTGGATATCTAAAATCGTACTTAACGCAAAGCTCTTTTAGAATGTCATAAAATGCCTTCTCTTCAAAATCTATCCCTAATTCATCTCCTGCCGAAAATTCCCGATGTACTTCCCATATTAAAGCGGTTAGCTGATCTGCCATTTCTTCGTATACTTCGCTACGCAATACATCATCATCATTACGCTCGTTATATTGTTTTACGAGCGACTCCATTTTTTTGAAAAATCAATTCCTGTCGCTTCACTTCAAATTTTCCCTTTCGTATCCTACTTAAAGACATACGAAGCATTACCTTCCACAGCACATTCTAAGGGCTATGAACACCGCTGTTCACCCCAAAAAAAATAAGCTATGTTTCGTAAAAGTTGTACCTTAGATTTCTAACCATTTTAAATTGAAACCGATGAAATACTTTTTTAGCCTTCTCTTTATATTAGCTGGAGTAACTACTGGCATCGCTCAAAACGGTTTTTATATAAAATATGAAGCAGCGATCACCAGTACCAGTGAAGATGAAGATGAAGATGAAAATGAAGAAATAATAGCCGTGATGAAGCAAGGCAGGACTATGGAGCTCGCCATTAGTCCAGAAAAAAATTGGGTTAAAACCCAAGTAGGAAATATTATGACAGTAACGATGGAACTAAACATAGCTGAAAAGAAAACCATGACCATACTTATGGAGGGCACCATCGGAACCATGGCATTTCGGGGTGATCCTGAAGAGTTAAAAGACACTTCGGAAACCTTACCCAAGATGGAGCTTTTTCTTAACGAAAGCAAGACTATTTTGGGGTACGAATGTAAAAAAGCTTCGCTTACCGATGCCGAAGGAAATACGACTGTTTTTTGGTATACCGAAAAAATTGCGAGCCCTGAAGGCATCTCTCAAATGCCCGATCAAATCCCTGGTTTAAGCCTGCAATTTGAAAACGCTTCACCAAAGGGGGTAACGGTAACTTACACGGCGGTTCAAATAGAAGAACAAGCCAATATGTCCGCGTACCAATTGATCATTCCGGAAGGCACCGAGATTAGCGACTTAAAACAAATGGCACAGTGGGGTGGAAGATAATTTTGCTTTACTGTTCGATTTTGTAGTGGTCTGATGTCTATTCCAAATCCTATGTTGGTTTTTATTGACTATGAATTATCGAGTTCTATTCCTTTTAAAATTCTCCACTTGCCCAAAAATGTCTTCATACACCTCATCCCCTATGAGTTTGTTTTTTAAGTTCAACTATTTCTTTCCAACACGCGGATTCCATAGGTCAAACAATTTATGTTCAATAGTTGTTAAAAGCATGGTTTGAAATTCTTTATCCAATTGCAGCAAGTCTTCGGGTAGCACCCAATAACTAAAGTGCATCTGGTTTTTGAAGACACCTCCTCCAGACCTACTTAATTTTAGACCGTAAGTACCAGATTCTGTATGTTGAATATGTTCACAAATCCTCGATTTGATGTTATTCCTTTTGCCTATATAAAATACTGTTTTTCCACTTTCTGCACCTCTGTTCTGGTCTTTTTCAAAACGCGTTTTAGTAGGCCTTGATAACCCTTTCAATCTATTTTTATTTTTACAATTCTTGTCCCAAGCAGAGCAAAATTCATTATAATCGGTATAATTAAATTTATCCACATAAAAACAATAAATTCCAGGTTTTGTTGGAATGTCATTGGCCTCAAAGTCTTTAAGACATATAATGTTATCTAATAACGTTTCTTGTATTTGTTCTATAAATAAGAGGAACATAGTATTAGAATACGATGTAATGTTTTCCCACTCTTTACAAAGATGGATTATGGAATGCTTTATATTTACTACAGCCATTAATTAAGTGTTTTCTAAGAAAAATCTCAATTTCATATTACTAAACCTAGTTCCTCTTAATTTTTTTCTGGACTTTCTATATGCATAAAAATATTATGCATCTTTATTATACAAATAATTTGGGTATAGACTTAAATTCTAATTACTTAAGAATTAACCATTATTCTCTTGTATATAACGTCTAATTCTTTACACAAAGTCATTAATGCCATTTCTAAAGATTTAGCATATTGTCTATCCCTATAGACTATATGAGGAATGTATTCTCCTTTTTTTGCATATAGTGTTATACGCTTATTGTAGTAATCAATATACGTTCTAAAGTTTTCAAATCGATGCTCTTCAATATTTTGAAAACTCTTTAATACGCGCTTTAATATTTCGTCTGAATACCGAGGATATATAGCAGCTCTGTTGGAAACTACTACACTAATTTGATCAAAAAAACTAATGCAAGTAGGATATGTGCCTTCTGGAGATTCAACTACTGTAAATGTTTTAGTTGTAAAAAATTTACTCAAAGTTTTAGCATTCCTTTGGAGTAATTCGTCTTCGGTTCTTAAAATAGAAAAGTCAACACCCTCCTCAAGTACTTTCTCTGATGCAATAATAATTTCAGAACCTGATATTATTTGTTTTATCTCAAATAGACAATCCTCTGCCTCATCATTGCTCCATGTATCCCCTCCTCTCTCAAACATATAACCAGCTTCTCTATTAAATGTTTGTGAATACTCGTATAAGTTCATAGAGCCAACAATAATATCCTTTTGATTTAGGTAAATTTTTGAATGCAAGTTAGGATGTGTCAGCAGTGTAATGTGCGTTAATTTCTTAAGCTTTTCTAACTCATTAGCGTGAAGGCAATCTGTACGACAAACCATACAAATCTCAATACCACGTCTATCGCAATCTACTAGAGCATTATACACTTCTTTGCTCATTTTAACGTAAGGAACGACCAAAACCAACTCTTTATCAGCTTCATCGAATAGGTTAAAAAGACTTTCTACAAATTTGGGTTTATTAAGAAACATAAGTAATATTATTATAGGGTATAATTTAAACAAAATCAATTTCTGGAATTTCATTCCCTAAAACATCAGAAACTGTTTTATCTGAAGAAATATAGTTACCCCAGATGTTGAGGGTTTAATTTTTATTTTTTGAGTTTATCATTTGTATCTTAAATATTCTATGTCATTAACTTTCGATACTTTTATTCATTAAATTTTCAAGATCATTTATAGAAAATAAAAATTTAAAATAAGTATATCGTAATATTCCATATGGACTAATAAGCACTAAATCTTCGGCATCTTCCAAAACTTGTTCTTGAAATTTATCAAACGCAGTTCCTTTGAGTGTTTCTCTTTTAAACATTTTTTCAAACTGAGAATACCATTCTTTTTCTAGACGACCTATAAACTCAGAATACCTCCTTTTTATGTTAAAAACTGCATCCCATGTTTGCAACTCTTCGTCCCTCTCCCCATTTCGCTTAAAACTATATTCCCAAGGAACTTCTTTTAACAAAGTCTGTAAATTAACTGAGTTATAGGGTGCCAATGGCACATAATCCATTTCAATTGGCTCATTTAATATTCTTTCATCATACGGATTGTATGATTTTCTTCTTAAACCTTGATCATTATACAATGGGTCTGAAGTACCCTTTTCTCTAGAATTACACCTATGACAAGTAGGAAATAACAAATCAAAATTCATAGAAATAAATGGATGCTCTGCTTTAGAAAAAAAATGGTCGTATGCTTCTCGATATTTGCCATTAGGTGGAGCAAAAGATTCTGTACCACAAAATGGACAAATCAATGCTTTAAAATTATCTTCGTGCAATAGTGCATCGTAATGCGATTTTATCGATCCAAATTCTTCTTCAATTTGATCAATTAAAGGATAATCATTCCACAACTTAACATAAAAGTCTTTTATCAACTTTGAAATATCTTCGGGGAGTGCATCATATTTAATTAGATACTTATTTGTATCTGAAAAAGAGTTTAAATCATTATTTACTGCATAAGCTTCTTGCAATTGAATTTTAGCCGCTGCTGGAAGTTTATGGAAAGCTCCTACAATATTTTTGATAGGTGTTTCTATTCTTACCTTAGAAGCTTTAACTATTTCAAGAAAATCTGGGTGGATTAACAATGTTTCATCATAGGTTTCTAAATCGAGCTCGAATATTCTTTCAAAAATGTAGCAAATTTGCCTGTGAAATCCGGTTATTGGATGATCTATTTTGTTGAACCCGTATATCATACTAAACTTTATCTTTGTTATCTAATTCATTTTCTTTAGCTCTCAAAAATGAATAGGCATCAAACTTTTCAATTGATTCCCCAAAATTTAAAAGTTCCTTTTTAACCCGCAAAATATCTTCTTTTGTCTCTATGCTTCTCTTTAACGTGTTAATGGCTTCATTTGAAAAATCTGAAATAGATATGTCTCTATCAAAAATGAGCTCCAATAAAAAACCTATAGAGCTTCCATAAGTTTGCATATCTGGATTCTCAAACACTCCCTGTTCAAATTTGTAAACGTTATCTTTATGGCTGTCTGATATTACAAAAGGCGAATGTGTTGTTAGTATGATCTCTTGTTGTCTCACCTTAGTAACATTGCTCCTACTATCAAAGTTTGTTCCTGTTATATAATTAAGAATGCTTATCATCTTTGCACGCCATTTGGGGTTAAAGTGTGTGTTAGGTTCATCAAATAAAAACAAACAACCTGGCTCTTCCATCATTAAAACCGAGCCAATTACCTGACTAAATTGATGCTCTCCATCTGACAACGATTTATAATAAATTTCTTTTGATCTTTCTTTGTTATCTATTTGCTTGTCAATGATTATTTTTTCTATTCGAAAAACAAGGCTTGAAGGGTCTGGTATGGGCATTTCATCTGAAAGATTCAACGTCTTATGAGCTTTTAATATTAGCTTTCTTGTGTTAACAGGAACCATATGTAAGTTTAAGGTGTCGAGTTCGTAAAACACTTTAAATAGTTCAAAAGCACTTTTAAAATGGAATTTAAAAGACGAAATGGTTGCTTCAGTTACTTTAAAATCGAAAATTAATTGATTGGGTGAGCCATCCTCTGTATGATTTGTTTGATACCAACTACTGGCACATAATTTCAATCGCTCTAGTTCTTTAAATAGTTTATACCCTAAGTTTATTTTATTTTTTCTATAGTTATTTATGTTTAAAGTGATTCTAAAGGAAGAGAGATCATTTATTGCAAGAACTTTCTTAAAGTAATCTAGATTTGTCTTTTGTGCTAATAGCATATTAGCAATAAAAATGGAAAAGTTAGATTCGTAATTTAAAAAGTAAAGCCTGTTTTTATCCATTAAGCTTTGTGAAGGTGCACTAACGTTATCCTCGAGTTGCTTAAAATAATGATACCTTATTTTATAATATGGATTACTCAAAAGTTCATTCTGTCCAGAAGTATAAGCAATAACTTTTTTGGGTAAGAGCTGTTCGGTTTCTCGTTTTTCGGTCGAAAAATCTAATCGTCTAAACTCCTTTTCACTGTATTGGTATGAGAACTCTGGATGTTCGTTTAAAGGCTTTTTAATTCGTACTAAATATTGAGTTAATAACTCAGAATCTATATCGAACGAAACATCAAATACAGGTAAATAATATTCAATTTCAAAACCAAAACCTTGACCTTCCTTATCCTCATCAGACGCTGAGGGCATATGATACAATTCTAAATAGTAAAATATTTCAGAGAATAATTCTAAGAAGTTCGATTTTCCGCTACCGTTTAAACCTGCAAATATTTTAGCTGAAAGTCTACTATCACTATTATTGTCGTTAAATTCATAGCGCTTGTTTGCTTTTAAGCTCCTAAAATTATCACCATATATTGTTACGCTTTTTAATTTCATTCCACAATGTTATAATATATGCCTGAACGCTGATAAGCATCTTTGTCTTTAAAAAATTTGTAATCTTTTGGCAATAATTTTAAATCAAAATTTTCTTCTTGGCCGTTGTAAAAATTTTGTTTTAAAGCTAAAAATGGATTACCATTTAACCTGGTTTCAGTTCGTATGGAAGCAAATAAGAACTTTTTTAAGTCTAATTTGTTATTTAAATGAGGTTTCTTCTTTAAGTCTTCTGAAGAATAATAACTTAAATCAATATTTTTTTCAGTTTCAAGAAACATATTGAGCATCTCTACCGAAAAGTGATTGGATTTAAAACGCTCTTTAATTAGTTTTGAAATATGTTCTAAACTCAAAGAATCAAAGGCAACATTGAAATCGATTTCATCAAAATCCCGTTCATCATAATCACCTAAAGAATAGTTTATTGTTTCACGATAAATGTCTTTTTTCTTTTTATCAATTTTTTCAACCTCATTCTGCACACTTTGGTTATCAACAGTAGTATCAATTTTGGTTGGTTCCTTATCTCCCAAAAACTCCTCCCTTAAAACAACCCCCCTCAAATCCAACTCCCCTTTAAAAGCATCCTGACTTAAACGAGCATATAAATTTTTGAGTTCTGTGAGATGTGATTGATAGAGCATTTTTATTGATTTTACATTATTTACAATTTTTGAGAAATTACCCTGTCGTGACAACTTAGCGACGGGAATTTGTAATTCTTCTAATTGAGATTTTGTAATAGCTTCCCGAGTGGCCCCACCAATGGTAGCATTTTTAATCAAATAGGTGTTAAAATTTTGAGAAGTCAATAGATGAGAAAAGTATTCGGGAAGTATTTTTTCTTGATTTGGTCTTAAGATTGCCACGTGTTGATTTACCCTTGCGGGTAATATTTCATCTGGAACAACAGTAGCTCTAGCAACCGAAGCTCCAGTAATATTTATAAGAACGTCCTTGGGAAAAATTTCTACGTTGCTCAATTTATTTGCTTGCACATTGTCAATAAAAGCTAAGTTCTTAATTTTAAACTTATTGTTATAAATGTTCATACTGCGAATCAGTGAAATACCACTTTCCTTATACGCTTTTTTACCTCCTCTAGGGGTTGAGCCACTCCCAATTTTAGTAGTTAGCTCACTCAATGGTATTTCTTCCCAACCCTTCTCATTCCTAACAGGATCCCCAAACATCTCCAAAAAAGTACTCTTTATCAATTCATCCAGCAAGGCAATACTTTCTTTACGTTTGGATATTAAGTCTTCACAATCGTTTAAGACTTGAGCGATACGTTTTTGATCAGTGGAATCTTTTGGTATTAAAAACTTAGATTCTTTTAAAAATTTAAAATGACGGCTATATCCAGCATCAGGTAATTTTAAACTATTTAAAGCATAATATAAAAATAGTGTATCGTGTTTATCATTTTTTTTGGTTAGTGCCTTAGCACCATCTGCACCTAATGCAATCGGTAAATTTATGTATTTAAGAGCTCGAGTGTGATCTCCAAAAATAATAACTGGTAAATTATCAAAATTTACTAAGCTCTCATCGTCTGTATACCCCGCAATAAAATCTTGTGATTGATCAATTATTGGAAAACGTCCCTTTTTCAAATAATTACCTTTTGGTATCTTCTTGAATTTTCTTGTCGAATCTTCAAAAATTTTAACAAATGATTTAACCTCAATTTCCATTAAAATAGCTTCTTCAATTCGTTCAACTTTTCGCTAATTTCTTTTTCGAGTCCTTTTACTTTATTACCTTCTTTATCTGTTCCGCCTAGCAATTTTGTTAAAATTTCAGAAGGCTTTTCATAGACTATTTCTTCATACACTTCTTCTTTGTAGCGGGAAAAACTTAAATCATAATTCTCTTTTACAATTTCATCTTTAGGTACAAAAAAGTGTTTTTGCTCGCGGTCGTTTTGTGATTTCCCTCTATCTTTCGAAATGACAAATGCCTTATACTTTGTTACAATGTCCTGTAAATCGCCATACCCCTCTTCCTTATTTCGTTTATCGTCCAACGTATAGCCATCGCTCTCCATATCATAAAACCATACATTGTTGGTTTCTCCACCTTTGGTAAAAATGAGCAAAGCAGTACTTACACCGGCATAAGGCTTAAACACGCCACTTGGTGCTGGGATCACTGCTTTAAGTTCGCTTTTCTCGATCATTAATTTTCGGGCTTCCTTAAAGGCTTTCCCACTTCCAAACAAAACGCCTTGTGGCACAACAATACCAGCGGTACCTCCCATCTTTAACATATTGTAAATACGTTCAATGAATAAGAGTTCAGTTTTGGTAGTACCTAAATTTAATTCTTCATTAATATCGCCTTTGTCAATATTGCCCGTAAAAGGAGGGTTTGCCAAAACAACATCATATTCACTTGTCTCGCTATAGCTTTTACTTAGCGTATCCTTATAATCTATTTGCGGAGTTTCAATGCCGTGCATCATCAAGTTCATTAAACCCAGACGTACCATTGTTTGGTCTATATCGTAACCCTGCAGGCTTTTACCTAAAATTTCTTTTACTTCTTCAGTAAGCTTGGCACTTTTGCTGGAGCGTAGAAATCCGTCTTCATCTTTCTCTACATTCTCACTATCGCCAGGTAAGTTGGTGATTAAATATTGATAGGCGTCCAATAAAAATCCTCCGGTACCACAAGCAGGATCTGCAATGCGATTTCCTAATTTAGGGTTCACCAACTCTACTAATAACTTTATAATATGGCGGGGCGTTCTAAACTGTCCGTTTTTGCCTGCGCTGGCAATTTCACTTAATAAATACTCATACACATCCCCTTGTATATCCTGAAAATCCTGCCCTTTGTCGCGGGCATCTTTTTCCATTTCTTCGTAGATGCTATCAATGATCTTAACCGCTTCGGTTAATAATGAAGGTTTCGGAATTATAAACACGGCATTTCGCATATGTTTTACGAAAGGAGAATCATCGGTATCTAACGTTTTAATAAATGGGAATACATATTGTTGTACGCGTTGCAACATTTCTTCGGAAGGCAAACGCTTAAATTCACTCCAACGCAGTTGTTGTTTTTCAATTTTTAAATCGCTGTTGGGTAGTTGAAAAATGCCTTCAAATCTGGATGTAAATGTATCGCCTGTAAATTCAGCTCTCGATTGGTCGTCCAAGTCATTTTCATCCAGCTTTTTCATAAAGAGCAAATACGTAATTTGCTCAATAGCAGTTAGAGGATTTGAAATACCACCACTCCAGAATTTATTCCAGAGTTCCTGTATTTTCGATTTTATGATTGTGTTATGTTGTAATAAACTCATTTAAGCTACTAATTGTTCGGTTAAGGTTACTATTTCTTTTATTTCGGTAGGCGAAAAAACACCTTGAATTCCTTTGGGATGTATTACGGTAAAAGGTGCTTCTAAAAGATTTCTTTTGTGAATAGTGCCCTTATCTATTATAAAATCCCTTAATAAATTTAGAAAATCGATTTGGCGTGCAGTAAGCGTATTATGTTCCTGTATAAATTGTGCAACTTTCTTGCTTACGGTTTCGTCAAAACGTTCTAATACCTCGATGCCCAAAATATGTTTTATAAACGCCACCAACTTTGCGCGTTGATTGTTATACACTTTTTGGAGTAAACTTTCGGTAATGTGAGGATCTTCTTCCAGGAGTTCTTTGGCCAACGTTTCGGCTTCTTCAGGCGTAACACCTTCTCCGTTTTGTATTTTCTGAAGAATAGGGTTTTTACTCACCATCTCGGTCACTTTTTTCTCTACCATTTCACGGTATTTGGTAATACTTACCGACTCGTTTTGCGGACCAAATTCTACATATTCTTTTTTGGTTACAATATCTTCTAAATTAAGTTGATCCATTCCGCTCCCTGTAGAAGGGCGTTCAATATATTTCATTAAATACCCTAGCTTGTCAGAAAGCACATTAAATTCACTATCATTAATCACAGACCAATATTTATTTCGCAAAACCTGGTTTATATACACTGAGTGTTTGGCAACAATATTAACCGTTTGCGGTAATTGGCTCACCTGTTCTTGGATATTTGCTTTTAAAATTTCAAACTTATCAGTATCATTTTCTAAAAACGCTAAAGAAGTTTCCACTACATCTTTTTCAAAACGCATCTTTTTAAAATCTACTTGAGACATAGTTCTAAATAAGGGAATAATAACATCACGTAAGAAATCAATATCCTTTATGGACAAATCTTTCCAAAAATCTGCACTTAGTACTTTTTCAATGGCCGTTTGCGCATCTTGTATCACGACTGATTGTGAAGGCAATTGCGCAATTTGTTCTCTAAGCTTATTAATTTCCTTTAATGCAATGTCTCGTTCATCTAATTCTAATGCAACTTCAATTTTATCCACGCGAAGAGACGCGTATCTAACTGGTAGCGGAATTTGAGGTTTTAATTCTTTTCCTTTTGGATTCAGTTTAAAGTATTCAAAATTATCCCAGCAATCTAGAATTAAAAAAGCGTCTTTTTCAGTGCACCAAGGTTTCATTTGAGTTGGTTCGAGCAATCGAGTTCCCCGTCCTATCATTTGCCAGAACTTCGTATAAGAAAATACCGGTTTAGCAAAAACAAGATTTACCAATTCCCGCACATCAATTCCTGTGTCTAACATATCCACACTCAGCGCAACTCTGGGCATGTTTTGAGTCTTAAATTGATCCAGCAAACCACCTTTTCCATATACTCGGGAATCATCAGACACCATCACCTTGGCAAGCTCTCCTGTATATTCGGGATATAAAATATCAAATATTTTTTCCACCTGTCTTGCTTGCGCTATCGTTTGACAGAAGAATATGCTTTTTCCTGGCAGTACTCCATTAGGGTCTTTTATGCACTCCTCCATAAACTCTTTTACGATAAGCGCATTCGTGCCCTTATTTCTAACAGATTTTTCTAAATCCTTGCCCTCGTAATTAATATCTGCAATATCTCGTCCTTCAAATAATAACTTCTTTTGATCTTCTAAGCTAACCGTACGTTTATTGATACCCTCATTTTGAAATTTGGTATGAATTTTCATTACCTGAAAATTGCATAAATAAGGCGGTATGTTATTTACAGCTTCCTCGTAAGAATATGCGAATGTTGGTAATCCATCTTCACATTCAAATAGTTCAAAGGTATTGTGGTCAATAACATCGGTTGGTGTTGCGGTTAAACCAAGCGTAATTGTATTAAAATATTTCAACACTTCTTGATAGGTATTGTATATGGATCGATGACTTTCATCAATCACTATTAAATCAAAAAAATGTGGCGATAGGGTTTGCTCTTTATCTCTCACAATATTGAGCATCGTGGGATAGGTAGCAACATACACTCTTCTATCATCTGCTATAGATTTTTCTCCTCGTTTAGGCCAAGTTGGTTCGTTAGGTAAATGTTCTTTAAATGCATCGAGCGCTTGATCTCTTAATGCAATTCTATCAACCAAAAACAATGCTTTTTCTGCCCAACTAGCTCTCATTAACGCATCTACTAAGGCTATACAGGTTCTCGTTTTACCAGTACCTGTAGCCATCACCAAAAGAAATTTGGTGCGCTTTTTCTCAAGCGACTCCATTATTTTTCTAATGGCTTGGATTTGGTAATCCCGTCCTGCGATACTCGTATTTATTAATTCGCTTGCTAACGGTTTTTTCCGCTTTCTAATAAAGTCTAACCGAGTTAGATCATCTCTTGTAGGATAGCCTATTACTTTTTTGGGTGGCGCTTGGCCTAAATTCCAAAAATAGATATCAAGTCCGTTGGTATAAAAACAAAATGGTAGTTGCCCTGTTTTTTCAAAAATTCGCTCGCAGTATTGCTTGGCTTGTTCTTTTCCGAGTGCTGCATCTTTACTAGTTCTTTTTGCTTCAACTACAGCAAGTGGTTTTCCATCTTTATTCAGTAACACGTAGTCTGAAAAAGTAGTTCCGTATTCTAAATCTGGCTCTTTTGCTCCAACAACCAAATACTCCGAAACAACTTGCGTAGGGTCGTAGATATCCCAGCCTGCTTCTTTAAGTTGGTTATCAATTATTACTTTTCTTGTTTCGGCTTCTTTGATAAACTAAGTTTCTTGTAAATATAAAAGAACTCGACAAATTTCAACTACGGAAATCCGTAGAATTGCTAAACAAAAGCCAGATAATAACTGAAGTATAAATCAACTGAAGTATAATTAAAACCTCACAAAAAGCCCTACACCCTATACTTTCAGGCATTTACAAGATAATTTTGTATCTTATGATATGCGACTCTTTAAAAAACATACATATTTATACGGTTTTTGCTTCTTATCGATGCTTCTGCTCTTAAGTGGTTGTGGCGATGCAAATGACACCTCAAAGAAAAAAACAGTCACCCTAACCGTAACGGCTACGGCATATAACTCCGTAGAACACCAAACCAAAAAAGGGAACATTGGTCTGGCTGCCTGGGGCGATATTCTAGAACCTGGCGAACGTGCCATTGCGGTATCTCGTGATCTTATAAAGATGGGGCTGGATCACAACGAAGAAATTGAAATAGAAGGCCTTAAAGGCACCTATATTGTTAAAGACAAGATGAACAAGCGCTGGACCAAGAAGATCGATATCTATATGGGACTGGACGAAGCAGCTGCCCTTGAATGGGGGAAACAGCAAGTTGAAATCACCTTTAACAAAGTGGATCGACCCAACGATAAATTCTCCAAATAAATCGTACCTATCGAGTTGAGCGTAATTGCTCAGTCAACAGCACCATTTTTTTACTACTGGTATACTGCCATTGTAATTGCTGCCAGATAAGGTGGGCTTCTTGATAATTACGATCCTTTTCGGCCGCGTCGTGTAGCATGGCTTCCACATCTGTAAATGAGAAATTTTTTAATAAGTCGCTGGCGGCAGAGGGGTCTGTGGTTGCTGCTGCTGGTTCGTTCGCTTCTATGGGCGTATTTAAACTTTGAATCGCCTGTGATAAATTACCATCAATTATTTTTACAGCTTCCTTAAACTGCTTTGAAGCCGGCGTGGTCTTATGGTGCTGCAAATATGTACTCAAAGACGCCAAGGAAGAGAGTAACGTGTGATTCAGCACGACCAACTCATAAATGGTATCTATATGGAGCTGCTTAGACTTTGGCTCCTGTGCCATGCGCTGAAAGGCTGCATTGAGGTTTGACGTTTCTAAAAATGCCGCTTTCCGTGCTACTTTATAGCCTGTAGACACTTCCTTTTTCTCGATATACACCGTAGTAATACGTTCAAAAAAATCTTGACAGGCCGCCACACTGGCACGAATGTTTTCACGGATTTCAAAAAATCCCCACGCCGGCCATAACCATAGAATCGCCATATACGACAACGCGGCGCCTATAATGGTATCTAAAATACGATACTGAATCACCACCAACACATCGGGCCGTAAAATGGCATAAATAAACACCACACTTAGGGTGACAAAGGCAGCCGATGCTTTGTAATTTTTTTGTACTACGGAAAAGGCAATGACCAACGACACAATGCCCAAGGCACCCAATACATAAAAATCTTTGATAAACAAAACCATCCCTGCCGCAAACACAGCGCCTATAAGCGTACCAATAATACGATCTTTAGACCTGGTTTTCGTCAAGCCATAACTGGGTCGCATGATCACGATAATGGTCAACAAGATCCAGTACGGATTTTGAAATTGGAACAAGCTACCTATTAGATACCCCACCATCATAGTCACCGCAAGTCGCAATGAATGTTTAAATATGGCCGACTTAAACGTGAGATTGCGCAGTCCCATTTTAAGATCATATTCCTGCGGAACCAGAAATCGCTGAAGGGCTTTCGTGGTAAGGAAGTCGGTCGACTTCAATTTTGGGTTGCTGGTTAACCACTGGATGCGTTTTAATCTTTCAAACTGTTTTTCCTGATACTCCAATAGGTTCTGCAAAATGACAAACTCTTCATAGTTTGAAGGTGTATCTACTTCTTTAATTTTTTCGGTTAACGTTTTAAAAAGGGACGTTAATTGGGGAAAGCCTTTCTCCTGTTTTTTAGCATTGGGATGCGCAAAGTGATAAAGTTGGTCTGCTATTGAAAAAATCAGTTTCTGAAAGTCCGCTTTTAACTTGGGATGCTTGGTAAACAGCGCGTCCATTTTATCATAATCCACCGGATTTGCAATCGCGGTTTCCAATAATTCAACCAACTGCACAAAAATGAGTAATTGCTTGTTTTGGTATCTTGAATTCCCCGATCCCTTGCGTGAAGCAATCAAAATATCCCGCAGCGTTTCATGGTGTTCAATGAGTGCCGTCTGCAGTTCGTGCAACTTTTTCTGTAAGGTCTCCCGGTTGGGCTGCTCCCCCATTAATCGCGCCCGAATGTCGAGGAATTCTGCGGTGAGCTCAAAGGTTTCAGAAAGTGATTCTTTGGTCTGGGCTTTGGGATTCAATCGGTAGGCAATAATCACCAAAAGTAAATACCATAATCCGCCAATACCTACTAGCAACGAATATTGATACGGTTGCAATTCGGATGGCGTATGTGCAAAACTCAAAACCAAGGCAAGCAAACCCGAAAAACTGATAAGGGAGGCCCGAAAGCCATAAATTGAAATATACGCAATCGCAAAAGTGACCGCCCCCAATACGGGTATTAATAGCCAAAGCGGCATATCGAGGTAGCCACCAATAAAACTGACCAGTGTGACAAGGGCTGCCGAAAATAGAATTCCGAGTTTTTTATGATGGTAACTACCCGGCGTGTTGCTGGGAGAACTCCAAAAAGCACCAAAACAAATCGCTACACCCGCACCTACATATCCTAATGCTATCCCGGCAATAACCGGAATACTCACGGCAATACCCACCAAGAGTGCTTTTGAAAAACTGGAGCTTTTCAAATATCGTTCTAGGGTCGTAGCAAAATCCTTTATAGCCATGCGCGTTAGTAATCAATCGTGAACTCTGTTGGCAAAGATAGTTGGGTTGTGTGAAGCCGCCTACTTGGTTTCCTTAAAATAGTGATAAAAGAGGGTGACGATTGGAGATTGTGGATTGGAGATTGTGGATTGGGGATTGGGGATTGGGGATTGGGGATTGAAAATTGGGAATTGGAGCGTGATTGGTTTAGACAATGTGTTCATCTCAAATACCCAGATTTTTCTCAATAGCATTGATACTCAAAATAAAAATTCAATCGAACCTAAAATTTGGAATTTTAATGAATCTTTTTTTGAACTAATT
>Ga0207891_1000780_pt1 | contig 18268 bp, 12 predicted proteins | sample LinPmetageLP50_FD_184061 | JGI IMG/M metagenome (GOLD analysis project Ga0207891, IMG submission 184061) | Marine viral communities from the Pacific Ocean - LP-50 (SPAdes) | ecosystem: Environmental > Aquatic > Marine > Oceanic | place: Pacific Ocean | collected 2011-08-27 | reverse complement strand
TCGTTTGGAACTTCGGTTTCAGAAATTTCAATATCCATATTAGGTTCCAGAGAAGCAAATTCAGCTTTAATCTCACGCACCTGCTGAATAATTTCAGTTAAAAAAGTTTCGGTATTAGATTTATCTACCACCACAATAGCTTCGCTTTCACGAGGAATGGCATTTCGTAATCCGCCACCTTTTATGCTGGAAACGCGCAAACCGAAATCCCGATTAGAATCAAAAAGTACACGTGCCATAATTTTATTGGCATTGGCCAGACCTTTTATAATATCCATCCCAGAATGCCCGCCTTGCAAACCTTTTACTTTTATTTGGTAACCAACCGAATTATCGGGTGTGTGCTCTACTTCATAATCCCTAACCGCAGTAATATCTACGCCGCCGGCACATCCAATCCCAATTTCATCATCTTCTTCGGTATCCAGATTTAAAAGAATATCTCCTTCCAGTAAATTAGAATCCAAACCTTTTGCACCGGTCATCCCGGTTTCTTCATCTATCGTAAATAAAGCTTCAAGAGCAGGATGCTGAATATCGTTACTTTCTAATATCGCCATCATACTGGCAACGCCCAGGCCGTTATCGGCTCCCAGGGTTGTTCCTTTAGCCCTAACCCAATCTTCATCTACATACATATTGATTCCGCTGGTTTCAAAATCAAAATCGGTATCGTTATTTTTCTGGTGCACCATATCTAAATGCGCCTGCAGTACTATAGGTTTTCTATCCTCCATCCCCGAAGTAGCAGGTTTTTTTATAACCACATTTCCGGTTTCATCTACCAGGGTTTCCAGGTTAAGTTTGTTTCCAAAGTTTTTCATAAACTCAATAACCCGCTCTTCTTTTTTTGAAGGTCGTGGTACCTCGTTTAGATCGGCAAATTTATTCCATAAGATTTTCGGCTCTAATTCCCTTATTTCTTCGTTCATTGTTTTATATTTTGGTCTTTCACAAAGGTATTGGTAATAAACAAAGAAGGAAAATTTACAAGCTTTTTAAAACTTATTTAACCAAATGAAGAACAGTTATTTAAAATTTTAAGCCGTGTTTTGCTAATAATTGTAATTTTAAAAAGCAAACTACCCTGTAGCAAGCTCTTGAAGCAATTATAGAAAATAATGTTATTAATTTCGAGACAGATCTCGGAGAATAAAATCTCGATTATCGAGTGAAGAAAAAAGGACTTTATATTTTAGCATTTCTGCTCCCCGTGCAGATCATTTTTATCTTTTTCCTGGCCGGACATCCCGAGCTGGTAGAAAATTGGTACAGCCGATTTCTATACCCTGAATTTTCAAAATTAATGCGCTATGGGCACGGATTTTTACCGTTTTCTCTTGGTGATCTCTTATATACTTTCTTCGGAATTTTAATAATTCGTTGGCTACTAAGACGTTTTAAGCAAAAATTTAGAAACCCTCGTTTTTGGGTGATAGATGTTCTTGCTGTATTATCAGTAGTATATGCCTGTTTTCATATTTTCTGGGGATTTAATTATTACCGCTTACCGCTTCACGAAGCTTTAGAAATTGAAAACGATTATACCACCGAAGAGCTTTATCAACTTTCAGAAATATTAATTATTGAGTCTAACAAACTCCACAATCAACTAACGGAAAATGATTCGGTTAGCGTGGTAATTCCCTATTCTAAAAATGAAATCTTTGAAAAAACAATAGAAGGTTATACCAATATTAGCAAAGATTTCCCTGAACTTACCTATAAAGGAGAATCGCTAAAACGCTCCTTATATAGCATACCGCTTTCTTATATGGGGTTCAATGGTTATTTGAATCCACTAACCGGGGAAGCCCAGGTAAACACCCAAATTGTACCTTATAAAATTCCCACTACCGCGAGTCACGAAATCGGACATCAACTGGGTTTTGCAAAAGAGAATGAAGCTAATTTTATTGCCTGCCTTAGCACCATGAATCATCCCGATGCTTATTTCCGGTATTCAGGATATACTTTTGCCTTGCGATATTGCTTAAATGAGTTATACCGAAGGGATCCGGATAAGTTTAAAAATTTAAAGGCGAAAATGAATCCGGGTATTTTAGAAAACTATCGGGAAGTAGAAGAATTCTGGTTAGCGCATCAAAATCCTTTTGAACCCATATTTCAGGCATTTTACAATCGGTTTTTAATTGTAAATAACCAGGCCGATGGAATGAAAAGCTATAGTTATGTGGTAGCACTTTTGGTGAATTATTTTTCAGAAGAAAACAATAGACTTTAACCTAATAATTAATGAAATAGTTAGAAAGAAAAATAAATTCTCACATAGTACGAAAACCAATTTCGGCTTTGTTATAATTTTCTTAATTTACCGCCTTTAATTTCTAAGCCACATTTAATTCAGCTACAATTTATGAAAATAAGACTTTTACTATGTCTGGTATTTCTGGTCAGTTTGCAAAGCAACGCCCAGGAATACTTCCCCAAAAACGACGGGGTTAAAAACCCACAAACCAATTACACGGTATTTAAAAATGCAAAAATTCACGTAAGTCCGCAGCAAACAATAGAAAACGGAATGTTCGTGGTAAAAGATGGCAAAATTACTGCCATTGGTAAATCGGTTAGCGAACCACAAAACAGCATTGTTATAGATTTAAAAGGGAAAGAAGTTTATCCTTCTTTTATTGATCTTTACAGCAGCTTTGGAATAAAGGAACCTAAAGAAGCCAGTAACGGGAACGGCCAGCCGCAATATGATGCGAACCGGGAAGGCTATTACTGGAACGACCATATAAGGGCGGAAACCGAGGGGGTACAACACTTTAATTATGATGAAAAAACGGCAACTTCCCTCCATAAAGCAGGGTTTGGCGCCGTAAATACACACGTTCCAGATGGGATTATTCGCGGTACCGGGATGTTGGTAGCTTTAAATCCCGGAGGCACCGAGGGAGATAGAATTTTAAAAGATCGCTCGGCACAACACCTGTCTTTTGATAAAAGTAAATTGTCTCGCCAATCTTACCCTACTTCAACAATGGGTGCAATGGCATTAATTCGGCAGACATATTTAGATGCCGAATGGTACGGAAAAGGAAAATCTAACAACAAAGATTTAGCTTTAGAAGCTTTAAACCGAAATAAAAATCTGACTCAAATTTTCGCAACAGATAACCTATTGGATGCTTTAAGAGCCGGAAAAATAGGTAACGAATTCAATGTGAATTATGTGATCCTGGGAGACGGAAAAGAATATCAGCGTCTAGAGGAAATTAAAGAAACCGGAAGCACTTTTATTGTGCCCCTTAATTTCCCCGATGCATACGATATAGAAAATCCATTTTTAGCTGAACACGTAAGCCTGGAAGAAATGAAAACCTGGAACCAGGCCCCGGCAAACCTAAAAATGCTTGCCGAAAATGATATTCCTTTTACGATCACGACACACGATCTTGATGCTGAAAAAAATTTCAGAAATAATTTATTAAAAGCCGTTTCCTACGGTTTAAGTAAAGAAGATGCTCTTGCTGCCTTAACCACTACCCCTGCAAAAATTCTTGGCGAAGAAGATCGTTTAGGAACTTTAAAAGAAGGCGCGTGGGCAAACTTTATAATCACTTCAGGAGATTATTTTGATAAAGAAACCAGTGTTTTTGAAAACTGGATTCAGGGCGAAAAAACAGGGATCAATAAAATGAACACTACAGATATTACCGGAACCTACGATCTTAATTTAGAAGGAAAAACGTATGAATTAAAGATTACAGGAAAACCCGAAGTTCCAAAGGCAAGTGTAAAATCTGGAGATACAAAATTGGGTGCAAAACTTAGCTTTTCTGATAATTGGATGAATTTATTGCTTTCTCCTGCCGATACTACCAAAACAGGTTTTACCCGTTTAGTGGCAAAAACCGAGGATAATAAAGAACAAATTTCTGGTACGGCTTATTTAAGCGATGGTTCTGAAACCAATTTCACGGCTACTAGGAAAACTTCAGTTGAAACCGCTGCAGCGGAAGAAGACGAAGAAGAAAACGGAGAAGATAAAGAGGAAGATATTCGCGAAATTATGCCGGTAAGTTTTCCGAATAAAGCTTACGGATTTTCAGAAATGCCTAAAGAAGAAACTATTCTTTTTAAAAACGCAACAGTTTGGACAAACGAAGCAGAAGGAATTTTAGAAAATACCGATGTTTTGGTGAAAAACGGGGAAATTTCCAGGATTGGAGAAAACCTCAACGCCGGAAATGCACGCGTAGTTGATGCCACCGGAAAACACCTTACTTCAGGAATTATAGATGAACATTCACATATCGCGGCTTCAGCCATTAACGAAGCCGGGCATAATTCTACCGCCGAAGTAACTATGGAAGATGTGGTAGATCCCACAGATATGAATATTTATCGCAACCTTGCTGGCGGGGTAACTACCGTTCAGCTTTTACACGGTTCGGCGAATCCTATTGGCGGGCGTTCTGCAATTTTAAGGTTAAAATGGGGTGAAGATGCGGAAGATATGATTTTTGAAAACTCCCCTAAATTTATAAAATTCGCATTGGGTGAAAATGTGAAGCAATCTAACTGGGGAAGCCGTTCCAGGTTTCCACAAACCAGGATGGGTGTAGAACAGGTTTTTACCGATTATTTTACCCGCGCAAAAGAATATGAAAAGGCAAAACAAAACGACAAAGACTTTAGAAAGGACCTGGAAATGGAAACCCTTTTGGAGATCATTAATAGCGAACGTTTTGTTTCAGCGCACTCTTATGTTCAAAGCGAAATTAATATGTTGATGAAAGTCGCTGAAAATTTTGATTTCAGAATTAATACGTTCACGCATATTTTAGAAGGTTATAAAGTGGCCGATAAAATGAAGGAGCACGGCGCCGGCGGTTCTACTTTTTCAGACTGGTGGGCTTATAAATATGAGGTTAATGATGCCATTCCTTTTAATGCACCAATTATGCATAGCCAGGGAATAGTAACTGCAATTAATAGTGATGACGCAGAAATGAGCAGAAGATTAAACCAGGAAGCAGCAAAATCTGTGAAATACGGTGGAGTTTCTGAAGAAGAAGCCTGGAAATTTGTAACCTTGAATCCGGCAAAATTATTGCATATAGACGATCGCGTTGGAAGTGTAAAAACAGGAAAAGATGCAGATTTGGTTCTATGGTCAGATAATCCACTATCGATTTACGCCAAAGCCGAAAAAACTTTAATTCAGGGAAAAGTTTTCTTTGATATAGAGAGAGATAAAAAGTTGCGACAAGAAATTCAGCAGCAAAGAAGTGAATTAATTACCCAAATGTTAAAGGCTAAAAATAAAGGGCTAAAAACACAACCGGTAACAAAGAAAGAAGAACAACATATCCATTGTAATACCCTGGAAGAAATCCATTAAAAAAGAACAAATGAAGATGAAATATTTAGTACTACTCGCACTATTTACCTGTATAGGAAATTCTTTTGCGCAGCAAACACCTGCTTCTAAACAAACCGAAGCAATTACTATAGTTGGTGCCACCGCGCACTTAGGAAATGGTGAAATAATAGAAAACAGTTTAATTATTTTTGAAGACGGCAAAATCACCCAGGTGCTAGATGCCACTGCTACAAAAATGCAATATCGCGGCCGTATTATTGAAGCCAAAGGAAAACACGTTTATCCGGGATTTATAGCACCCAACGCCACTTTAGGTTTAGTAGAAATTGATGCAGTTCGTGCTACCGACGATGAAGACGAAATTGGATCTATGCTACCTCACATTAGAAGTATAATCGCTTATAATGCTGAAAGTAAACTGGTAGAAAGCATGCGACCAAACGGGGTTTTAATGGGGCAAATTGTTCCTCGTGGAGGTAGAATTTCTGGAACTTCTTCTATTGTACAGTTTGATGCCTGGAACTGGGAAGACGCGGTTATTAAGGAAGATGATGGGCTTCACATAAATTGGCCTAGCAGTTTTACCCGTGGCCGTTGGTGGGCCGGGGAAGATCCCGGGATTAAACCCAGCGAAGATTACCAGAAAGAACTTTTGGAGTTGGAAGATTTTTTTGCTTCCGCAAAAGCTTATTTGGAAGGAAACAGCGAAAAAACCAATCTTGCTTACAATGCGATGAAAAACGTTTTTAACGGAGAAAAACGTGTTTTTATTCACGTAGACGGAAAAAAAGAAATACTGGATGTAATAGATTTTAAACAAAAACAGAAAATAGAACATTTAGTAATTGTTGGTGGTTATGAAGCCCATAAGGGTATTGAAGAACTTAAAGAGAATAACATTCCTGTTTTAGTTCAGCGTCCGCACGATCAGCCAAACAGCGAAGACCACGATTATGATTTTCCTTATAAATTAGCCGGAATCCTTCATAATAAAGGTGTTTTAGTAGCCCTGGAAAGCAGCGGAAGTATGGAGCGGATGAACACAAGGAATCTACCTTTCTATGCAGGAACTGCCGGAGCTTATGGTTTGGGTAAAGAAGAAGCTTTAAAATTAATTACTTCTAACACTGCTAAAATTCTTGGAATAGATGATATTGTGGGCACCCTGGAAAAAGGAAAAGATGCCACTTTATTTATTAGCGAAGGTGATGCGTTAGATATGCGCGGAAATATTTTAACCCACGCTTTTATACAGGGCAGGGAAGTAAGTTTGGAAACTCACCAAACCGAACTTTACCAGCGTTATATGGAAAAATACGAGAGCGCCAGTAAATAAAAAATTTAATTAAACTAAAGAGGTTAGCAACTATATCTAAGCAGGTATTTTGTTAACCTCTTTTCTTTGCAATAGGTTTAAACTCCCTATTTTTACACCTATGGTTAAGCAAATTAGCAGTACACAAAATAAGGAGGTAAAACACCTTCTTCAATTACAGGAAAAATCCCGGTTTCGCCGGAAAGAAGGCGTTTTTATGGTAGAAGGCCAAAGGGAAATCGAATTGGCTTTAAAGGGCGAATTCGAACTAAAGGCAATTTATTTTTGCCCCGATTTAATAAGTTTTGAGAGAATTCAGGAATTTACTTCAGATGAATTTCAAATAACTGAAATTTCTTCGGAAGTTTATGAAAAACTGGCTTATAGAAGTAGTACTGAAGGTGTTTTAGCAATTTTTAAAACTAAAGAAAATAATCTTCGCAGTATTAAATTTGAAACTAAAAACCCTTTAATTCTTGTGGCTGAAGCTCCAGAAAAACCGGGAAATATAGGTGCTATTTTAAGAACTGCCGATGCCGCAAAAGTAGATGCTGTTTTTATAGCAAACCCAAAAACCGATCTTTATAATCCAAATATCATCCGCTCCAGCGTGGGTTGTGTCTTCACCAACCAAATTGCTACCGGCAGTACTTCAGAAATTATTGATTTTTTAAAGGAAAATAATATTTCTATCTACGCAGCAGCTTTGCAAGCTTCAAAACCATACCACAACATTGATTTTACAAAATCTGCAGCAATTGTAGTGGGAACTGAAGCCACTGGTTTAAGCGAAGAATGGCGCGAAAATTCCACGCAAAATATTATTATTCCTATGAGCGGTGAAATTGATTCTATGAATGTTTCTGTTGCAGCTGGAATACTTATTTTTGAAGCTAAAAGACAGCGCGGTTTTTAAAGAAAAAACACCAAAACTTTTAAGTATAATTCAGCATTAAAATAAAAAGCCTTTGAATCCCCAAACCCTATTTTATATCATCATTGCCATTATAATTATCGATTTTATTATCGATAAAATTCTGGATACTTTAAACGCAAAACATTTTGATGATCCAATTCCGCAGGAACTCAATGATGTTTACAACAAGGAGGAATACGAAAAATCTCAACGCTACAAAAAGGAACGTTACCGTTTTGGAATTATCACCTCCACTTTTTCAGTATTACTCACTTTAGGATTTATTATTTTTGACGGATTTGCCTGGGTAGATGACATCGCGAGAAATTTCACCGACAATGCAATATTGGTTGCCCTTATTTTCTTCGGAATAATAATGATTGGCAGCGATATTCTCACCACACCGTTCTCCTGGTACAGCACTTTTGTGATAGAAGAAAAATACGGTTTTAATAAAACCACGAAAAAGACTTTTTTCCTGGATAAAATTAAAGGCTGGTTTATGATGATTATCCTCGGCGGCGGAATTCTTGCGCTTATCGTTTGGTTTTATCAATTTGCGGGTAATGATTTCTGGTGGTATGCCTGGATTCTCGTAGCTGTATTTTCCATATTTATCAATATGTTTTATGCAAAACTTATTGTGCCTTTGTTCAATAAGCAAAGCCCATTGGAAGAAGGTTCTTTGCGAACAAAAATTGAAACCTACGCCAAAAGTGTTGGGTTTACCCTCGATAATATTTTTATCATAGATGGTTCTAAAAGAAGTACAAAAGCCAATGCTTATTTTTCGGGCTTTGGTAAGGAAAAACGTATTACACTTTTTGATACTTTGGTAAAAGATTTGGAAGAAGAGGAAATTGTAGCGGTATTGGCACACGAGGTTGGGCATTATAAAAAGAACCATATTATTGTGAATTTACTGGCTTCAATTTTAACCACAGGCTTTACATTGTGGTTGCTTTCGTTATTTGTAGGTAGCCCTGCCCTATCACAAGCGTTGGGTGTAGAAGAACCCAGTTTTCATATTGGTTTGATAGCTTTTGGAATTTTATACAGCCCAATTTCAGAAATTACAGGATTATTAATGAATTATTTATCCCGAAAGTTTGAATACCAGGCAGATAATTATGCGAAGAACACCTATGGTGCCGCGCCGTTAATTTCAAGCTTAAAAAAACTTACTAAAAACAGCCTGAGTAATCTTACTCCGCATAAAGCTTATGTTTTTATGCATTATTCGCATCCTACACTTTTACAAAGATTCAGAAACTTAAAGCGTGGTTTGTAGTTGTTTCTTTACCTACTTAATTGTACTTTTAAATTATGACAGAAGCAGCTATAGAAAAAGAAAACAAGCAAATTGCGCGGCAATATAAAGAACTGCTGCGCATAAGTTACCGTAGTTTAAGTGACGATGACAAAAAGCAAATTAGAAAGGCTTTTGATACCGCTGTAGATGCCCACAAAGATCAACGAAGAAAATCTGGCGAAGCTTATATTTTTCATCCAATTGCGGTGGCAAAAATTGTAGCTTCAGAAATTGGATTGGATGCCACTTCTATTATCGCTGCACTTTTACACGATGTAGTAGAAGATACCCAATATACGCTTAAAGATATTCAGGAAATGTTTGGAGAAACCGTAGCGACTATAGTAGACGGACTCACAAAAATTTCGAGTTTAAAGAAAGACAAGGATGTTTCGCTGCAAGCCGAAAATTTTCGGAAAATGCTGCTTACTTTGAATGATGATATTCGGGTAATTATTATCAAAATAGCCGATAGATTGCACAATATGCAAACTATGGATGCTATGAGACGGGATAAACAGGAAAAAATTGCTTCAGAAACCCTTTATATTTATGCCCCGCTAGCCCACCGAATAGGACTTTATAATATTAAAACCGAACTCGAAGACCTTGGTTTAAAATATACAGAACCTGAGGTGTACCACGAGATTCACACCAAAATAAAAGAAAGTAAAGAAGAGCAGGATGCTTATATTAGGGAGTTTTCTAAAGTAATTGAAGATTCCCTTACACAGGAAAATTTTGACTACGATATTAAAGGTAGACCTAAATCTATTTACTCCATTCATCGTAAAATGAAAGCTCAGAATGTAAGCTTTGACGAGGTTTACGATAAATTTGCCATTAGAATTATTTATAAAAGTGACCAGGCCAACGAAAAATTTCTCGCCTGGAAAATTTATTCAATAGTAACCGATCATTTTAGGCCAAACCCTACCCGGCTTCGGGATTGGATTTCTTCGCCTAAATCCACAGGTTACGAAGCGCTGCATATTACCGTTATGGGGCCAAAAGGTCGCTGGGTAGAAGTTCAAATTAGAAGTCAGCGTATGAATGAGATTGCTGAAAAAGGTTACGCAGCTCATTATAAATACAAGCAGGGCGATACTCAAGATGATCACGGAATAGAAGAATGGTTAAACCGGCTTCAGGAAGCCCTGGAAAATCCAGATGTAAATGCCGTAGATTTTGTAGAGCAGTTTAAGCTAAATCTTTATTCAAAAGAAATATTTGTATTTACACCACAGGGAGATTTAAAATCTTTACCAAAAGGCTCTACTCCTTTAGATTTCGCCTTTAGTATACATACTGAAATAGGTTTAAAAACACGTGGTGCCCGGGTTAACAATAAACTGGTGCCTTTAAGCCACGAGTTAAAAAGCGGAGACCAGGTAGAAATAATTACTTCAGAAAATGCACAACCCAATGTAAATTGGCTGGATTATGCAACAACTGCAAGAGCTCGTGCTAAGATAAAATCTTCTTTAAAAGACGAAAAACGGGAAATAGCAGAAGAAGGGAAAGCAATTCTTACCCGAAAATTACGAGCTCAAAAAATTCCGTTTAACGAGAAAATAATTAACGAGCTGGTGGTTCATTTTAACCTAAAAACCAGCCTGGATTTATTTTATCGTGTTGGAATTGGCAAAATTGATAATCAAAAACTTAAAGAATTTGCTGCATCCAGAAGTAACGCACTGGTAAGTTATATTAAGCGAAAGATCAAAAAACCGGTTATTGCTGAAGATCTTAATAAAGATGAAATAACTTCAAAATATGACCAACTTGTTTTTGGACGGGATGAAGATGAAACTTTAGAATATAAATTGGCGAATTGTTGCAACCCAATTCCGGGAGACCAGGTTTTTGGTTTTGTAACGGTAAACGATGGTATTAAAGTCCATAAGAAAAACTGTCCTAATGCGCTTCAGCTTCAAAGTAATTATGCCTATAGAATTATTCCTGCCAAATGGATAGACTCTTCTCAGCAAGACTTTAAAGCCGTGGTGAAACTAACCGGAATCGACAATTTAGGCCTGGTAAGTGAGATAACCCGGGAAATTTCCAGTAACCTGAATGTGAATATGCAAAAGATTAATTTTGAAAGTATAGACGGTGTTTTTAGCGGGCAAATTACACTAAGGGTTAAGAACAATGCGATACTTACAAAAATCATGAACCGACTCAAAAAAATTAACGGCATAGATAAGGTTAGCCGTGAATAATCCCATACCTTTGTAAGGTACAAAGAACTATGAGCAAAAAAGTTGTAAATAAGAACGATCAGGCAGTAGTTAAAAACGTTTTTACCAAGTATTTGGAAGAAAAAGGGCATAGAAAAACCCCCGAACGTTTTGCAATACTTCAGGAAATCTACAATAACGACGATCATTTTGATATAGAATCACTCTACATTAAAATGAAGAATAAAAAATACCGGGTAAGTCGTGCCACTCTCTATAATACCATAGAATTATTACTGGAATGCGGACTTGTAAGAAAACACCAGTTTGGACAAAACCAGTCTCAGTATGAGAAATCATATTTTGACCGGCAGCACGACCATGTTATTCTTACCGATACCGGTGAAGTAATAGAATTCTGCGACCCGCGTATTCAATCTATTAAAAAAACTATCGAAGAAGTGTTTGATATAGAAATAACCAAACATTCTTTATATTTTTACGGCAACAAAAAAACAACCAATTAACTTAAGATTTCAATGGCGGTAGATTTACTACTCGGTCTCCAATGGGGTGACGAAGGCAAAGGAAAAATTGTTGATGTACTCACCTCTAAATACGATATTATTGCTAGATTTCAGGGCGGGCCAAACGCAGGCCACACTCTGGAATTTGACGGCCAGAAACACGTATTACATACTATTCCTTCAGGAATTTTTCACGATGAAACCATCAACCTTGTAGGTAACGGTGTTGTGATAGACCCTGTAATTTTTAAAAAGGAACTGGACAACCTTAGCAAACATAATATAGATTACATATCTAAACTCCTTATTTCACGAAAAGCACATTTAATTTTGCCTACTCACAGGCTTTTAGATGCTGCTTCTGAAGCTTCTAAAGGCAAGGCCAAAATTGGTTCAACCCTTAAAGGTATTGGTCCTACTTATATGGATAAAACCGGAAGAAACGGAATTCGTGTAGGAGATTTAGAACTTTCTAACTGGAAGGAAAAATATAGAACCCTGGCCGATAAGCACGAAAAAATGATCAAATTCTACGATGTAGATGTTCAATATGATCTTGCCGAATTGGAAAAGGAATTTTTTAATGCGGTTAAAACGCTTAAATCACTAACTTTTATAGACAGTGAAGCTTATTTGCACGAGGCGCAAAAACAAGGAAAAACTATTCTGGCTGAAGGTGCCCAGGGATCTTTACTCGATATAGATTTTGGGACCTACCCTTTTGTAACTTCTTCTACCACTACTGCGGCAGGTGCCTGTACAGGTCTTGGTGTGGCACCAAATAAAATTGGCGAAGCTTACGGGATTTTTAAAGCATACACCACCCGCGTTGGAAGCGGCCCCTTCCCTACAGAGCTTTTTGATGAAGACGGTGAAACTATGGGACGGGTTGGTAACGAATTTGGTGCAACCACCGGTAGGGCCCGTAGATGTGGCTGGCTGGATTTAGTAGCTTTAAAATATGCGGTTCAGGTAAATGGAATCACCCAGTTAATTATGATGAAAGGTGACGTACTTAGCGGATTTAAAACGCTTAAAGTATGTACCGCCTATAATTATAAGGGAAAGGAAATTCAACATTTACCCTATAATATTGAAGCAGAAAATGTAACACCTGTTTATACCGAAATTAAAGGTTGGGCAGCAGATCTTACAGGGATGACGAAGGCTAATGAACTTCCGAAAGAATTTAATGAGTATGTGGAATTTCTGGAAAAAGAACTGGAAATACCTATTAAAGTGGTTTCTGTAGGGCCAGACAGAACTCAAACTATAGAACGCTAAAAAAAAGCAATTATAAATTTAAAAAGCCGTTTCAGTTGAAACGGCTTTTTTTAGCACAAAAATTCTTAATAACAAAAAATTAGAATTGAGCCAATTATACTTATGACACAATAAATAATCCCGCGATTTGCTGGGCTACTTCTCCGCTTATGGGCTCATCGTAAGATTGTGATACCGCTTCGGCGCTAAATCCTGTAGCATCTACCAGGTTTACTCCACCCTGTACTACATTCTCTTCTCCATCGTACACAGCCTGCGTTGCTTCTGGCATTCCCGGTCCGCGATTGTTTAAAGTGATCCAACCAAGTGCATTCTCGTTAGTATTATCTCCTAAAACATCAGCTCTTAACCTTCTTATTTCAGATGCATGCCTTGCTTCTACAGAATGAATTTGTAATGCAGGTGTCAAAAAATCGGTGCCCATTAAATTTGTAGCCTGTCCTTTATAGGCTCTCACCCCGGTATCTTCAAACGCCTGGGCTAAAGCTAATAATTGGGCATAAGCCATATCATTATTTGGATTAAATGGATCAAAAGCCCCACCAGCAGTAAAATCGAATTCTGGTGAATCTACAGAGTTTTCACCCAAACCTGCCTTTAGAAATTCAACATGAGCAGATTCGTGTTTTGAGATTTGGTTATATACCGCTTCGGCTCTTCCACCGCTTGGTAATACTCCAGAATCCAACGCTTTTATATAGAATTCAGCTTCAAGATATTCTAAGGTAAGTGCCAGTTGTAATGCTCCTATAGCATCATTCCCACTACTTTGCGCAAATGCCTTTCCGGAAGTTGAAGCAAGACCAAAAGGTACAGCTACCATAGCCGCCTTTTTCCCTAAATTCCCTAAGCTACCAAGCATTTCTCTTCTTGAAGAAGACTTTTTGATAAGGTCTTCCGAAGTAAATTCATCTAAAAATTTTATAATATTCATAATATTGTTTTTAAGTTGATTAATACTTATTGAGGTAAGTTATTAGCGGTAAACGGGGTCACTACAAAGCCCGTAGCTCCCACTTCGCTAAGAATGGTTTGAGGATCTTTGGCGAGATCTAAACCATTGCTATCAATAATATCATCACCTGCGAAAGCGGTATCGTTTTCAAGATAGATAGACCTTATAGCAGCCGCATGTCTTGCTTCTACCGAAACTATTTTTCCGGCAATTACTAAAAAATCTGGTGTTTGCAATAATCTACCTGCTCCATTATATGCTGCCACCCCGGTATCTTCCAGGACACGGGCTGTAGCCAGTACAGAATCCCTGTCGGCAAAATTCACACTGCTAAAATCAAATTCAAGTTCTGGTAAAACCTGGCTGGCTTCAGCATTTGCATTAATTGCAGCTTTAAAGAATTCTCTATGAATAACCTCGTGGTCATAGAGATCTTCCAGAATCAATTTCTCCTCAGCAGTCGCTCCGGCCCAGTAAGAACCATCTAATACGTTGGTATAAAATGCAGCTTCCAGTTGCTCCAGCGCGTAAGCATAATTTAAAATACCAACATCGCCACTGCCCAGGTCAAAAATTTCTCCTGGCATAGGTTCCGGGTTATTAACGTCGTCATCGTTACTACATCCATAAAGTAATAATCCTGAACCTGCCATAGCGAGTCCTCCCATTTTTAGAAATCTTCTACGGGATTTGCTGTTATTTACCGGCTTCACAGAAACTGCATCAACCTTAATACGTGGTTTTTCCATAATTTAATTTTTAGTTGTTTCCTATACTTACGCAGTAATTCCGGCAACGGTTTTTTTATTAGAGTTAAAGTTTTCTAAATAAAAAATGGAAACACCTTAAACCTTATTAAGCATTGGATTTTTTGTAATTAAAGATTCCATTTTGCGTTATTCCATTATAAAATCTGATTACGGACTTACGACAATTACCATTATGGATGGCAGAATTTTAATTACTTTTGAAAAAATTTTCACCTTGAAAAAATTCATTCTTTTAATAGTATTTGCCTTTTTGGTTTTTCCGGCTTTAACCCAGGCGCAGGAAGCAAAAGAAATTGACTATAGTGCCGATAGGAATATTCAGGATGAAAAATATCCCGGTGCATTTGTTTTAAGTAAAGTAGAAAACCAGGTGTATTTTAAGCACGAAGGTATTGAGGTTTGGTGCGATCTCGCCATTCATTATAAAGATGAAAACTTTTTCAGGGCTTTTGGCAATGTGAGAATGCAACAGGGCGATACCGTAAAATTAAATAGCAAATATGCGGAATATAACGGAAACTCCCAGTTTGCCTTCGCCAGCGGTGAAGTAGTGATGAAGCGCCCCCAAACCACCCTGGAATCTGACAGTCTTTTCTTTGACCGGCTAAAACAACAGGCTTATTACAGAAGCGGTGGTAAAGTAATAGACACCGGCGGGGTGATTACCAGTAATATTGGTCGGTATTTTATGGAAGATGATAAATATTCATTTGTTTCAGATGTAGTGCTTACCAATCCAGAATACATTATCAATTCAGAACAACTTGATTTTTATGGCGAAACCGGCCACGCATATCTATATGGCCCTTCAACCATAGAAAGTGAAACCAGCACTGTTTATTGTGAACGTGGCTTTTATGATACCAGGGGCGATACCGGTTATTTTGTAAGAAATTCAAAAATAGATTACGAAAACAGAACGGTTAAAGGCGATAGCATGTATTTTAACCGGAATACCAATTTTGCTTCTGCTACGAATAATATTGAAGTAATAGATACCATTAACGAGAGTGTCGTCACAGGGCATTATGCTGAAGTTTTTCGGGATAAAGATTCGGTTTTTATTACTAAAAGAGCGGTTGCAGCCAGCGTTCAGGATAGGGATTCATTGTTTATTCACGGTGATACCATAATGATCACCGGAAAACCTGAAAAAAGAATAATTCGCGGATTTTATGATGTTAGACTTTTCAAAAGCGATATGAGCGGGAAGAGTGATTCGGTACATATAAATCAGAAAACCGGTCTAACCAAAATGATCAATATTACCAGCGGTCCGGTTACTTCTGTCACTAAGCGCCGAAGTCCGGTGCTTTGGAGCGGTCTTAGTCAAATGACGGGAGACACTATCCATTTGCAAAGCAACACCAAAACCGAACAGCTTGATTCTATGCGGGTTTTTAACAATGCCTTTCTTATTCAAAAAGATACTATAGATGGGTACAACCAGGTAAAAGGAATGGACCTGGTAGGATTATTTGAAGACAATGAGCTATATCAGGTAGATATTAATAAAAATACCGAAACCCTTTATTACAGCCGTAATAGCGACCAGAAACTTATTGGGATTAACAAAACCCTCTCCAGTTCTATTAAAATCCTTTTTGAAGAACGGGAAATTGAAGATATTTATTACTACCAGAATGTTGACGGGAATTTAACCCCGGAAGAAGATTTCCCCGTAAATGTTCGGGAATTAATTGGTTTTAACTGGCGGGGTGATGAGCGATTACTTACAAAAGAAGATTTGTTTAAAGGCAAACCGGTGCCCGAATTGGTTAAAATTGAAGGAATCCCGTTGCCGGAAGAAGATGAAGCGTTTTTTGATGAACGCGAAGAAGGAGACGATATGCTGCTTAACGATAAATCAAGATTAAAACCCGAAGACCTTCAAAACAGGGCAAAAGATAGTATTCCGCAGCTAAAAGATGCACAGCAGTTAATTAATACTGAAAACGGAGATGAAGAAAATGCAGCTAAAACTGAAGCCGAAGAATTACAAAATAGGCTAAGAGATTCTATCCCTCAATTAAAGAAGCAACAGGAAATGATTAAAGCTACAGAGCAAGAAAATAAAGCTAATCCTGAAGCTGAAGAAGATCAAAAAGATGAATAAAGATTTCCTGAGATACCAGGCACAAACCACTCCCCATCCTTTAGGTTTGGAAGTGGAATCGGCCAAGGGTTCCTACATTTTTACCACAGATGGAAAAAAGCACCTGGATTTTGTAGCAGGGGTTTCAGCTTGTAGTTTGGGACATTGTCATCCAAAAGTGGTAAAGGCAATAAAGGAACAAGCCGAAAAGTACCTACACGTTATGGTTTATGGAGAATACGCCCAGCAACCCGCCGTTGAATTAACCAGGTTACTGGCAGAACAATTCCCTAAACCTTTGGAAAAAACTTATCTCACCAATTCGGGTACCGAAGCTATTGAAGGTGCTTTAAAACTTGCACGGCGTTACACTGGAAGAGCTGAAATTATTGCAGCTCACCAGGCTTATCATGGCAATACCATGGGCTCTTTAAGCTTAATGGATTACGAAGAACGCCAAAAACCTTTTAGACCTCTTTTGGGCGGAATTTCTTTTATTCAGTTTAATGAAGAGAAAGATTTAGAAAAGATTACTAAAAAAACCGCGGCAGTAATCCTGGAAAGTATCCAGGGTGGAGCCGGGTTTATACTTCCGAAGAATAATTATTTAAAAAAGATCAAACAACGTTGTGAAGAAGTTGGCGCTTTATTCATCCTAGATGAAATTCAACCCGGCTTCGGTAGAACAGGAAAACTCTTTGGATTTCAGAATTTTGATATGGTGCCAGATATTGTTGCTTTAGGCAAAGGAATGGGCGGCGGAATGCCAATTGGCGCCTTTTCGGCTTCAGCTAAAATGATGGATAGCCTTTCAGACAATCCAAAAATGGGACATATCACTACCTTTGGGGGAAATCCTGTAATTGCTGCTTCAGCTTTAGCTACATTAAAAGAAATCACTTCATCAGACTTAATGTCAGAAAGCCTGGAAAAAGAAAAATTATTCAGAAAATTGCTGGTGCATCCGCTAATTTCAGAAGTAAGAGGAATGGGCTTAATGCTTGCTATTATTACACCTTCAGAAGAAACTGCGAATCAGTTAATCTTAAAATGTAAAGAAAAAAACCTTATTCTTTTCTGGCTTTTATTTGAGAAAAAAGCGGTGAGAATAACTCCTCCCCTCACCATTTCTGAAGAAGAAATAAAAGAAGGCTGTGGCATCATTATTGACGTATTGGAGGATATAATTAAGAAACAGGAAGCTGTTAATTAATTTGTTAACAACAATATTGATATTTGAGCTTTTTAACATTATTCATTTTTAATTTTAGGAAATACCTTAAAGCAGTGCCGCAAGGCATTTTATTCAAAAAGATCAATAATTCCGGTTTAACCTGGAATATATAAACCTCACTTAGTGAGTAAAGTAGAAATCCCGTAATTACCTACGTATGCAATTAAGCCATAACGACGAAAACAATTTCTCACTTTCCCGATTTGAATCTATGCTTAAAACTAACGACGTTTTATTCTTTGATTCAGCGGAATTTGAAGATATTATTAACTATTATTTAGAGAACGGGAAATTTGCATTGGCTAAAAAAGCCGTGAAATTAGG
>Ga0207891_1000768_pt1 | contig 18464 bp, 11 predicted proteins | sample LinPmetageLP50_FD_184061 | JGI IMG/M metagenome (GOLD analysis project Ga0207891, IMG submission 184061) | Marine viral communities from the Pacific Ocean - LP-50 (SPAdes) | ecosystem: Environmental > Aquatic > Marine > Oceanic | place: Pacific Ocean | collected 2011-08-27 | reverse complement strand
AATAGGTTTTGGTAAATCAGAAATAATTAAGCAAGATTTATGGGGGCAAATTCAGAGGCGTTTTAAGTTCAAAGAAAGTAAAGAAGTGAATAAAAAGAACATCCACTATGCAGAAAGCTTGATTAATAAACTTAGTATCAATAATAAATTAGATTTAATTTTATCTGGTGAAAATAAACCTATTATATTCTCTGATGTTGAATATGAAGATGTAATCAACTTTATAATAAATGTAGATTTACCAGAAGATGATATTGGTAACGCAGCAATTATATCTCATTTGAAAAATATGAAAGATAAAGGTTTAAAACTACCAAAAGTTTGCATATTTAATCAAAGTAGTAGACGTACACCCCCATGGGAAAATTTGCTTGATGAGTCAGATAAAGAATTTATTAATAATGAATATTTATTTGCAGGAAATAGAATAACGTTACCAAAAAGGGCAATGAATTTTAAAGATGGTAATTATTATATTCCAAGCGTTCAATTAGGTAACCCAGATGATGAAAAATATTTTTTAGAAAAACCTGAAACAGTAGCCAATTTAAATAGTAAAAAGGCCGTTAATTTTGATTACCTTTGTGCAGATGAAAGAGATTTTCCTGGATTAATTATTTATTTATTTGCTGTTACAAGTGTAAGCCCGTATCCATTTAAGAAAGATAAGAAAGCTAAAGTGAAATTAGCCCATGGTCATTCTGCAACTTTAGGTTTTACTCTATCGATTCCAAGAATCGAAAAATTAAAAAATTTAACTGAGAAGGAGATAAAAGCGCTAAATAAATCGACGAAACATGAATATAAAATAAATAAAATAAAAGAAAAAATTAGAGAAATCGCAGACTACGAAGATTATGATTATGAATAATTATAGCCATTTTTTTAACGATGATCCTTGGAAGGGAATAGAGATTGGTAGTTACCCTTCTGGGAGGAGGTTATATCTAAATGACAACCGATTTTGGGTATCAATTGACGATAGTGGACGTCGCTTATTTTTCATTCATGAAGATGTAAAAATAAGTTGCAAAGTATTCGATAAATTAGCATCACTGAGAATAGAAGTAGATGATAGTTATGGTGATGCATCTAGGCTTTTGTGCACATTATTTGAAAGCGATAAAGAATCAGAAAAAAAGTTTTCAATAATAGCTAAAAATATAGCGTTTAGTACTAGTAATTACCTTGGCACTGAGCTGTTTTTGAAAGTTCAGTCAAAAATAAAAGACTGGTCTAGTTTTTTAAAAGCAACAAGACAAGGCTTAACAACTGCCGAATATACAGGGTTTATTGGTGAGCTATATTTTTTCAAACAATATTTATTAAACCAATTTACGTTTACTGATGCGATAAGGTTTTGGATAGGCCCTGAAGGAAAAAAACAAGATATAACATTGAATGGTACAGCAATAGAAATTAAAACCTCATTAGTAGGAGATGCGAGGACTATTCATATAAGCTCTTTACAGCAGCTAGAAAAAGTAACCTCTTCATTATTTTTACTACATTTAATAGCAATTCCGACATCAATTGAGTCTGGATTTTCTTTAAAGACTTTATACGAAAGTTGTTTAGAGTTGGTAAAAGGTGATGTTAGTAATGAGATTGCATTCTTAAGTAAAGTATCTTCGTTATATGGGCAAGCAAGTGAAGAACAGCTTGATTCAACTGTCTCTATAACATCCGAAACGTTATATAGGATTAATGACGGTTTTCCTAAGTTAACTAGCGACAATACTTCTGATGGTGTCATTAGTGCGAGTTATGAATTGTCTATTGCTGAGTTGAAAAAATTTGTTTCAGAGCGCTCTATCAAGGAGGTAATAAAAAATGGATGATATTTTAGAATACAAAAATGAGTTATATAGCATTTCAAATATAGACGCCGATAAAAATTCAATTTTTCCAGAAGAAAGCTTTTTTGAGCATGTAAGCGAAATGCTTTCTGAGGCGGGTATAATGGATGATGTAGAATATTGTCCATACCGGAATACACGTAAAGGTATGCGATTAGATGGATATAGTTGGAATGCATTAGAAAAAACTATATGTGGGATAATCGTTAATTTTACAAATGAAAAAGATTACATAGAAACGCTTATTAACTCCCAAATTAAAGATATAAGTAAGAAAGTAACAAAATTCTTTGAAGGGAGTATTAATAAAGACTTTATAGAAAGTATGGAGGTGACAGATCCAGGTCGATACGCGGCACAAGAAATAAGTCATTATATTGAAGATGCTCTAAAAATTAGAGTGGTCATTTTTACAGATCAAAAGCTTAGTGACAGAGTTAAAAAACTATCGATTGGTGAAATATTAGGTAAAGAAACTTCAATAGAAATTTGGGATATTGAGCGATTAAAAGAGCTCTCGTATTCAGATTCAGACTCAGAAGAGTTTACTGTTGATGTTAAAGCTCTGGGTGGGGAGTTAAAAGTATTACCTGCTAATAGTTTAGAGAATGGCGTAAGTACATATTTAGGTATCATGCCGGGAACTTTACTAAGCGATATATATAATGAGTTTGGACAACGATTACTAGAAAGCAACGTAAGAACCTTTCTTGATTTTAGAGCAGGTACTAACAAAGGGATGAGAAAGTCACTCCTAACGGAGCCTGAAAGATTTTTTGCATATAATAACGGTTTAACGGTGACAGCTACGAGTATTAAGACCGAAATTGTTAATGGTCAAACGGTAGTTACTGAGTTAGAGAATATGCAAATAGTTAATGGTGGGCAAACAACAGCTTCTATATACTTTTCACCAAAAGATAAAGGAAAGCTGAAAGGTGAAGATCGAGAGTATTTGTATAGTGATATAGATTTATCTAAAGTTTTTGTCCAAATGAAGTTAACAGTTGTTGGGGAAAAAGAAACAGCTGATATTCTAAAAAGTAACATTGCTACGTTTGCTAATTCACAAAACTCAATTCAACAATCTGACTTAGTTTCAAATCACCCTTTTCATATAAACCTTGAGAATCGTTCACGTAAACAGTTAATGCCAGCTGGTAAAACTGGCTTTCCTACTAAATGGTTTTATGAAAGAGCTAGAGGGCAATATTCAACACAGTTACGTGCTATGAGTACTAGCCGTACCAACAAGTTCATTGCTGAATACCCTAAGGATCAAGTTTTCACGAAAACGGATATGGCTAAATATGAAAATACTTGGAGAATGAAGCCCTATGAAGTGAAGCGTGGCGCACAGGCTAACTTGAAACTATTAGGGCAGGCAATACTTAGAGAGTTTGAGAGTAATGAAGATGATTTTGGCGCTGTATTTTTTAATGATTTGGTCGCTAAAATGATTCTCTTTAGAAATGCAGACTATGCAATTCCGAGGTCGGATTGGTACAAAGAAGAGAAGGGCTTAAAAGCAGAAGTCGTGACTTATACCTTAGCTTTATTAAGATATAGCTTAAGAAGCCAAGGGAAAGATATTAGTTTAAAAAGAATATACAATAACCAAGCTGTGAGCCCTAGTTTATTGAATTTTATAGTTGATTTAGCTTATAAAGTCAGAAGTTGTATTACTGACCCAGATTTTAGGAATGGTGTAGTTAACCCGTCTGAGTTTTGTAAGTCAGAGAAAGGTTGGTTAAAATTTCAAGAATTGGAAATAGACTGTAGTTTAATCGACTCAAATGACCTTCTGGATGAAGGCCAGTTAAATGATGTCCTAAAAGAAAATAATGAAGTAAAAGATACTTCTAAATCAATAACAGACTTTGAATATGTCATGGGAGTTACAAGCGCTGAATGGCAAAGTATATCTGATTATTATTCAATAACTTATCCTGCATCTCATAAAAATGTTGGCATACCTTTAAAGTGTGTAGCTTTACACTTATACAACAAAGTACCTTCTGATAAACAGATGAAAATGGCGGTTGAAGTTAGAAAAGCTGCTTATGTATCAGGTTTCGATTTTGTTTAAATCAATTTTATAATAATTTTACCAATCTGCTGTGCCAAATATGGCGGCACAGCATTTCCTACCTGAACATATTGATTTGTCCTAGTACCTTCAAAAATATAATTATCGGGAAATGTTTGTAATCTTGCCGCTTCTCGGACGCTTAAACTTCTGCATTGTTGTGGATCGTAATGTACGAAATAGTGCCCGTCCTTTGAGATATGGCTTGTTACTGTCGTTGCATATTTATCTGCAACTTGCACTCTAAAACGATCAGCGTGTGTTCCTGTATCCCAATTAGCATGAGCCGGAGCTAACTCTTTTGGAAAGTGACGAGATTTAGGTGATGAGCCTTCTATTTGAGCATATGCAGCGCAGTATGCGTAGCGTAGTAAATCATCAACCATGTGCCCTCTGGTTTCATGGTTTAGCACTACAGTTAAGCTAGGGTCTATATACCAGGCTTTTAATGACTCTGGCATAGCTGGAGTTTTGTCGCTTAATACAGTTTCTATTCTAGATAAACCGACTTCTGGTTGAAGATTTAAGCTATTTGCTGATTCTGGGTCAAATTGCTTTGTTAGAATCTGCTTTAATGTATCTGCATTTTTAGTAACAGCTGCTTCCCAATCTTTTGCGTTATCTTTTTGTTTTGAAAAACCGCTGCGTAAATTTGGTAAGTCACTAATAGCTTGCTCTACGGTAACTTGGTGTTCGCATAGCTTTAGTGTTTCTGGAGTAGCTTTAATATCCTCACGCACACCGAGTAAAATCACACGATGCCTTGCTTGAGGTATACCGTATTGTTCACAGCGAATTAAGAAATTGGCAGAGTCTTTGTATTGTGGGTTTTCCGGGTTTTCAGCGTCAACGACTAATGAATAGATTTTATATTTTGGAATCTTTTTTTGTTTAGTTACTGAGCCAGGGTTACGCAAGTCTTCCAATATTTGCGGGAACATGACTTGGCCATTCACTTTGGCCGTGAGGATTCCGCGAACATTTTCCATTACGAAAATATCAGGTTTAGCTAGGCTTATTACCTGTAAGTATTCTTTATATAAAAAATGGCGAGTATCTTCTTCTGCAATATAGCTTTTATTTCCGGCATTACGTGAGCGGCCAGCTAATGAATATGCTTGGCAAGGAGGGCCACCGATTAGAACTTTCGGACCTTTGTGTTGTTTTACGAGTTCTTTTATGCGCTTATGAATAAGCTTATTATCTTTGCCCAGTTCTTTAGCGCCATTTAAAGTCTCTTGGTTGGCTTCTGTTGCAATATTAGGGTGAAGGTCAAATAACTCGTTACGTGTAATTTTCCCATGTAGGTAATCATAGTAATTATCTAGTGGTTGGGATTTAGCTTTAAGTAATCTGAAAAAGGCACGAGTAGTAAGAGTTTTATGGGCATGGAAATCCTTCTCAACAGAAATACCTATTTGAAAAGGTGATTTACCATCTTCTGTTTTAGCTGCGGAAATTCCTTCGCCAAGCCCACCGGGGCCTGCAAATAAATCAATAACAAGAATTTCACCGTTTTCCATAACCAACTAAACAACTACAAAATAAAAAGACGATGAATCATACCAGGCCTTATTTATCCTATAAAGTGTTATATAGGATAAATTGAACGACCGACCAAAATAGCAGCGAATAATTATGAATTAAAGGCTAATGCCAAGACATCACCCCGTGATCACACCTGAAATTGAATTAATGATGAGTAATTTACAGCATGGATGCTGTTAAAAGGCGTAGCTCGGCCACGGATGGCCTATCTACGCTGGTTATGTTCATATCATTAATTTAAGTTGAGGCAATAGTGTGATCCTCGGGGCGCCGTGGGGTTCCAAGGGGCGGTCGGCGATATCCGCCCCTTGGTTGCCATCGCCAACGCGATATAAGTAAATTATTTTAAAAGCTGCGCTTTTCGCGCAAGCAATCCTTGCGCCCGCAAATTAATTATTATGTTTATAACTTAATAACAATGACATTTTAGTTATTTTTAGCGTTAGCCCTAGTGTGAGTTTTGTTTTTTAAGTATGGTTGTTTAACTATTATGCTGGGCTAATTTAATGAAAATAAAAACACGTCATGTATTGTTGTTGGTTGTGGTGTTGCTGGTTTTACACTTTTTTTATAAACCAAATACCGCTGTGGTTGAAGTAAATAACTATACGCACAAAGCTGAAAATGCTGAGAGTTATACGCATGTGTATACTACTGAAACCGTTAATTATAAGCGTGTTGATAATGTAGCTAGTAAAGTAAAAGCTCAGCCAAAACCTGCCCCAGTGCAGCAAAATAGTTGCGAGTTGATTCATGACCCTGAAGAACTTGAATACGCGCAAAGTGAGCTGTCGCAGTTAAACGATAATCTCGATTTTACAGCCGAAAAATTTGATATTGGCCCTTACACCTCTGTTAATTTAATTACCCCTAATGTAAATGACGATTATCATAAAACGCTGCGTATTCGTTTATTTGAAGCATACGAAAAGTATCAAAACTTATTTGGTTTATACCCCGACAAACCCATTTTAATGAACTTGGTTGTACTACCTAATAATTATTACGACGATTATGTGTCGCGCTTTGGGGCTTTACCAAGCAACAATGCGGGGATTTATTTTGGTAAGAATAATACGGCGTTGGTGAGGTTTGACCCGGCCGATCCGCAAAGTAGTTTGCGCGTAGCCATACACGAGGCAATGCATGTTATTAATTTTAATTTAATTGGTATTACCTCTAGTTGGTTAAACGAGGGAATAGCTGAGGTTTTTGAAAATACGCTGATTTATAAAACTAACCGAACTATTGCTATTCCTACCTACCGTGTACGCCGTACGTATATGGAGCTTAGGTCGTTAATTGATTCAGAGGCGTTGTGGGAGCAGCAGTCTTACCGTGGCGATTTATATGCAAATGCGAATAATTGGTTGGCGTTTTTTATACAGCATAAGCAGGGCAGAAAGGTGTTAAAGGCAATTGTGCAGGCTGAGGCTAAAAACCCGTGCAATACGCTTGAGAATGAGGTGATTTTAAATGCGCTTTCTACCTATTTTATAGATTACGAGCAGGCGTATTTAGTGTGGTTAAAGGCATCGCAGCAGGTTGAGGGCGAGTTTATTCCTGTTTATTAAATTGTGTTAGTTATTTAAAAGCTTAATGCACAAAGAGAACAAAATGAGGAGTAAATGAGAAGAGCCGAATCACTCGATCACTTCTCTAAAAGCGGAGCGTCTCTAAACCTCTTTGTGAATAATGGGGTTTTAGGGCTTTAATGCACAAAGAGAAGCGAATGAGAAGAAAATGAGTAGTCAAAGCGCGAAGTAAAATTGCATCTACAAATATTTAAATTACGGTTGCCTATAATTTAAAAGCGGTAGTGCTTGCAAAACAATGAGGCAATTAATGCCATTAATCGCCTCATTGAATGAGGCAATTAAATCATATAGACTGAAGTTAACTAACTTAAGGGCTAAAGACTATGTGGATATGGCAACAACAAAACTGGCCAAACTTTACGTGGGATTATGCGTCGCTTGCTCCCTTACTAAGTGAACTTTCATATAACCATGGCTTATTAGTGGGCCGTATGGGCGTGCAAAGTGCCCATCAAAAGCAGCAAGCTCTTGATACTTTATTAGCAAATATTATTCACTCTAGTGCGATTGAGGGCGAAAAGCTTAATGCATTTTCGGTTCGCTCTTCGCTCGCTAAAAAGCTCAATATTAACGAGAAGCCTTATCCCACAACTGTGCAAAGCGACAATCTTGCAGAAATTATGCTTGATGCAATAACTAACACAGATTCAGCGCTTGGTTTAGAAAGGGTGCTTAACTGGCATCGTTTATTATTTGCAGATGAGCAAAGCTTGTTTACTAATATTGAGGGCGGGCAGTTGCGTGGCGGTGAGCCAATGCAGGTGGTATCAGGGCGTTTAGATAAACCGGTATTACATTTTACAGCACCACCTAAAAAGTTAGTAAACAAAGAGCTGTCGCTATTTTTTGATTGGTTTAACAACACGCAAAACGATCCACAAATAGACCCTTTTATTCGTGCTGCTATCGCACACTTGTGGTTTGTAACAATACATCCGCTTGAAGATGGTAACGGGCGCATAACACGACTTATAACCGACCTGGCTTTAGCACAAAAGTATGCAGAGTCTATTCGATTTTATGCTATGTCGGTGGCTATTTTAGACGATCGAAAAAGCTACTACGAGGTGCTAGAAGCCACGCAGCGTGGCGGGCTTTGTATAACACAGTGGATTAAATGGTTTTTAAATACGCTTAATAATGCGATACACCATACGCTTAAAAATATTGAGCAAACAGTTTTTAAAACTAATTACTGGGCAAGTAAAGAGCAAACAAAACTAAGTGAGCAACAAGTAAAAGTAATTAATAAATTACTCGATGGCCAATTTGAGCACGGAATTAGTGCCAGTCAGTATCAAAAGGTAGCTAAAGTCAGTCGTGCGACTGCCACACGGCATTTAGCCGATTTACAAACATTAGGTTTCATAACAAAAACAGCTGCCGGTGGGCGCAGTACACGTTACACAGTTGCTAAATGAGGCAATTAAATGGCTATTTGACTCATTGATTGAGGCAAATAGGTGTGTTTAAGTTAAACGAGTAGTGCTGAATGCTTTAATTAAAGCGAAAGGTAAACTTTCGTCCATAATTTAAAAGCTTTGCTTTTAGGGCTTTAATGCACAAAGAGAAGCGAATGAGGAGTAAATGAGAAGCCAAGTGATGGTGTTAAGTGATCTTTTTATTACCACAGAGCACACCGAGGCGCTTTGCGCTACACAGAGAAAACATTAGTAATGTTAGTTACTTCTCCGCATCTTTTTCTTAACTTTTGGTGCTGAAACAATAACCTTTCAACCCATGTAAAAGCGTTGCTTTTAAACGCCAGCAAGCTGCGCGTCTACCAGTAAATTTAGAAATAATGAGCTTATAAAACTGTAATGCACAAAGAGGAGTGAATGAGGAGTAAATGAGAAGAGCAATACCAATGTTTAGTTTATTTTTGTAGACGTAGAGCTTGCTCACGTTAGAAGCGCAGCTTCTTGCTATTTAAAAATAAATATAACCACAGAGCACACCGAGGCGCTTTGCGCTACACAGAGAAAACATTAGTAATGTTAGTTACTTCTCCGCATCTTTTTTCTTAACTTTTGGTGCTGAAACAATAACCTTTCAACCCCCGTAAAAGCGTTGCTTTTAAACGCCAGCAAGCTGCGCGTCTACCAATAAATTTAGAAATAATGAGCTTATAAAACTGTAATGCACAAAGAGAAGCGAATGAGGAGTAAATGAGAAAAGCCAAGCCATTTGATTTATTGGTTTTTTAATCACGAGTCCTTTATGACTTCTCTAAAAGCGCAGCGTCTCTTACCCTCTTTGTGAATAATGGATTTTAGGTCTTTAATGCACAAAGAGGAGTGAGGTTGCTATTCTTTTGTTTGTAGCTTTTTAGCGCGTTCTTCTGCGTCTATTAGTGCTTGTGATTTAGGGGCGCGTTGTTTTTCTTCTATTTTGGGTTTTTCGTCTGAGTTTGGGTCCCAACTTGCATCAAGTGATAGATTGGCAAATGGGTTGTTGGTATCTGCTTTTTTAGGCTCAGCTGCAGGGGTTTTAGGTTCGGCTTTTGTTTCAGATGCTTTTGGCTCTGGTTGCATTTTTTCAAGGGTGTTTTGTGGCGCTGGTGGCTCAGGCTCAGTTTGTGTTGGCTCTGTTTTACGTGGTTTTTTCTTTTTGCCGGGCAGTGGTGCATTAGGATCGAACGTGCGTACTTCGGGCTCTTTAAAGTCGTGTTCCGTTTTAAATGCAGGCGCTTCTGGCTCGGGTTGATCTAATTTAGGAGGTGTACTTGTTGGTAGCGGCTCAGGTGTTTGCTCTGCTGGTTGTTCAGTTTTTTCAACGGGCTCTGCTGGTGTTGGCTCTGGTTTTACTGGGCTGTGCTTGCGCTGTTTTTTTACAGGTTTTGCATCTGGATCAAAGTCGCGTACTTGCGGTTCGTTAAAGCTGCTGGCGTTTTTAATACGCTCTAAGGTGGTTTTGGCTGCGGCTTCAAACTCGGCGGTATTAGGTTGTGGTTTTTCTTCGCTTGGTTTGTCATTAGTAACGGCGTTGTTAGTAGGGGCTTTTGGCTCTGCTGTTTCTGTAGCCGATTGCTCACTGTGTGCTGGTGTTTTGTGTGTGGTTTTTGGTTGCTGTTGCTCTGAGGTTACATTAGCTGTTTGTTTTTTGGCGCTTTGTGTATTTTGTGTTTGCGTACTAACCGCTGTAACGGCTGCGCTGGCATTGGTTTGTTTTGCGCGGCGCAAACGAATGATCACCATTGCGCCAATAAGCACAACCAGTACTAATACAAAACTTGGTAATAATAACGAGCTAGGTTGCTCGCGCGCTGGTTGTGGGGCAATCACTGGCGCTGGTTTTATCACTGGCGCTACTGTTGGCTCTGTGGGTTGTTTAACCGGTGTCGCTTGCTCTGTTTCTTGGCTTTTCGCTGGCTCTTGTACTTTTTTTGATTCTTCCTCAAGCACTTGTGCTGAAGCTTGTTCACGTTTTTGAGTTGTTATTGGCTCTGCTAGCGTTTGGTTGTCAGCCGAGGTGTTAGGCTCGTTTTTTTCAGTAGGTGTAGGTTGTGTAGGCTCTACATTAATGGTTACTTTACTTGCGTTAGCGTCAATCATGTCGCTAATTTGCTGTTTTTGCTCATCGGTTAAGTTAAGTGTTTTTTCGTCAATTAGCCCATCGGTGGTTTGGTTGGTGGGCTCAATAACCGGAGCAGGTTGCACATTGTTTGGTTGTGGTTGGGTTACTATTACGTTTGGCTCTGGCTCTTTTACTATTGGTTTAGACTGAGTAAGTACTTGCTTAGGTTTGTTGCAATGTTTTTTATAGTCACGCGCCGCTTTACGGTATTTTTCGCTTGTTTTGTTATTACTGTATTGCTGTACTTCTTGCTTTATAAGTATGCACATTGCTTCGTTATAAGCAGCGCTATTAACACTATAAAATAAGGCAAAACAAAGCGTCAGGCGTGTGAGTAAAGTGGTCATAAGGGCGGTTAGCGTTTAAACATTAATAAGTTGATTTTAAGCGTAAAATTAAAAATTATCTAGGGGAGTATTACGCTTAATAGCGGGCGAATATGGCTAAGCTTATTTGCTTTAATATTAAAGCTTAGCCAGGCGGTTAATAAATTGCGCAGAGTGAGCGCTATTTTATTAGCTTATTACCATAAGGCTGCGGTATTCGTCGTAGGCAAATTGGTCGGTCATGCCGCTAATGTAATCTTGAATTAACCGGCATCGGTAATAAAATTCGTAGGCTGCAAAGTGGTCTGGCTCTTCTTGCATGGCGTCTATGGCATGTTGGTAGCTGTTTAGGTGCTTTTTAGAGAGTTTTTTAACAAGCCTTGATTCTATTAGTAGGCGTTTGTCGCCATTTAGTGCGCGTTTAAAGTCGTCGCTTGTTAATTGCAGTAGAGGTTTGTAGCTGTCGAGTAGGCCGTTAATAATTCTGTAGCCTTGTAGCTCAAGCTTTTCAACTTCTTTATCTGAAAACACATGCGCTTGGGCAACTTGTTTCAGCGTTTGTGTTACGGCGTGCAAGTGGCTTCGGTCTTCTAGTAGGGCATGGTTAAAGTCGCCGTGATAAATGGGTTCTATGTTTTCTATAAAGCGTTTTGCGGCATGGTTAACTAGCGGGTGCAGCAGGGCTACACGTAGGTATATAAAAAATTCGCTATTAAAGTTATACGGTTGTGCTTTGCCACGCTCTAGTGCGTAGTTTACTGCTTTGCTAACAAAGTCTTGGTGTTCGGTGTCGTCAATGGTTAGGTTTATAAGTACTTTTTGATAGTGATTTTTAAGCACGGTGCACAGTAGCTCAATGGTTATTATGCCTTTTTCTACGGCGTCTTCTATGTCGGCTAGGCAGTACGATATATCGTCGGCAGCTTCCATTATGTAACTGGCAGGATGGCGACAGTAGGGCTCTATGGTTAACTCGTTTTGTAATGCTTCAATAAAGGCTTTTTCACTGTAGTAGTAGCCTACTTTTTTCATTAAGTAGTTTTTATTTTGGGGTATGTCTTTTACATCAAGCCCTGCTGGGCGGGTGTATTTTAAAATACCTGCACTTTGGCTGTAGGTTAGGTTAAGGGTTTGCAATGAATGAATAATACGAATGCCCTGGGCGTTGCCTTCAAAGTTGCAAATGTCTTGCGCTAGGTGCTTAAAAATAACACCTATGCCGGTGTTTGGCTCGCGGCATCGCTCGGGAGTTACACTGGCTAAATTAGTATTAAACCAGTGGTTTATTGCGGCTTCGCCAAAGTGGCCAAAAGGTGGGTTGCCAATGTCGTGCATTAGGCAGGCCATTTCTACTAGGCTTTCGAGTGGGCGTTCTAGGTCGGTTAAGCCATAATCTTTTTGTTGCTCAAAGCTTAGGTTGGCAAAAATACGCTGTACAATAAAGCGGCCAACTTGTTGTACTTCAAGCGAGTGGGTTAACCTTGAACGCACAGCGGCGTTTCGCTCAAGCGGAAATACTTGTGTTTTTTGTTGCAAGCGACGAATAGCGGCGCTGTTCATTATGCGGCCACGGTCGCTTTCGAGCGCCATTTGTAAATTAGAGGTGGTTCGGTACATACGCGCGGGGGTTATTTTTTTACTAAAGTCGATAGTCATCGGTATCCTTGTTTAGTGGCGATGACTGGCAAGTTAAATGCGCGTTGTCATTCGTTTTTAATACTTACTAGTTAATATATACACCTAGAGGAGTTAGGTACAGGTGCTTGTATCATTTAAGGTCTGGCAATTGTATTATAAAGTTATATTTTTCAGTATATAACGTATTTTAATGTAGGCGAGTATTTGTAATGAAGTATGGATTTGTAAAGGCGATGATGTGGGCACTTTTGGTGTTAACCAGCCATACGGCGTTTGCAGCAAAAGAGCAAACGGTAGTACTTGTGTCGATTGACGGTTTTAGGTGGGACTACATTGAAAAACACGGCGCACCTAATTTAAAAGCTATGGCCGATAAAGGCGTAAGGGCACAAAAGTTAATACCGGTTTACCCCACAAAAACGTTTCCTAATCATATTTCTATTGTGACTGGGTTATTGCCAGTGAATCACGGTATTGTTGATAACAAATTTTGCGACAAAGCGCGTAATAACGAATGTTACAGCATGGGTAAAGCATTAGGCGACAGTACGTGGGTAAAAGGCATTCCGCTGTGGAACTTAGCTAAAATGCAGGGGCTTAAGTCGGCGGCGTATTTTTGGCCTGAATCGGATGCGCGTTTTAATGGTATGACTCCCGACTATTTTTATCATTACTCTAAGCATAGTGAGTACCAAGGCCGGGTTGATCAAATTATTCAGTGGTTGAGCTTACCTAAAGCGCAGCGCCCTCGGTTTGTTGCGAGTTATTTTTCGTTAGTCGATAGCATGGGGCACGAATTTGGCCCCGACGCACCACAAACACGTGATGCAGTTAAACAGCTCGATACGTTAATGGGGCAGTTACACGCGCGTTTAAATAAATTAGAACAAGATGTGAACTTAGTGATTGTGTCGGACCATGGTATGGCGGTTGTTGATCCTGATAAAAGCATTTTGTTAAACACCTTACCTAGTGATGACGGTTTTATAGTTAAAAATACGGGGCCGCGTTTACTAATATATGCAAAACCCGAAACCAGCATAGCCGACATAGCCAATTATAAAGCGCGTTTAAGCGAGGCGGCAAATGGCCGTTATACAGTGTTAACTGATGAGCAGTTGGCTGGGTATCACTATAATAAAGGGAGCCGTGTGGGCGATATTATAGTGCAAACTAACGCGCCTGCTGTATTTACCAGTAAGGGTAAATCGACGTATGTTGGCACACACGGTTACGCTTACACAGACGACATGGCAGCCACGTTTATTGCAACTGGGCCTGCATTTAAACAAGGTGTAAGCCTTAAAAAAGTAAATAACCTCGACATATACCCGGTGCTTGCAAAAGTAATGGGCTTAAAGCTATTAAATAAGGTAGATGGCGATGGCAAAACGTTAATGCCGGCTATTAAGCAAAAGGTTGTTGTGCATTAAAAAGAGCGCATAACGCGCTCCAAAGGGACTAAGGCTAATCCGCAAAATAGATCACTTAATTAAACAGATTGGGCTAACAAAATAACGTAAGCGGGCATTACATATGCCCGCTTTTTTGTGCTCATTTATTTAAAGTTAGCAATACTTGTTTTTGTAGCCGTTACAGTGCGAATTGCGTATGCCTGGTTTGTAATACCGTAAGGAATACCGTTTACGCTCCAATTTGGGTTGGAGAAGTAATCGTACTGTGTTGCGCTACCAAATACTTGTGGGTACGCCATGATACTTGCAAACTCGTTTTGTACACCGTGGCCCATGCCGTCAGTGTAAACACCACCCGACGTATCACCTTGTTTACGTGAATGCGCTAAGCCTTGGTTATGGCCTAGCTCGTGTACAAATGTGCTTGCGCCACAATCAATCGCTGTTATTGAGTACATACGATCGCTCATTGAGCTGTAAAGGTTGCCGTTTGTACCTTGCCCAACCCATGCTAAACCACATGAAATTAAGCCAGCACCTGCACTTTGACCCATACCTAGCACTGCTACCATATCGGCTTTCCAGCCTGTGCGTAGGTTATCTACGTAGCTGCTGTTTGTTACTGCATTAAGCCAATCTTCAGATGGGGTAATTGCGTAGTCGCCTAAGTTTTGCGAGCCCACTAAACGCAGCGTAATGTCTACGCCATTTTGGCTGTAAACTTGATTACTAAACGCAATAAGCTGGTTAATTTTTGTATTAATATTGCTGGTTGCTGCAGCCGACTGGTCGGTATATAAAATACCAATATCGATTGTTTCTGCTTGAGCTGTGCTTGCAGCGCACAATGCAGCTGCTACTGCTGTTTTGATGATTACATTCTTCATTGTTGTATTTCCTTACTCTTGTAGTGGTTAATATAGTTATTATTAAATTTTGCTTAAGCATAACGAGCACGCTTAAGCAGCCATTTAATGGGGCTTAATATAAAAAATTAGGTAATAGCAATCCGCGATAGCACTTAATTAAGCGGGCGGAATAAGTGATTAGCCGTCGGTTTTAGGCGCAAACATATCGCCAGTGTTATCGGTTTTTGGTTGTGGGGCACTTACGTCGTGCTCAATATGGCTTTTATATAAATCGCGTTTAGCTGCTATCCAGCCGTATTGGCCTTTGCTTTCAAATACGTAGTTACCAGAAGGTGCGGTAAATTGACCGTATATAGCGTCTTTCCCAACGGTAAGTACCGTGTTGTGCATACGTCCGTCAACGCCAAGTACTTTTCCAAAAATGCTTTTGTCACCATTGGCCGACTCAATAACGTTAGTGACTTCGGCTGTATAAGTTTCGGTTGTTTGTGGAATAGCTAAATCAAAGTTTTCGCCTGTTTTTAGTGCTTGTAAAGTGGCTAAATCAAACTCTATGTAGGCCTCGTTATTAAGATCGGTAGGCAGTACTTTGGCATTGGTAAGTACTGCTTTGGCACGATCTGATAAGCGGTTTACCGCGTCAAAGCTTTCAAATGGAGCTGTTTGTTCTATTTTTGGCGTGGTTTTTATAGGGTCTTTACTCATATCAATAGGCGCTGGCGCTTTGGTTGTGCGTGTTTTTTGCAGATCAATAGGAACAAAATCGATCGCTATTGGAGCAGTAGGCTCCTCGGCTTTTTTGGTCTCAATTACTCCTTTGTAAATGGCAAATGCGAGTACCGCAGTAGCAATGGCAGCAATGATTAAACGCTTCATTTGTTTCTCTTTTGGTGTTTTTGGTTAACTATTTGTTACGTTTTATACTAAGTGAGAGATTAGATCAAGTTTGGTTTTATAGTATTAATGTATTGTTTTTTGATTTTTTAAGTTGTTGTAAAGTAATAGTTAGCTTGTTTTTAGTACATTTTAGGTATTGCTTTTTGTAGGCTTTATGCGGCCTGTGGCGCTTTTATAGGTACTTGTTTGTTTTTTAAAATGCAATAATTTAAAGGCTCAAAATTTTTTAAAATAAAAATGAAAATAATTCACGATTCTTACACTAATAGTTAATTGCATTGTAAAAATGAGCAACGTATGTTGTGTGCATAAAAATAAATGCAAGAGGGATATATGGCGTTTTCAGATCAATTACTTAACCGAGCAACCGCTGGATTAGTGGCTGTGATCATTGGTTTTGCAAGTTCCATTGCATTAATTTATCAGGTTGTGATCACCCTAGGGGGAACGCCCGACCTAGTTGCGAGCTGGATTTTAATGCTAGGTTTAGTAATGGGAACAACCTCAATTGGTTTATCTTACTATTACAAAGTTCCTGTTTTAATTGCATGGTCGACCACTGGGGCTGCTTTGCTTATATCAAGTGCACAGGGATATAACCTAAACGAGGCGGTTGGAGCATTTATGTTTGCCGCGTTGTTGGTGTTTTTGTCGGGTATAACGGGTTGGTTTGAAAAAATAATGAACCGAATACCTAGCGAACTTGCCTGTGCCATGTTAGCAGGCGTGCTGGTTACTTTTGGTATTGATGTATTTAATTTTATGAATGATATGCCCTTAGTTATAGGGTTAATGGTATTGGTTTATTTTGTAGGTAAGCGCTTTTTTGCGCGTTTTGCCATGCTAAGCGTGTTGATTGTGGGGGTGTTATTAGCGTGGCAATTTGGCCATGTAGATACAAGCGCATTGCAGTGGAAAATGAGTCACTTTACCTATATTGCGCCTTCGTTTAATTTACAAGCCTGTATAAGCATTGGTTTACCTTTATATATTGTGACAATGACCTCTCAAAATCTGCCAGGTATTGCTGTGTTAAAGGCGCATAATTACAAAGCGCCTATTTCGGCATCGCTCAATGTGACGGGGCTGGTAAATGTGCTTTGTGCGCCGTTTGGGGCGTATTCAATTAATTTAGCTGCGATTACGGCGGCTATTTGTATGAGTGATGAGGCTGATAAAAACCCGGATAAACGCTATTGGGCAAGTATTGCGGGTGGTATGTTTTACATTTTAATGGCGTTGTGTGCTGCAACTTTAGTCGGTTTGGTGGCTAGTTTGCCGCAGGCACTTATTTTGGCGTTAGCGGGTATCGCTTTGTTTGGGACTATTGCAAATAGTTTGCAGCAAGCGTTAACGGGTTCGCAATATACCGAGGCTGCAATAGTGACGTTTTTAGTTACGGCGTCTGATTTAACGATGTTTTCAGTAGGATCTGCTTTTTGGGGAATTCTAGCGGGTGTATGTACAGTAATGATCACTCGTAAGGGTTAATGACGGTGGGTTACTTAAAAGCGCTGCGTCTCTTACCCTCTTTGTGATCAATTGGCTTTTAAAACTGTAATGCACAAAGAGAATAAAATGAGAAGTAAATGAGCCGAGCAATACCAATGTTTAGTTTGTTTTTGTAGACGTAGAGCTTGCTCACGTTAGAAGCGGCAGCTTCTTGTTATTTAAAAATAAATATAACCACAGAGCACACCGAGGCGCTTTGCGCTACACAGAGTTAAAAAAATATTGGTTTGGTCACTTCTCCTGGCCTTCACTTCTCGGTGGTGAGTTAATTACTTTATACCCCGTAAAAGCGTTGCTTTTAAACGCCAGCAAGCTGCGCGTCTACCAGTAAATTTAGAAATAATGGGCTTATAAAACTGTAATGCACAAAGAGGAGTGAATGAGGAGTAAATGAGAAGAGCAAAGCTACTTGATTTAAGTTATTGGTTTTAATAACGAGTCACTTAATTACTACTCTAAAAGCGCAGCGTCTCTTGACCTCTTTGTGATCAATTGGCTTTTAAAACTGTAATGCACAAAGAGAATAAAATGAGAAGTAAATGAGTCGAGCAAAGCCAATGTTTAGTTTATTTTTGTAGACGTAGAGCTTGCTCACGTTAGAAGCGGCAGCTTCTTGTTATTTAAAAATAAATATAACCACAGAGCACACCGAGGCGCTTTGCGCTACACAGAGTTTAAAAAATATTGGTTTGGTCACTTCTCCTGGCCTTCACTTCTCGGTGGTGAGTTAATTACTTTATACCCCGTAAAAGCGTTGCTTTTAAACGCCAGCAAGCTGCGCGTCTACCAGTAAATTTAGAAATAATGGGCTTATAAAACTGTAATACACAAAGAGGAGTGAATGAGGAGTAAATGAGAAGAGCAAAGCTACTTGATTTAAGTTATTGGTTTTAACAACGAGTCACTTAATTACTACTCTAAAAGCGCAGCGTCTCTTGACCTCTTTGTGAATAATGGACTTTCAAAACTGTAATGCACAAAGAGGAGTAAATGAGTAGCTAAAGTGATAAGCGGTGTTTTAGTTTATTTTTGTAGACGTAGAGCTTGCTCACGTAAGAAGCGGCAGCTTCTTGTTATTTAAAAATAAATATAACCACAGAGCACACCGAGGCGCTTTGCGCTACACAGAGTTTAAAA
>Ga0207891_1000758_pt1 | contig 18592 bp, 18 predicted proteins | sample LinPmetageLP50_FD_184061 | JGI IMG/M metagenome (GOLD analysis project Ga0207891, IMG submission 184061) | Marine viral communities from the Pacific Ocean - LP-50 (SPAdes) | ecosystem: Environmental > Aquatic > Marine > Oceanic | place: Pacific Ocean | collected 2011-08-27 | reverse complement strand
AAATCGCCGCCTTTATTCGCTGCCAAATACCAAAATAATTCATCCTGTCCGTTGGCTAGAAAATTCGCAGCTTTTTTTAATTCAATTTTTAAACGGGCGTTTGGCATCCCAAGATCGGCCAGTAAACTTTCGGCTTCTTTGATAAAAGCCGGTACTATTGCTTTTCGTTTTTCGTGCAGTTTTGCAGCAACAGCTCCCAATTTGGTTTCCTGTTTTACAATGGCATTTTCTAATTCTGAAAGTGCATTTTCTGCATTTTCACTTACCGAAACTTTTTCCTGAAGTTCATCTTTAATCTTCAGTAATTCGGCAATATTTTCTGCGGAATGTTTTTTCTGTAAATTATAAATTTGCTGAAGCTTTTGATTGGTGGCTTCCAGCTCTTCAGGGTTGGCCTCTACCCTATCTAACGCATCACTTACTTCTGAAGAAAGATCGTCTAATTCAATAATTACACTTTCAATACGCTGATGCAAAGCTTCATAGTTAGCAGATAAATTGGCAATCCTGGCCAATGAGGCACGAGCTTGTTTTAAGCTGTCTAAACTTCCTATTTCTTCCTGCTCCAGTAAATTTAAAGCTGAACTCAGGTTTTCGGTTAACTCTTCAACATTACTCAATTCTTCGTAACGGGTTTCCAGCTCTTCCTGCATCCCTTTTTCTAAACGAGCTTCTTCAAGCTCATTCAGTAAAAATAAATTATAATCGTATTCTTTGGTAGCCTGGGCCTGTTCTTCTTTTAATTCTACCAGTCGCTTTTGTAACTTTTTGTAAGTTTTTAGTTCGGTTTTATATTCCAGAAGTAAAGTTTCACTGTTTGCAATAGTATCAATTACCTGGAACTGGTAATCGTTATTTCCCAAACTCAAAGTTTCATGCTGACTGTGAATATCAATAAGGTATTCTCCCAGTTTATTTAAGGAAGTGAGTTTTACCGGCGTATCGTTTACAAAAGCCCGGGATTTCCCTGAAGCCAGAATTTCCCGCCTGATTATGGTGTTTTCTTCATAATCCAGGTCTTCAGTGATAAAAAAATCTTTTAGCTTATAATTAGCGATATTGAAACTGCCTTCTATTACGCATTTCTTATCGGTATCGCGAATGCTGCCGTAATCGGCGCGGTTACCTAAAAGAAGCCCAAGTGCGCCCAGCATAATAGATTTACCGGCACCCGTTTCACCTGTAATTATGGTAAAGCCTTCCTGAAGTTTGATGTTTATATCTTCAATTAAGGCGTAATTTTTTATAGATAGAGCTGTGAGCAAAGTGTACTAAATTTGGGCTAAATATACGGGAGAAATTATTCCCAATCAACAATAAACTTTGGGTAAACCCGGAAGTTATATCAAAAGGGAAAAATTTGATTATACAGACGTTTGCTAAGAAATAATACTTTTCAAATGTATTATCCGGTTTCCCTCATAGAAGTGAATTTATGAAAAAATCGTCATGCTGAACTTGTTTCAGCATCTAACACGAATAGTACCTACCATTCAATTTAGACCTCCGATAGAAATCGGAGCAGGCTCTGAAACCAGTTCAGGGTGACGTCTAAATTTTAAAGTATGACTGTTTACGGATATTCAACTTTTAAACCGCGATTATTAAGCAAAAATTCTTTACTGAATATTTCTCCAGTTTCGGGAATAACGGGGCGCCAGGCCACTTAGTGTTTGACTTAAACCGGGGCGGTTAATTTCGGGGCCGTCGCTAAAGATCTGGGTTACCTCATCGGCCTTGGCATCAAAAAAACTTCTAAGCAATAAAGAATTTGCCCTCCTGGAATTCATTGTAGTTAAACTTTCCAGTGCATCGACAATGGCAATTTTCCCGGCTTCAGGATCTTTATGCATTACATCCAACCCACGGCGATGATAGTTATACAAAGCGGTACGGTATTCTGTAAACATATTAGAAAGCAAATCTGCATTTAAGCGGAACCTTGACGTTTGCCCGTCGGCTCCACTCCAACCGGTTCTGCCACTTTGCTGCGCGGTATTTACAATTCGATTAGCTTCCTGGTAATAATCGGTTCCACCTTCAGGAGAAAAAGTATCGGCATCCATTCCCAAAATGGTGTAAACATAAAATGAAACTACTGAAACCAGGTTATTGGAAAATGAGTTCTGACTATAATTTAATGGCTGATATTCCCGATAATTAAAGCTGAATTGAGAATCGTTAAAATTTAAAATTGGGCTCACCATATTAGAGCCGTAAACCGGCCTGGAAGACTGCACCTGGATAGTGCCGCTGAAAGATTCACCTTCAAACTCATTTATGGTGATAAACATACTGCAGTTAATGCGCTCTCCCGGTTCAAATTCTTTATTAGTCCAGGAGGTTTGATTCACAAACTCCCGCAACGAACTCTCTAAAGTTCTAAAAACCGAAAGATTGCTTTGCCCGGTTTGCTCGGTATTAATCACTATTTCACAGTTGAGTTCCTGGGCGGCCGCAAAAGGCATCCCGGCAACTAAAAGAATAAGAAATAGCAATTTACGCATCTAACAAATGTACAATTTCGTTTAAAATATCGGTTGCAACCTCAGCCTTGGTTTTTAAATCAAAAGGTTTTTCTGAATCTTTATAGACCAAAGTAATTTTATTGGTATCCTTTTTAAAGCCAGCTCCGGCATCGTTTAAAGAATTAAGCACAATAAAATCCAGATTTTTCTTTGCCAGTTTTTCCCGGGCGTGCTCCAATTCGTTATTGGTTTCTAAAGCAAAGCCTATCAATTTTTGATGGGTTTTCTTTTTACCCAGCGAAAGAAGAATATCCTGGGTTTTGGTGAGTTCAAGACTTAGGTTTTCTTCAGCCTTTTTAATTTTTTGAGCCGCTACTATCTTTGGCTTATAATCTGAAACCGCAGCAGCAGCAATAGCAACATTTACACTTTCAAAGTAATCATGTGCAGCTAAATACATTTCACGAGCGCTAACCACTCTAATTAAATTGATTTTTGAATCATCAATTTCTAAATGCGTAGGTCCGGAAATAAGGATCACCTCAGCTCCAAGTTCAGCGGCTTTTTTAGCAAGTTCAAAGCCCATTTTTCCACTGGAATGGTTGCCGATAAAACGAACCGGATCTATGGCTTCGTAAGTTGGCCCGGCGGTAATTAAAATTTTCTTTCCCTGTAGGGGTAAATTTTCAGAAAAATATGTTTCCAAAAATTCGATAATCTCTTCGGGTTCTGCCATTCTCCCTTCGCCTTTTAAACCACTGGCAAGTTCACCCGTTCCTGCGGGAATCATAATATTTCCATACGACTTAAGGCTCTCGAAACTCTTTTTTGTGGAAGGGTGCTTATACATATCCAAATCCATTGCAGGTGCAAAGAATACCGGACATTTAGCTGAAAGATAGGTTGCGAGCAAAAAGTTGTCATTATTGCCCGTAGCCATTTTAGATAAGGTATTGGCTGTGGCAGGGGCCAAAACCATAAAATCGGCCCAAAGGCCGAGTTCTACGTGATTGTTCCATTGCTCATCCTCATCATCTTCGGTAAAAGAAGAAAACACCTCGTTTTTTGAAAGTGTCGAAAGCGTAAGCGGTGTAACAAATTCTTTTGCAGCCGGCGTCATCACAACTTTTACCTGCGCACCGGCTTTAATAAATAATCGTACTAAAAATGCAGATTTGTAAGCGGCAATACCACCACTTATGCCCAAAAGCACTTTTTTGCCTTTTAGTACAGACATCTTAATTAAGCTTCTGCTTCTTCAGAATCTTTAGTATTCCGGTAATAGATCTTACCGTCTAACCATTCCTGGATAGCAAGCGCGTGTGGTTTTGGAAGTTTTTCGTAAAACTTAGAAACCTCAATTTGCTCTTTATTTTCAAAAATCTCGTCAAGACTATCGTTATAAGTCGCAAATTCATCAAGCTTTTCCAACAATTCTTTTTTGATCTCAGAATTTATTTGGTTTGCTCTTTTTGCAACTACAGAAATAGCCTCGTATATATTATTAGTTGGCTCGTCTACCTTGTTCTTATCGAAGGTAATTGTGTTAATTGGTGCGTCTGTCTTTTTAATATCCATCTTTCTTCTACTATTAAAAATTTTGTAAGCGTGATTTTATGTCTTCGGTTGAAGCTTCTATGGCTTCAGAATATTCACCTTCAGGGTAATATTTTTTATACTCCTGGGAATATTCCAGGGCTTGTTGCAGTCTTTCCTGCATTAAATCTCTAAAACTATTTACTGCCAGTTGGTAAGCAGAATCAAACCTGTAATAATGGGCGTCTTCTCTAAAAGGAGACCCGGGATTATTAGAAAGGAAATTAGTAAAGGAAGTAATTGCTGCCTGGTAATTACCGGCTCTAGCCTCTCCTGTTAGATGATATTGTTTGGCAATTTCGTATTCCTTTTTTTCCAGTTTTATACGTAATTCGGCTGCCATATCGTTGGCTTCTTCGGCGTGCTCGCCTTCAGGATAAGTGTTTAAATAAGCCTGAAGTTCTGCAATTGCTTTATGCGTATCGGTTTGATCAAGATCGTATCTTGGAGAAAGCTCGTAGAAACTTCTCGCCTTTTTAAAAGCGGCTTCTTCTACCTTATCACTGTTAGGATAAGATTGCTGAAAACGCTCAAACTCGTATGAAGAAAGGTAAAAATCCCCTAACTGGTAGTAGGTGTTGGCAAATAAATAACTGAGTTTCTCACCTTGAGGCTTCCCGCGATATTGCGGAACAATTTGCTCAAATAACCTAAGGGCCTTACGATATTTTTTATTGCTATTTTCTTCCTGGGCTTCATTGTACAGCTCTTCAGCATAGGTATACTTTGCGCCGGCATCATCACTTTTTAGTAAGGTTTGATACTCCCCACAGGATACAGTTAAAATTAAAACTGTTACTAATAAAATTGCTTTCTTCATCATTTGTAAAAACATCTGGCAAAAGTACATTTTTCTTCAGTATAAAAAAAACTTTGTGTTGCAGGCTTAGATAACTCAAAATGTGCCTTCTTATTATCCTGAAAGAAAGATAATCTAAGGCTTTTGCTGAAAAAATAAAAGGTCTAAGAAATTATTCTATCGTCAAGCTGAACTGGTTTCAGCTTCTAAAATGCGACTAGCAATTTATTAGACCCCCGAATAAAAATCGGGGCAAGCTCTGAAATAATCCCAACGCTTCGGGACAGGATGACGATATTTAAAACTTTTTAGACCTTGTAACTAATAATTTTAGCTAAAATTCTTCAAAAAATCTTCAATTTGCTGCTGAAGTGCTGGAGTGGCTTTTACCAGCGGTAATCTCAGGTTGTTTTGAATACTTTGTTTTAGAGCAAGTAAAGCTTTAATTCCTGCAGGATTTCCTTCGGCAAAAATCAAGTCTATAGAGCGCTGTAATTTATAATGAAGTTCGTAGGCTTCAGCAGGTTTTCCTTCTAAACCAAGCGAAACCATTTTAGAGAATTCAGCCGGGAATCCCTGTGCTATTACCGAGATTACTCCTTTCCCCCCGGCTAAAACCATAGGCAGGGTAAGCATATCGTCTCCAGAAATTACCAGGAAATCTTTGGGTACCAGGCTTATTAATTTCATTGCCTGCACCATATCGCCTGCAGCTTCTTTTACGCCAATTACATTGCTAAAATCCCGGGCAATGCGGTTTATAGTTTCCGGCAGGATATTAGACGCAGTTCTTCCCGGTACATTATAAAGAATTATAGGCAACGAGGAAGCGGCAGCTACAGCCTTAAAATGCTGGTAAATGCCTTCCTGGGTTGGTTTATTATAAAAAGGAGAAACCGAAAGAATAGCTTCAAAACCAGAAAGATCTGCAGCTTTGAGTTTTTCGCAAAGGGCGTATGTATTATTGCCTCCCATTCCCAATACCAGGGGCAAACGTTTATTATTCTGTTTTACAACCGTATCTATTACAAGCTGTTTTTCTTCTTTATTAAGACTGGCGCTTTCGGCGGTAGTTCCTAAAACCACCAGGTAATCTATTCCATTTTCAATCTGGTCTTCTACCAGGTTTTCCAGTGCTTGCACATCTACAGATAAATCTTCTTTAAAAGGAGTTATCAAAGCCACACCGGTACCAATAAATGAGTTCATTGCTGTTTAATTTTTTATGATAATCGAAAAGATTTGCGGGATTTCGACTTAAAACTGAAAAATGCAAAATTTTCGGGCGACAAATGTATAGATTTCGCCAATTTCAAGGACTAAAATCTGCTTTTGTATTTAAAGAAAAGCACATATTTAACAGCTTTGTTTTTTCTGTTAAAAAATAAACAGGAATTAGCTTTCGCTTTTTAGAGAAGATTCAATAAACGCAGCTTTCTCTCTGGAGTTAGAAAAAACAGCAAACTAAAGATTAAGCCGTTATACCACAACAAATTACCGGTAATTAAAATAGCAGAATCTTTCATATAAAAATAAGCGGAATCCCTAAACACATTTGAAAAAATAAAAGTAAGAACCAGCGTGATAAAATAAATTGATTTTTTTGAGTAAGAATTCAAATAATAAATGAGGGAAATAATGCCCATTACCAGTAAGACACCGTAATAAGCTATATAAATGCCAAATTCAAGTTCATCACTCATATATTGTTTAAGTTCCAACACGTGGGTAAATAGCAAATAAGCATTTATGGCTATTAATAGAAAAAAATAAACCAGTATGGTTTTACTGGCAGTTTCCAGTTGGGTATTCTGCAAAGCTTCCCTGCTTAAACCAAAATAGGCGATAATATAAAAGAAGAAGGAAATAAGAGTTAAGTTATTAGTATTAAATATGAAGCCATTAATTTGAGCCAGAAAGAAAAAGATAAAAAAGAGTAAAGCATTCAAGCTCATATTTTTTTTAAGCTTGATATAAATACCGGCAAGGCCGGGCACAAAAATAAGCTGTGTGGCCTGCATTAACCAATCGGCTTCAGCAATCGCAGCATATAAATTTATAGCCAGAAGCGGAACGAGTAAAATTAAAATGTATTGAAAAAGACTCATTTTCATTCAATTGCGGACCGAAAATATAAAATTCATGTTATCAATAATGTCCATTTGAGTAAAGCATTGCTATTTTTAGAAATTTTAACCCATTTTTCGACAAAAAGATTAATTATTTCGTTGAAATACCTTTAATTTTTTAACAGAAAACTCGCTGATTCAATTTCAAGAGTCGTTTTATAAAAATATTCCGGGCTTTAGAGTTGCACAGTTAAGTTTGACCCGGATAATCTATTTATCTTTGGATTTTTAAAAATGAGATATAATCGGCCTAATTGCCAATCCCAGAAATTGATAATAATTATCTTCAAATTCATAAAAAGGGTGAAAATCATATACGAATGAAAAAAACCAGATTAAGTTTATTTCTGCTTCTTTCAGTAATTCTATTAAGTTGTAAAGGAAACGAGGTTAAACCTTCAGAAATTAAAGGGCAACGAATTGCTATAGATGAAAATATTGAACCCGATCCCGAAATTGATGAATTTGTAGCACCGTTTAAAAAGCATCTCAATAAAACGCTAGATAGCACTTTAGCCTACAATCCCAATGATATGGTGAAAAGTGACGGTGACCTCAACACCGCAATTGGAAACTTAATGGCCGATTTGGTAATAGACCAGGCCAACCCCATTTTTAAAAGCAGAACCGGGAATGAGATAGATATGGTCTTGCTAAATCACGGCGGAATTAGAGCTGGTCTCAACAAAGGAAATATTTCTACTCGAAGTGCCTACGCCCTAATGCCTTTTGAAAACGAAATTGTAGTAGCAGAACTTCCCGGAGAAAAAATTAAGGAAATGCTTACTTACCTGGAACGAGCAAAAACCGCACATCCTGTTAGCGGCATCCAGATTGAAATGGATCAGGATTATAAGGTTACCAGCGCAAAAATAAACGGTAAAAATATTGATGAAGATAAAACCTATTTTGTAGCTACTTCAGATTATTTGCAGCAAGGCGGCGATAATATGAATTTTTTTAAAGATCCAATCCAATTATATAAAGTAGACTATAAACTGCGCAATGCCATTATAGATTATTTTAAAAAGGTAGATACTTTAAGAGTTGAGAAAGACAATAGATTTATAAGAAAGTAAGAAATGAAAAGAAGAAATTTTATACAACAAACCTCGGCAGCAACCGCTTTTATAGGAATTGGTGGCTTAAGTTCACTTTCTTTTAAACCTAATTATAAAAAGCACATTACCATTTTACACACCAACGATGTTCATAGCCATATAGAACCTTTTGGCCCTGATGATTCCAGGAATCCTAATATGGGTGGTGTTGCCCGGCGAGCGACTTTAATTCAGCAGATTAAAAATGAAAATCCCAATACATTATTATTAGACGCCGGGGATATTTTCCAGGGGACGCCTTACTTTAATTTCTATGGCGGCGAACTGGAGTTTAAGCTGATGAGCAAGATGAAGTATGATGCAGCTACCATTGGAAACCACGATTTTGATAATGGGATAGATGGTTTATATGCGCAACTTCCAAACGCCGAATTCGATTTTATTTCTTCCAATTATGATTTCAGTAATACGGTGATGGATGGCCATACCCACGATCATAAAATTTTCACTAAAGACGGAGTGAAAATTGGAATTTTTGGTTTGGGAATTGAGTTACAAGGCCTGGTAAACGATAGTCTTTATAAGGAAACAAAATACCTTGATCCCGTAGAAATTGCGCAAGATCAAAGCCGAATTCTAAAAGAAGAAAAGAATTGTGACCTGGTTATTTGTCTTTCGCATTTAGGCTATAAATACAGCAGCGATAAGATTTCTGATATTAAACTAGCGCAAACCACCGAAAACATAGATCTCATTATTGGCGGCCACACTCATACCTTTTTAGATAAACCAACGATTGAAACCAATAAATCCGGTAAAAAAGTTTTAGTAAACCAGGTGGGTTGCTACGGACTTTACCTGGGAAGAATTGATTTTTATTTAGACGATAAAAATAATATTGAAGCTAACGGCTTAAAGATTGAGGTTTAAATTTTGAAAGTTTAAACCTCAATCTTTTTTATGAATAGGTTATTCAAGCATTTTTAAAAACTCGTCTTCACTCACGATTTTAGTCCCCAGTTTTTCTGCCTTTGCCAGTTTGCTGGGCCCCATATTTTCGCCTGCAACCAAATAGTCCGTTTTTCCTGAAATTGAACCGGAAACTTTTCCGCCGTTATCTTCTATCATTTTCTTGAGTTCATTTCTGGCAACTTTTTCAAAAACCCCGGAAATCACAAAAGTAATGCCCTCAAGTAAATCGCTCTGGTTTTCCAGTTCTTCTACAGCAATTTCCAATTGAAGTCCGTAGTCCTTTAAACGCTGCACGATCTCCCTGTTTTCTTCGGAAGCAAAAAAATCGGTTACACTTTCGGCTATGCGCTCTCCAATTTCATCAACCGCTGTAAGATCTTCGGTTGAAGCCGAAGCCAAAGCATCTATATTTTTGTAATGCTTTGCTAGTTTTTTAGCTACAGTTTCGCCCACATATCTTATTCCAAGGGCAAATAAAACCCTTTCAAAAGGAATTTCTTTAGATTTTTCAATTCCATTAATAAGGTTTTCCGCCGATTTCTCTGCCATTCGTTCCAATGGAAGAATATCTTCTTTTTTCAGGGTATATAGGTCGGCATAATTGGTAATTAAATTAGCATTCACCAACAAAGCAACGGTTTCTCCACCCAGGCCTTCTATATCCATTGCTTTTCGGGAAATAAAATGTTGAATTCTCCCTATAATTTGCGGCGGACATCCATTATAATTAGGGCAGTAATGTTGCGCTTCGCCTTCTTTTCTAATTAACTCGCTATCGCATTCGGGACAGGTTTCGGCATATTTAGTTTCGGGAGTTTCGGGATCTCTTTTAGTGAAATCAACCCCCACAATCTTCGGAATAATTTCACCTCCTTTTTCAACAAAAACAGTATCTCCTTCCCGTACATCCAGTTTTTCAATTTGATCGGCATTGTGTAAAGACGCACGTTTCACAGTAGTTCCGGCTAATTGTACCGGTTCAAGATTTGCTACGGGCGTGATTGCTCCTGTTCTCCCAACCTGGTAGGTGATCTTATTTAATTTAGTGTTTTCCTGTTCGGCTTTAAATTTATAAGCCATTGCCCAACGTGGAGATTTGGCGGTGTAGCCTAATTCATCCTGCTGATCAAAACTATTTACTTTTACCACTACCCCATCGGTTTCATAAGGTAAATCGTGGCGGTGCTGATCCCAATAATTTACGTAATCCAGCACTTCTGCAATACTATTTTTTAACTCGGCTTCCGGTGGAACTTTAAAACCCCAATCCCTGGCTTTTTCCAGGCCTTCAAATTGTGATTTTACCGGTAAATTATCGGCCACCAAACTATAAAGCAGGCAATCAAGAGGTCTTTTGGCGACCTCAGCACTATCCTGGAGTTTTAAACTTCCGGAAGCAGTATTACGTGGATTTGCATAAGGTTCTTCCCCGGCTTCTACCCTTTCAGCATTCATTTTTGCAAAACCTTCATATGGCAACACAATCTCTCCCCGAATATCAAATTTCTGCGGAAATTCGCCCTTCAGCTTTAAAGGAACAGATCTTATAGTTTTTATATTATTGGTCACATCATCTCCCTGGAATCCATCCCCACGGGTAACCGCGCGTTTTAATTTACCATCTTCATAAGTCAGACTAATTGAAGCGCCATCGTATTTTAATTCGCAAACATACTGTACTTTGCCTCCAATAGATTTTTCGATTCGCTTTTCCCAGTCTTCCAGCTCTTCTTTAGAGTAGGAATTGGAAAGGGAATACATTCTATAATCGTGAACTACGGTCTCAAAATTCTTAGTTATCGCACCACCTACACGGAGCGTGGGAGAATTAGGATCATCAAATTCAGGATTTTTCTCTTCCAGTTCCTGCAATTCTTTCAGCTTCATATCAAAATCATAATCGCTGATCTCGGGCTTATCCTCTATATAATACAAATAATTATGTCGGTGTAATTCTTCGCGTAACTGCTTGATCTTTTCTTCGGTATTCATAAAAGGCTGGTAAGTTATTGCTGGGCTTTTAGTTGATCGTTTTCAAAAACAAGGGAATGCTTTTTTCCCTGGTGCGTAAATTCAATTTTAAATTCAGATTTATAGGCTTTATCATCTGTAGGAAACCAATCTTTAAGTTTTTGGTTTATGGTAATGAGCAGACCTTCGTCATCACCTACCGCACAAAAATGCTCAAAATCGCCATCATATTTTTCTAACTGAAAATTCGAATTTAGAAAGTCAAATTTCTCCTGAATGTTCTCTGTTACCAGGCCCACTTCACTAATTCCCAAAATACCTTTTTCTGAAAATAATGCCGATTCCGGTTTACTAAAACTCTCGCGAGAGATGAATTCTATGATATTTTTATCTTCGTCATAGAAGTACAAAGATTTAGCATTCCAGGCCATAAAATCTACAATTTCCTGCCCATTGCCTTCCAAAACCGGAACCCGTTCTTTAATCCAATCCAGGGCTTCGTTATGTTGATTATCGGGAATATGAAAGGCGATATGGTAAGCTGTTGCGTTTTCTTTTTGCTGAAATTTTATGGTAGAATACCCGGTTTCAACTTCAAAATGGTCTTCGGAATAATCGGTGATATTTAAATTTAACTGGTCCCGGTAAAACCGAAGTTGTTCCGTAATATTATCGGAATAAATTTGAAGTTTATGGATTTTCATAATGTTTTAATTTAGGTCTGGTCTTTATTCATCCATTTGGGAACCGGCATAGGTTTAAAATTATGCATTTTTTCCAGGAGTTCTTCTATATTTTCAGCAATAAGCAAAAGATCAAAATTCTCTTTTCTAAGCAAACCTTTTCTTACTATGGTTTTAAGCATCGCTATAAGATCGTCGTAGAACCCGTTAATATTTAGGAGTCCTATAGGATTTTGATGCAACCCTAATTGACCCCAGGTCACAATTTCAAAAAGCTCTTCAAAAGTTCCAAAACCGCCTGGCAGGGCAATAAATCCATCGCTTAATTCGTGCATTTTAAGCTTTCGCTCGTGCATATCTTTGGTAGTGATCAATTCGGTTAAACCGGTATGAACCACTTCTTTGGTTTTTAAAAAATCTGGAATCACCCCAATAACTTCTCCTCCGTTTTGAAGGGTCCCGGCAGCAACCTGCCCCATTAAGCCAAGTTTACTTCCACCAAATACCAATTTAATATTCTTTTGAGCTAAAACTTTTCCCAGACGATAAGATTCTGAGAAAATTTTCTCATCGTTGCCTTCGCTGCTTGCACAAAAAACGGCAATGCTTTTAAGTTGGTTTTTAATGTTGTTTTCCAAATTATTAGTTTATGAAATTTTCACCTACAGGGTTCTAAAACTTTAATATTAACGCAGTTCTCCTTTTAGCATTCTGAAATTCCCAAAAAGATCTTTTCGCAATTCGGTTTTAAAGCCTTGTTTCTGCATCATCTTTTCGGTTTCTTCCGCCAGGTATTGGTTGATCTCAAAATAGAGTTTCCCGTCTGGGTTTAAAGCGGTTTTAGCCAATTTCGTGATTTTCTCATAGAAAATTAAAGGATTTTCGTCTTTTACATATAATGCAGTAGGTGGATCGTATTCTAAAACATTTCGGTGCATTTCCTTTTTCTCCAGCTCTCGCACGTAGGGCGGATTAGAGACAATCACATCCCAATTTCCGGTTAGAGTTTCAGTTCTTAAAATATCTTCTGAAATAAAATTAATCTTAGCCTGGTTAATTTCTGCATTGATTTTTGCGATTTGCAAGGCTTTTTCAGAAATATCTATAGCCGAAATTTGAGCTTCCGGAAGATTTTTCGCCAGGCTAATAGCAATGCAACCACTCCCCGTCCCAATATCCAGGATTCGCCCAGATTCATCTTCGAAAAAGTCTTCTAAAATCCATTCAACCAATTCCTCCGTTTCCGGTCTTGGCACTAATACATTTTTATCGACTTTAAACGTCAGTCCGAAAAACTCTGTTTCCCCAATAATATGCTGAATGGGTTCGTGGTTTTTTAAACGCGCTAAGGCTGACTCTAGTTTCTCAACCTGACTTTTATCAATTCCAAGCTCAGGATTTAAAGCAAGATTTAACCGATTGATCTTGAAAAAGGCTTCTGTTAGCATAAAGAAAAAAGAATTCACTTCTTCCACAGGATATTCATTTTCCAGCGATTTAGTAAAAATTTCTTTTTGGGCTTTTAGTTTCATTTTTCCGGTTGTGGGTTATCGGTTGTGAGTTCTCGGTTGTCGGTTATCTGTTGTGAGTTGGCAGTTTGAGGAAAATCCAAATTCCTGATTCTTATCTCCTGATTCTTGTTTCTTAAATATTTTTTCTCTTCTCTCTACTCTTTTCTCTTGATTAAAACAAAAAATCGCCACGTTTGTCCCTCTCTCGCGATAACGTAAAAAAAGACTCCTCACCCTTCACTCTTCACTCATTACTCCTATTTCTCAAACATCCTTAATCATCCACATTGTACAATTATAATGGCCGGTGTCTCCGAGGGGTTTTTCTAAAGATTTGAAGCCACTGCGTGCGTAGAGTTTACGGGCGCTTTCCATATAAGGAAGGGTTTCAATATAACATTGTTCAAAATTCTGGGATTTGGCGAATTTTAGACAGGTATCCATCATTTGGGCACCCAGACCTTTGCCACGAGCTTCAGGTAGAAAATACATTTTTTGCAGTTCGCATATTTTTTTCTCGAGTCCAATTAATGGAGCAATACCAGCGCCACCAATTATCTTTCCTCCCTCTTCCACCACAAAATAATTCATTCGCGGGGGCTGATAAGTTGCATACATATCGTCCAGCGCCTTGTCTTCATAGGCGGTTCCTACTTTTGGAACGCCCATTTCTACCAAAACCTTTCTTACTACTTCGGCAACTTGCTGATTGTCTTCGGGTTGAATTTCCCGTATTTTTAACGTGCTCATTCTTGGTAAATAATCCTATTTTAGAGGCGTGAATATACACGAAAAATATATAAAACGCTGTATTGAACTGGCCAAAAATGGACTGGGAGCTACCTATCCCAATCCGCTGGTAGGCAGCGTAATTGTTTATAAAAACAAGATAATTGGTGAAGGCTGGCATCAAAAAGCAGGAGTACCACACGCCGAGGTAAATGCTATAAATTCGGTTAAGGATATTTCGGTTTTAAAAAAATCGACTATCTATGTGAGCCTGGAACCCTGCAGTCATTTTGGGAAAACGCCGCCTTGTAGTGACCTAATTATCGCTAAAGGGATTAAAAAAGTGATTATTGGCACAGTAGATCCTTTTGCTGAAGTTGCGGGGCGTGGCATCAAAAAACTGATGGAAGCCGGTTGCGAAGTTCAGGTGGGAATTCTGGAGAAAGAATGCCAGGACCTCAACAAACGCTTTTTTACTTTTCATCAAAAAAAACGGCCTTATATTATTTTGAAATGGGCCCAAACCACTGATGGATTTATCGCTCGAAAAGTCCAGGAAAAACGTGAGCCGGTTTGGATCACGAATCAATATTCTAAACAACTGGTGCATAAATGGAGAAGTGAAGAACAGGCCATTTTAGTGGGCACCAACACCGCAATTGCCGATAATCCCAAACTAAATACAAGACTTTGGAATGGCAAAAACCCGGTTCGGGTGGTGATAGACAAAGAATTAAAAATTCCGCCGGAATCTGCATTGTTTGATGGCAGCATAAAAACCATCGTATTAACCGAAAATGTAAAAAAACCAGGAGATAATTTAGTGTTTGAAAAGCTAGATTTTCAACAGGAACTAGCGCAACAAATTTGCGAGGTACTTTACCGTCATAATTTACAATCGGTTATTATAGAAGGTGGTGCAAAAACGCTTCAGACTTTTATTGATGACAATCTTTGGGATGAAGCGCGGGTTTTTACCGGAATTTCAGAATTTCACGAGGGAATAAACGCACCACGATTTTCAGGAATTAAGCTTTCAGAAACTAATTTGGAGCGTGATACTTTAAAAATTTATAAGAATGATTAAAACCATAATTTTCGATTTTGGAGACGTATTTATCAACCTGGACAAACCGGCCACGATGCGCGAAATGAATAAACATGAAATCGAAGAACTTTCCGAAAGTTTACTGAATATCAACCAGCAATATGAAAAAGGATTAATTTCTTCCGAAGAATTTGTGAAATCTTATCAGAGCGAACATTCCCAGCTTCAGGAAGAACGTTTCAAAAATTCCTGGAACGCTATTTTGGTTGATTTCCCTGAATATCGTTACCAGTTTTTAAAAAAAATTTCCGAAGAAAAAAATTACCAATTAATTCTTTTGAGTAACACTAACGAAATTCATATTGATTGGGTTAAAGAAAATGTACCGTTTTTTGAAGATTTTAAAGCTTGTTTTGATGCTTTTTATCTTTCTCACGAGATCAATTTTAGAAAACCAGATGATGAAATTTATGAGTTTGTGCTAAAACAACACGGCTTAAAACCTCAAGAATGTCTTTTTATAGACGACACCAAAGAAAATACTGATGCTGCAGAAGATTTAGGAATCCACACCTGGAATATTGAACCTACCCGAGAAGATGTCATCGATTTATTTACTGCTAAAAAAGAGTTATTTTGATTTACCTGCTGCTTAGCATAATTTCTTCTACGGTAATTTTTATCGTATTTAGGCTCTATAAAAAATATGGCGTAAATACACTGCAAGCCATAATCGTTAACTATTTTATTGCCTGTATTGTGGGCTTTTTTGGCTATATAGAAAGTGTTAATGATATTGTGAGAATTCCTTCAGAAAAATGGTTTTTTGGAACAGTCATTTTGGGAGCACTCTTTATTACGGTTTTTAATTTGGCAGCAATTACCACCCAACGCAGCGGACTTTCAGTAGTCTCGGTAGCCACCAAAATGTCGGTTGCGATTCCCGTTTTCTTCGGAATATTTATTTATGATGAAAGCCTGGGATTTTTAAAAATTTCGGGGATTCTACTTGCTCTTGCAGCGGTTTATTTAAGTTCAATAAAAACCGAGAAAGGCATTAAAATAAAGAAAAGGAACTTAATATTTCCGCTCTTAGTTTTTATTGGAAGTGGGATTATTGACACCACCATAAACTACCTTGAAAATTTTTATGTTTCTGAAACCGATGTCGGCCTTTTTTCTTCCAGTATTTTTGGAATCGCAGGGATTATTGGAATAACAATCTTAATTGGACAGGCAGTTTTAGGAAAACTAAAAATTACCTGGAAAAACATAGCCGGCGGGATCGCGCTGGGAATTCCGAACTATTTTTCAATTTATTTCCTGGTTATGGCATTGCGTGCTCCGGGAATTGAAAACTCGGTTATTTTTACTTTAAACCATGTAGGGATTGTGCTAGCATCTACAATTCTTGGAATTGTACTTTTTAAAGAAGTTTTATTGAGGAAAAACTGGATTGGAATTGGGCTTGCCATAATAAGTATTATCCTGGTAGCGAGTAGCCAGTAGTTTTACCGAAAAGACCTCACAGGTTTTGGAAACCTGTGAGGTCTAAAAAATAGCTATACATAATGAAAGACACCTATAAAACTATAACCAAAGCTTCTCCTGAAGTCTTATTCAAAGACCGGAATTCAAAGTTTTTCAGCTATGCATTTCCGGTTAAGACAGAAGAGGAAGCGAATATTCATTTAGAAGAATTAAAAACCAAACATCATAAAGCGAGGCACTGGTGTTATGCCTGGCAGTTTGGGAAATCTGAAGGCGATTTTCAATATCGCGCTAATGATGATGGGGAACCTTCAAATTCGGCAGGGATGCCTATATATGGCCAAATACAATCTTTTGAAGTGACCAATATTTTAATTGTGGTAGTGAGATACTTTGGTGGTGTAAAGTTAGGTGTGGGCGGACTTATCAACGCCTACAAGACCGCAGCGCAAATGGCACTGGAAGAAGCCAATATCGTTAAAAGAACCATAGATGAGCTTTTCGAGATCAGTTTTGATTATCCTGAAATGAATATTGTGATGCGTTTAATTAAAGAAAACAATCTCAATATCATCGAACAAAAACTGGAGCTGGATTGCAAGATCTATATTTCGGTTAGAAAAAAAGACGCTGAAGCAATTTTTGAAAAGTTTGATTCAACATATAAGGTTGAGATTAAAAGGTTGGAAGATTGAAAGTGATTTTAAAAAATATTAGGTTTTAAATTAGTTCCGAAACTTCGGGACAGGATCACAGTAAAAATTAAACATACGAGGTTTTGAAAACTGTGAGGTTTGTTTAATATCTACTTCAGCTTATCCAAAATATACTGCGGGCAGCGAATTGGTTTTTTGGTTTTGGAATCCATAAAAACCAATGTTGTATAAGCTTTTGTAATTAAGTCTTCACATTGGTTAAAAACTAAATATTCAAAAGTAATTTTTACCGAGGGAAGTTCTTTCAATCGCACTTCAATTTTAAGTTCATCGTCAAAAACCGCAGGTTTTAAAAACTTTGTATTCAACTCATAAACAGGCAGCATCACCCCGTTTTCCTCCATAGACTTATAAGAAATCCCAAGCGCCGAAAGCCAGTCTAAACGGGCAATTTCAAAGTATTGAGCATAATTACCGTGGTGCACCACACCCATTTGATCGGTTTCCGCATAACGGACTTTAACATAAGAAACGTGACTTTTCATATTGAATTTAACAGCTAAATTGAATGAGGTTTTGTACTTTCATAAGCGGAATTAAGTATGCACATAATTTTCTTAAAATTCAACCCTAAACCGGTTTTTTTATTACATAATTTGTTCACATATTTGTTCTACCAAAGTTGAGAGACTCCTAAATCTTTTAACTGCTAATAAACCACTACTAATCTAAAATAATACAACACAAAGCATGTCAAAAACTGCGCAATCAGTTTGGAATAGCTGTCTGGCTTTTATCAAAGATAACATCACTCCACAGGCTTATAAAACGTGGTTTGAACCTATACAAGCAGTAAAACTTACAGATTGTGCACTAAGCATACAGGTGCCCTCAAAGTTTTTTTACGAATGGTTAGAAGAACACTATGTTAAGCTCTTAAAAGTTTCTCTTACCAAAGAATTAGGGGAAAAAGCCAAATTGGTCTATGTGATCAAAATGGAAAATACCTACGGCAATAAAATGCCATTTACCGAGAAAATCCCGAGTACGCAGCGCAGTCATATGGCTTCCCAGGAAGTAGACGTGCCACTAAAAAATAAAAACCCCGAATTAAAAAACCCTTTTATAATTCCCGGGATTAGAAATGTAAAAATCGAGTCTCAACTTAACCCGAGTTATAATTTTGAAAATTTTCTGGAAGGAGATTCCAACAGGTTGGCAAGATCGGCGGGGTTAGCTGTAGCCAATAAACCAGGTGGAACTTCTTTTAATCCGTTACTAATTTTTGGTGGTGTAGGATTGGGAAAAACACATTTGGCGCACGCTATTGGGGTTGAAATAAAAGATAAATATCCAGAAAAGACGGTTTTATATATTTCTGCTGAAAAATTTACCCAACAGTATATAGAATCTGTAAAGAAAAATAACCGAAACGATTTTATTCATTTTTACCAGATTATTGATGTTTTGATCGTGGA
>Ga0207891_1000755_pt1 | contig 18666 bp, 18 predicted proteins | sample LinPmetageLP50_FD_184061 | JGI IMG/M metagenome (GOLD analysis project Ga0207891, IMG submission 184061) | Marine viral communities from the Pacific Ocean - LP-50 (SPAdes) | ecosystem: Environmental > Aquatic > Marine > Oceanic | place: Pacific Ocean | collected 2011-08-27 | reverse complement strand
GTAAAAGTTAATTCAATATCGTTTGAAATTAAAAATTTCAATGGCGTTTCTAATGCAATTCTCGAGAGATGGGTTACTTTGGTATTTGACTCTACTTTTTCCGTTCGGCCTGATTCTAGTAATTGGAACATCAACTTAGAAGAAGCAGATAATGATAATTTAGTTTTTTCTATACCTGATGTTCTCTATGGTAACAAAATTTCTAGGTATGAAAAAATTGCTGAATTATTTCAACAATCAAGATTAATTAATATTACATTTAATGGCACACTTGACCAGGAATTTAGAACTTCATCTTTTACCGTTGAGGTCATAGTAAGCCTTACCTATACATTCAAAGAATAATAGATAACTTCACTATATATAGGAACACCAATCCTTAAAAAACCCAACTACTCACGAACAATAAAATAAGATTGTTTCTTTTTTTAAAAATACGTGCAAATACGTATTGATTTATGAGCCAGTATACACTGCTTTGGCAATTCGATATTAGCCCATATTTAATCCAATGTACAAGACCGTTCCTTTTTAAAACGGAACGGTCTTGTAATTTTTAAGGGGTAAAATTGCCTTTTTCTCAGAAACAATATGTTAAATTTTTAGTCCTATTTCATTAAAAAAAAGACGCTTCTATTTAGTATAAAACCTTCATTGAAGTACCGTAAAACCAATGACTCAAGAGCTTTTAAAATTTTATCCTAAAAACGGTTCACAACTCAACAGAACAAATGCAGTTCATTGATTTTTAGTATTTTAAAATTTAGTTTTAACAAAACAATATGAACAACTCATTTCTTCCATGTTGAAAACTTTGTTGAAAACCTCAAGGCACATCAGCCCATATTCCCTTCAATTTTTGTCATATTTGTTAGTCCCTAGTAAGCACAAAATTTTAACTAAATAAAGCAAAGGACAATGAGCGCAGTAGAACCAATTTTAGAAAAAAACGACGGACGATTTGTAATCTTCCCAATTCAGCACCACGACATTTGGGAATGGTACAAGAAATCTGAAGCGAGTTTTTGGACGGCAGAAGAAATCGATCTTCACCAAGATTTAACAGATTGGACTACAAAACTGAATGATGATGAGCGCTATTTTATAAAACATATTTTAGCCTTTTTTGCAGCGAGTGATGGTATCGTAAATGAAAACCTAGCAGAAAACTTTGTGAACGAAGTTCAATACAGCGAAGCAAAATTCTTTTACGGTTTCCAGATTATGATGGAAAACATCCATAGTGAAACTTATTCATTATTGATCGACACCTATGTAAAAAATGACGAAGAAAAAGACAAGCTTTTTAATGCCATCGAAAACTTCCCTGCCATTAAAAAGAAAGCGGACTGGGCATTAAAATGGATTGATAGTCCGAGTTTTGCCGAAAGATTGATTGCTTTTGCTGCGGTAGAAGGTATTTTCTTCTCAGGCGCATTTTGTTCAATTTTTTGGTTAAAGAAACGTGGACTAATGCCAGGACTTACATTCTCTAACGAGTTGATTTCTCGTGACGAAGGCGTACACTGTGATTTTGCAGTACACTTGCACAATCACCATTTAGTAAATAAAGTATCTAAAGAGCGTATTCGTGAAATTATCGTGGATGCACTAAACATAGAACGTGAATTTATCACAGAATCACTTCCTGCAAGTCTAATAGGGATGAATTCTGTTTTAATGACACAATACCTAGAATTTGTAACAGACCGTCTCTTAGTTGAACTAAACTGTGAGAAAGAATACAACACCACCAATCCATTCGACTTTATGGATATGATTTCCCTACAAGGAAAAACTAACTTTTTCGAAAAGCGCGTAGGTGAATATCAAAAAGCTGGTGTGACAAACAAAGACAAAGAATCTAACAAGATTAGTTTCGACGCAGATTTTTAGAAAGGTATCCGCTTCTCCCCAAGAGCGGACTTTTCGTTTTAAATAATTGATTATGTGTAACATAAACGTTACGCAGGAGGCATTGTCTCCAAAATTTTAAAGTAACTCTCAAAACCCAAAAGTATGAATGTAATTAAAAGAGACGGCCGCAAAGAACCCATCATGTTCGATAAAATCACTGCACGTGTACGAAAACTGTGTTATGGTTTAAACGAACTTGTAGACCCTGTACGTATTTCAATGCGTGTTATAGAAGGACTCTACGATGGTGTGACCACCAGTGAATTAGACAACCTAGCCGCAGAAGTTGCCGCAACCATGACGACCTCACACCCCGATTATGCAAGGTTGGCCGCAAGGATATCTGTCTCTAACTTACATAAAAATACAAAAAAGACCTTCAGCGAAGTGATGAAGGATCTTTACGAGTACGTTAATCCGCGTACAGGAAAGGCTGCACCGTTGCTTAGTGATGAGGTTTATAAAGTAATAATGGATAATGCAGAGGATCTAGACTCTACCATTATCTACAATCGTGATTTTGGGTACGATTATTTTGGGTTTAAAACACTAGAACGTTCTTATTTGTTAAAATTGAACGGCAATATTGCAGAGCGGCCACAGCATATGCTCATGCGTGTTTCTGTTGGGATCCACTTAGACGATCTTGCTTCAGTAAAAGAAACATACGAGTTGATGTCTAAGAAGTTTTTTACACATGCAACGCCTACCCTATTTAATAGCGGAACACCGAAACCACAGATGTCTTCTTGTTTCCTTTTAACGATGAAAGATGACAGTATCGATGGTATTTACGATACGCTAAAACAAACGGCAAAAATTTCACAATCTGCTGGAGGCATTGGATTATCTATTCATAACATTCGCGCAACAGGGTCTTATATTTCAGGAACAAACGGTACGTCAAACGGAGTAGTGCCAATGTTACGTGTCTTTAACGATACTGCCAGATATGTAGATCAAGGTGGTGGAAAAAGAAAAGGGTCTTTCGCTATGTATGTTGAACCATGGCACGCTGATATTTTTGACTTCCTAGATTTAAAAAAGAACCACGGAAAAGAAGAAATGCGTGCGCGTGATTTGTTCTATGCGATGTGGATTCCAGATTTGTTTATGAAACGCGTACAGGAAGATGCAGAATGGACCTTAATGTGTCCTAACGAATGCCCAGGATTATTTGACTGCCATGGCGATGAGTTTGATGCTCTTTACCTGAAATACGAAGCGGCCAATAAAGGCCGAAAAACGATAAAAGCACGTGAGCTTTGGGAGAAGATCATGGAATCTCAGATAGAGACCGGCACACCTTATATGTTATATAAAGATGCCGCGAACCGAAAAAGTAACCAGAAAAATTTAGGAACCATCCGTTCTTCAAATTTATGTACCGAAATCATGGAGTATACATCTCCAGATGAAGTAGCTGTTTGTAACTTGGCGTCTATCGCCTTGCCTATGTTTATTAAAAACGGAGAGTTTGATCACAAAGAACTCTTTAGAGTAACCAAAAGGGTAACGAAGAACTTAAACCGCGTTATCGACCGCAACTACTATCCTGTAAAAGAGGCCGAAAATTCAAATTTCCGTCATAGACCAGTTGGACTAGGAATTCAAGGATTGGCAGATGCGTTTATCATGATGCGCTTGCCGTTTACGAGCGATGAAGCCAAGAAAGTAAATCAAGAGATTTTTGAAACACTCTATTTTGCAGCCTTAACCTCTTCTATGGAAGAAGCCAAAGTAGATGGCCCATACCAAACATACAAAGGGTCTCCTATTTCTGAAGGGAAATTTCAACACAACCTTTGGGGAATAGAAGATGAAGAGTTGAGCGGTCGTTGGGATTGGGGCAAACTCCGTAAAGAAATTAAAAAGCACGGTGTGCGCAACTCCTTATTAGTAGCGCCCATGCCAACAGCTTCAACATCACAAATTTTAGGGAATAACGAAGCGTTTGAGCCATATACCTCTAACATTTACACTAGAAGGGTATTGTCCGGAGAGTTTATCGTGGTAAACAAGCATTTATTAGAAGACCTTGTAAACCTGGGGTTATGGAATGAAGACCTTAAAGAACAGATCATGCGTGAAAATGGTTCTGTACAAAACGTGGACATCCCAACCGAGCTTAAAGAACTTTACAAAACTGTTTGGGAATTGAGCATGAAAGATATTATAGACATGTCTCGTCACAGAGGGTATTTTATAGATCAGTCGCAATCGCTTAACTTATTTATGGAGAATGCGAATTATGCGAAACTTACTTCGATGCACTTCTATGCATGGAAGAGTGGTCTAAAGACAGGAATGTACTATTTACGTACCAAGAGTGCTGTAGATGCAATTAAATTTACACTCAAGAAAGAGGAGAAGAAAGAGCTAGCGCCACCCGTGGTAACAGCTGCTGCAGTTGAAACTAAGGTAACGGCAGAAAGTGTAGAAGGTCAACCAATGTCTCCGGCTGAGTTTAGAGAACGCTTAAACAAGTCTCAAAACGGGGATCCCGATGATGATTGCTTAATGTGCGGATCGTAATTTGACACTAAAAATTCTTGAAATTAAAAAAGGAGGCCTATGGCTTCCTTTTTTTTTATGCTGCACGGAAATTTTTCATTTAAATAATAGACAAACCGAGTAGCAAGAATTTTCGTAGATGTAACGATACAAAAAGTATAGAAAGATGATAACAATCTACCACGATCCCGGCTGTATATTTTCACAGACCTGTTTGGTGATTTTAAGATATGCCCAGGATAATTATTCAAAAGTAAATTACAAAAAACACCCATTCACGGCTGAAGACTTAAAAGACATTATCAAAAAGCTCAACATTCGCCCCATTGAGCTGGTTCAAAAAAAGCATAAAGAATGGCGCCTTATGTATAGTAAGTTGAATCTGACAGACGAAGAAATCGTCCAAATCATGATAGAGAACCACGACCTCATTGAACGCCCTATTATAGTTAGCGGAGACAAGGCTGTAATAGGCAGGCCTCCTAAAAGGTTGTTGAAACTTTTAGAAAAAGCAACTTAATCCACATCAAATTTCTCCTCTTTCTTTCAAAAGGCTTTGTTATCTTGTCATCTAAAACCAAATTGCATGAGCCAGCCCAATAATCCGTTACACGGTGTGAAATTAGCAGATATGCTGACCCTACTTGAAGAAAAACATGGTTGGGAAACCTTAGGCGAAAAAATTAACATTCGCTGTTTTACCCATGATCCCTCTATAAAATCAAGCTTAAAATTTCTTCGGAAGACTCCTTGGGCACGAGAGAAGGTAGAACGGTTATATTTAAAAGCTATAAAACAGTAGTTACTTTTTAAATTCTTTTTTGTCAAAAAAAATATTTAACTTTCAGTAATCTATAACGTAGTTTAAATATGCAAAAATGAAAAAAATTCTACTAGCATTTCTTTTGCTTTCTTCGTTTGCCAACCTTTACGCCCAAGAATTATAAGGTAAATGGTACTTAGAAAAATTGGTCCTTGACGGTGAGGAAATTTTGAGCCCGATGAATACAGAAATTGAACAAATACAAATGGAAATCTATTTTGAGTTTGATATTCATGTATTCCAGACTTCTGTGTGTAGTACCATAATCAATGGATCGGGGGTTTTTTTTGATGACAACGTCCTTATGATCGATGGCTATGATTATAATGAAAATGAATGTGACATCCCATCAAATACAATATTTGACAATCAGTACTTTAGTATTTATAATGATGATACAGATGCCAATTATGATTATGTTTATAATGTGAAACCTAACGGTGATTCAGAATTGGTTATAACTAATGAATTTGGCAATCAATTATTTTATTCTAATAGATCTTTAGGAGTTCAGGTAAATAATTCAATCGAGGTCAGTATTTTTCCTAATCCTGTAGAATCAACTTTAAATATTGTGGCAAATCAACCCATTGACAATGTTCGAATTTATGATGTTATAGGAAGAGTGCTCTTAGACAGAAGCACCTCAATGACAATAGATTTAGAATCAATACCAAGGGGGATATATTATTTACAAATAAATAGAGGTAACGAGCAGAAAACAATGAGCTTTATTAAAAAATAAAGCTCATTATTAAAACCTTCTGTCAAAAATCGAATTCAACTCAAAAAATTGTTTATTTTTGCCTTCCGTTTTGCTCAAGTGGCGGAATTGGTAGACGCGCTGGATTCAAAATCCAGTGACTTCGGTCGTGCGGGTTCGATTCCCGCCTTGAGTACAAAACCCCAGCCTAATACGTTGGGGTTTTTCATTTGTATCAATGTTGTCTGATAAAAGATGAATGACCGCCCGGATTCGCAGCTGAAAAAACAAAGAACAAAGACAAATGAAGTTTTAAGTAAGATAATGCGGTTTTTGAACAAAAAATAATTTAATGAAAAAACGATGAACTAATGAGGGAAGTTCAAAATCCTTTCTACTACCTAACACCTCCTACCTACCACCTATTATTGTTAGTAAATCGCAATAACATTTTTTTTTCAACTATTTAGTTTCCGTTACATTTGTTCCCAGCATCATAAAACCACCGCCATGTCACACACTCCAGAACCTAAAATTTTTGCCTGTAAACAAAGTCAAGTTTTAGGCGCACAAATCGCCGAGGCTTTCGGTACTCATTTAGGGAACGTAATTACCTCTACGTATAGCGATGGTGAATTTCAGCCTTCTTTTGAAGAGTCGGTGCGCGGAAGTCGTGTATTCATTATAGGCTCTACACACCCCAACAGCGATCACTTAATGGAAATGCTGTTGATGCTTGATGCTGCAAAAAGAGCTTCAGCAAGACACATTACGGCAGTGCTTCCCTATTTTGGCTGGGCACGACAAGATCGTAAAGACAAGCCAAGGGTTCCTATCGCAGCAAAATTAGTTGCTAAAATGCTTGAAACTGCAGGCGCAACCCGAATTATCACGATGGACTTGCATGCAGATCAAATTCAAGGGTTCTTTGAAAAGCCTGTAGACCACCTTTTTGCTTCGACTATCTTTTTGCCCTATTTAAAAAGCTTAAACCTAGACAACCTTACCATTGCTTCGCCAGATATGGGAGGTAGTAAAAGAGCATACGCCTATTCAAAAGCATTGGAAAGCGATGTGGTGATCTGTTATAAACAACGGGAAAAAGCCAATATCATCTCACACATGGAACTCATTGGTGATGTTCAAGGAAAAAACGTTGTTTTAGTAGACGATATGGTAGATACTGCAGGAACCTTGACCAAAGCAGCCGATTTAATGATAGAACGTGGTGCCTTGAGCGTTCGGGCCATCTGTACACACCCTATTCTGTCTGGCAATGCTTATGAGCGCATTGAGAACTCTAAACTTCAAGAGCTTATCGTTACAGATTCAATTCCGTTACGTCAGGAAAGTGATAAGATTCGGGTATTGTCTTGCTCCGATCTTTTTGCTGAAGTGATGGTCCGGGTACATGACAATAAGAGCATTAGCTCTAAATTCTTGATGTAAGCACAACCTATCTTAAATTATACTCTTTTAATCTGTGATTTTTCAGAAAAAACACTAAATTTGCAGCCGCTTAAAAGCTAAGCGGTTATAATATTTTTAAAAATTTACAATGAAATCAATTACAATTAACGGATCTAAAAGAGAAAGCGTGGGTAAGGTAGCAACCAGAACTCTACGTAATGCTGGAAAGGTTCCTTGCGTAGTATACGGAGGAGACGAAGCTATTCACTTTTCAGCAGATGAATTGGCTTTCAACAAACTTGTATACACTCCAGACGTGCATACAGTTGTAGTTGAGCTAGAAGACGGTACTAAAGTAAGAGCAATTTTACAAGACCTACAATTTCACCCAGTAACCGACAGAATTCTACATGTAGATTTCTACCAAATCTTCGACGATAAAGAAGTAATGTTAGAAATCCCTGTACGTATTGTCGGGAACTCTCGTGGAGTTAAAAACGGTGGTGTATTACGTGTCGTAACGCGAAAATTACGTATTAAGGCACTTCCAGACAACTTACCAGATTTTATCGAGGTAGATATTACCGAAATGAAAATTGGCGACCAGACAACGGTTGCTTCTGTAATGGGCGATGACTATACCATCATGCACAATGATAACAGAGTAATCTGTCAAGTAAGAACATCTCGTACGGCTATTGTTGACGAAGTTGAAGATGAAGAAGAAGGTGAAGAAGGAGCTGAAGGAGAAGAAGGAAGTGAAGCTGCAGGTGATGTGCCAGCAACTGAAACGGACGATACAGCAGCAGTGAAAGAATAATAATTTTTTCAAAACTATCATATAAAGCATCCTGTTAATTCGGGATGCTTTTTTTATTTTTACTGAAGTTAAACAAAACGTATGCGCGGTTTTCTTCGGAAACTTTTTGCAACTTCAAAACCTTCCATAACAGGAGATGATCCTATGAAAAAATTTTTGATTGTTGGCCTTGGGAACATTGGCCCCAAATATGAACATACCAGACACAACATCGGTTTTAAAATACTGGACTATGTGGCCGAAACCGAATCACTCCCTTGGGAAACAGCAAAATTGGGTGATATCACACTTCACAAGAAAAAAGGAAGATCTTTTTTATTTTTGAAACCCAGCACCTATATGAACCTAAGCGGTAAAGCCGTACATTACTGGTTAGAAAAAGAAAAAATCCCCTTAGAAAATTTACTGGTCATTACAGACGACCTTAACTTGGCCTTTGGAACCATACGAGTAAAAACAAAGGGCAGCGATGGCGGACATAACGGATTAAAAGACATTCAGAATGTCCTACAGACCACCCAATACAATCGATTTAGATTTGGTATTAGCGATGCGTTTACCAAAGGGAGGCAAATAGATTATGTTTTGGGCGAATGGACGTCAGAAGAAGAAGAAAAATTAGGAGAGCGTCTCAAAAAAGCAAAGCAAATCATCGAATCCTTCGGTCTCGCCGGAATAAATATAACCATGAACCAATTTAACGGAACCTAAGATGACAGAACACGAAGGAGCTTCTTCCTATAAAAATGAGCGTTCAAGCGTTGTTACCATTGGTACTTTTGATGGCGTACACATAGGACACAAAGCCATTTTAAAACGGCTTACCAATGCTGCCGAAAAACAGGATTTGGATTCGGTTTTACTCACTTTTTTTCCACATCCCAGAATGGTGCTACAACCTGAAAATGACTTGAAAATGATCAATACCATTTCAGAAAAAAAGGAACTCCTTGATGCCCTTGGTCTGGACCACCTTATCATCCACCCTTTTACAAAAGCTTTTTCTCGTTTTACTGCGGTGGAATATGTACGTGATATCTTAGTGAATAAGCTCAAAGCAAAAAAAATAATCATCGGGTATGATCACCGTTTTGGACGTAACAGAAACGCCAATATCGAGGATTTAAAAGAATTTGGCGTTACCTATGGTTTTCAAGTAGAAGAGATTAATGCGCAAGAATTAGATGAAGTAGCCGTAAGCTCTACCAAAATTAGAAAAGCTTTAAATGAAGGAGCCATAGAAACGGCAAATAGCTTTTTAGGTTATCGTTTTATGCTTACAGGCACTGTGGTGAACGGCAAAGCAAAAGGCCGCACCTGGGGCTATCCTACTGCCAACCTCAGCATTTCCGAACCCTACAAACTCATCCCTAAAAAAGGGGTTTACGTAGTGCAAGCGACTATCGATAACAAAACCGTTTACGGAATTACAAGTATTGGTACCAATCCAACCGTAGGCGGGAAGACAAAAACGATTGAGACCTTTTTTCTGGATTTTGAGGCCGATTTATACAACAAGCCGCTTCGTATCGAGTTTTTAAAATACATTCGCGACGAAATAAAATTTGAGGGCGAAACGGCCGAAGCCGAATTGATTAAAGCCATTCGCGAAGATGAAACCCTTGCTAAAAAGTATATAAAAACACTTGAATAAATTTCTTTTTAAACATATAGACAATACAGGCTTAGTGCTATTCCGCGTAGTATTTGGCCTGCTCATTGCCATTGAGGCCTATGGTGCTATTGCCACGGGTTGGTTAAGAAGAACTTTAATTGAACCCCAATTTACCTTCAATTTTATAGGGTTCGATTTTCTACAACCCTTGCCTGGCGATTTAATGTATTATTATTTCGCTGTCATGGGGACTTTTGGAGTGCTTGTTATGCTGGGCTATAAATATAGGTTTAGCATGTTCTGCTATGCTCTTATGTGGACCTGCGTCTATTTAATGCAAAAAACATCGTATAACAATCACTACTACCTTATGATGTTACTTTGCTGGATCATGGTTTTCTTGCCTGCCCATCGCTGGTTCTCCATAGATGCAAGACTATCCTCAAAAGTGAAATCACCCTCCATGCCACGTTGGGTGCTCATATTGTTAATAGCTCAGGTTTGGATTGTGTATACTTATGCATCGGTAGCAAAATGGTATCCAGATTGGTTAGACACAACTGTAGCCGCTTTGTTTATGAGAGGAAAAAGTGACTATTGGCTTATTGGCGAACTGTTGCAACTCGATTGGGTACATTGGTGTATTGCTTATGTGGGAATTCTTTTTGATCTATTGATCGTCCCGTTATTATTATGGAAACGTACGCGATTATTAGGTTTCTTTATTTCAGTATTTTTCCATTTGTTCAACAGTTTTGTTTTTCAAATCGGGATTTTCCCTTATATGTCAATTGCTTTTGCGTTGTTTTTCTTTTCTCCAGAATTGTTACAACGAAGATTTCTTCCGAAGAAAAAATTATATACCGAAGATGAGATTATAATTCCAAATTATAGAAATGGGCTTATTACAGTTTTAGCATGCTATCTCGTAATCCAAATAGCACTCCCTTTGCGTCATTGGACCTTTAAGGATGATGTGCTTTGGAATGAAGAAGGCCACCGTCTTAGCTGGCGTATGATGCTTCGGTCTAAGGGCGGAAGTTTAAGCTTCTATGTGGTAGATAAAGCTACCAAAGAACGGAAAAGATATAATCACAATGAATTGTTGTCCAAAAAACAACGGCGGTCTGTCAAGACCAAACCCGATATGATCTGGCAATTGGCACACCGCATTCATGAAGCCGAAGTAAAAGAAGGCCATGATGTGGAAGTATATGCCGATGTGAGTATCCAGATAAATGGCGGAATGTACCACCCATTAATTGACCCTACAGTTGATTTGGCAAATACCAAATGGAATCACTTTGCCCATAATGATTGGATATTGCCCCAACCTAAGGCATATCATCGCGAAAAAAAAGATAAAAACCTTAAGCTATCTCCGGGCCAACTTTTAAAGGAAAAAACAAAAGATACCCTACCAAAATAACATCTTGAAAGGATGCAATTGGTGCCAAAATTAATTCGTCGTAAAAAATAAGGGACAAAACGATGGTTTTCCTAACTTTGCGTTTCTAAAATTTATACTGAAATGTTACAGGTACAAGCTATTCGCGATCACAAAGAGCACTACATCAAAGCCTTGGCAAAAAGAGGCATCGATGCAACCCAAATGTTAGAAGACGTTATAAGAGTTGATGAAGAAAGACGGAATACCCAAACTTCTCTAGACGAAACCTTAGCGCAAGCCAATACCTATTCAAAAGAAATTGGGAAATTGTACCAAAGCGGCGAAGCCGAAAAAGCGAACGAACTCAAAGCAAAAACTACGCAGTTAAAAGAGACGAGCAAGGAGCTTCAAGAAAAATTGAGCACGGCCGAAGACACGCTTCAACAACTGCTATACGCCATCCCGAATGTGCCAAACGATTTAGTTCCTGCGGGGACAGATGAAAAAGATAATGAAGAAATTTTTAAAGAAGGGGACATCCCAACCCTTGGCGAAGGTGCCATGCCGCACTGGGAACTTGCAAAAAAATATGATCTTATCGATTTTGAACTCGGTGTTAAAGTTACAGGTGCTGGATTTCCTGTTTATAAAGGAAAAGGTGCGCGACTACAACGTGCTTTGATCTCTTATTTCTTAGATAAAAACACAGCAGCTGGGTATACCGAATATCAAGTACCCTTACTGGTGAATGAAGAATCTGGTTTTGGAACAGGACAACTACCTGATAAAGAAGGACAAATGTACCATGTAGGCGTAGACGACCTTTACTTGATCCCAACGGCCGAAGTGCCCGTTACAAATATGTTTAGAGGCGACTTGGTGATGCATAATGATTTACCCATCACTTGTACTGGCTATACTCCATGCTTTAGACGGGAAGCGGGAAGCTACGGCGCCCATGTACGAGGCCTAAACAGGTTGCACCAATTTGACAAAGTAGAGATTGTACGTATCGAACATCCTGATAACAGCTATAAAGCCCTTGATGGCATGGTAGAACACGTACAAGATATTTTACGAGATCTAAAATTACCGTACCGGATATTACGTCTTTGTGGTGGCGATTTAGGATTTACGGCTGCCTTAACCTATGATTTTGAGGTATTTTCTACAGCACAGGATCGCTGGTTAGAAATCTCATCTGTTTCAAACTTTGAGACATTTCAAGCCAATAGATTAAAATTGCGTTTTAAAGATGCCGACGGCAAAAACCACTTAGCACACACCTTAAATGGTAGCGCCTTGGCGTTGCCTCGAGTACTTGCAGGTATCTTAGAGAACTACCAAACCCCAGACGGAATTAAAATACCAGAGGTCTTGGTGCCTTATTGTGGTTTTGATAGGATAGATTAAATCAATCGTCAAAATATAAACTGCTGGCGTACCGTTTATTTAACAGCGTGGTTTGATTTTTGCGTATTTTCTGTTCTATAGAATCAAATTCATATATTTACCCTATGCGTACATTTTGTTTTTTATTGTTGTTTTTTGTTTCCTTAGGTACTTTTGCCCAAAGTGAACTCTTGGCCAATAACTACTTTGAAAAAGGTGAGTATGAAAAAGCGCTTACCTTGTTCGAAAAACTTCAAAAACAAAATCCGGGCAGGCTTGATTATATGCTTAAGGTGGTAGAGGCCAATCAGCAACTAGAACGCTTTGATCTGGCTGGAAAAATGCTGGAAGATCGAATAAACACCCGCAGCTTTCCGCCACAACTGTTGGTCGAGCTTGGGTACAATTATACCTTACAAGGTAAGGACAGCCTCGCCACAAAGTGGTATACTAATGCCATACAATTTGTTGATGAGCGTCCTGCGTATGCGTATAATATAGGAAACACATTTAACAAATATAGCCTATTAGACGAAGCAGCGAGCGTCTATGAGCGCGCCATGGCATTGGATCCCAGAAGAGATTTCAATAACCAATTAGCACGTATTTACGGTGAGCAAGGCAAGCTAGAAAAGATGTTTACCAAGTATATTGATCTTATGCTGAGCAACCCGTCGTATCAAAATGTAGCGCAGCGTAATTTTAGCTTATATATTACTGAAGACAAAGAGAATGAAGGCAACATAGTACTTCGACAATTATTACTGAAACGCCTTCAGCAAAACCCAGAAATACTTTATAACGAGTTGCTCAGTTGGTTATTTATTCAGCAGAAAGAATTCAAGAAAGCATTTACCCAAGAAAAAGCAATATATAAACGGGAAGGAGAACAAGACCTTGGCGGTATTGTAGATGTGGCACTTATAGCCATTTCAGAAAAAGAATATGAAGCCGCAAAGGAGGTTGTCGCATTTGTGATCGAAAACTCGATTACACCAGAAGCAAAACTACAGGGCAATCAATACCTAATGAAAATCGCACTTGAAACTGCGACGCCCGAAGAATATCCAAACATAGAACAACAGTTTGAAACCCTATTGACCCAATACGGATATGGAACAAACACTTACCTGCTTCAGATAGATTACAACCATTTTCTTGCTTTTAAAGCGGGTAAAAAAGAAAAAGCAATCACGAATCTGAAACAATTGGCCACCCAAAAATTATCTGCCTACCAAGAAGCAAGAGTAAAGATGGAGCTTTCAGACATATTAGTATTTGACGAAAAATTCAATCAGGCATTGATTTATTATTCTCAAATTCAGAAGAAGGTAAAGAATGATCAGATTGCACAGGAGGCACGTTTTAAAGTGGCGCGCACAAGCTATTTTAAAGGCGATTTTACATGGGCGCAAGTACAACTCGATGTACTGCGTAAATCTGCCTCTCAACTCATTGCAAACGACGCCATGGAGTTAAGTTTGATGATACGGGACAACTCTCTGGAAGATTCTACCCAAACAGCTTTAAAAAAATATGCTCGGGCAGATTTACTCGCCTTACAGAATAAAGACAGAGAAGCGATTGTTCTACTAGATGATATTTTGACCAATCATAAAGGAGAGGCAATCGAGGATGAAGCACTCTTAAAGCAAGCAAAGCTATTTGTAAAGTCCCAACAATATGAAAAAGCCGAAATAAACTATAATAGACTTATCGATCTATTTACCGATGATATTCTCGCAGATGATGCCTATTTTAATTTAGCGCACTTGTATGAGAATGAACTACAACAACCTGAAAAGGCAAAAGAGTTGTATGAGCAGATCATCTATAATTTTGCAGATAGCATCTTTTTTGTTGAAGCACGAAAACGTTTTAGGATGCTTCGCGGTGATGCGATAGAATGATGTTCTATCTATTTTCAATCTGCTTGTAGCATTTTTAAAATATTCAGCAACCAGAAATAGTGCGGGGTCACATAACTACAAGTATGAGAGGAACTAAAAAAATAGATTGGCTCAACCACTTTCTCGAGTTTATAGTGGTAGTCATCGGTATACTGCTCGCATTCCAGCTCAACACGTGCAGAGAGGAGCAAAAGGAAGAAAAACTAGTCAATGAGCATATTGAAAATATTATTAAAGAATCTCAATTTAACCAAGGCAATCTCAAAAGTTCGATTGCAAATACCGAACGAAAAATTTCTGTTGCAGATACCCTGTTACACGCAATTGTTTCGAACGAGTCTTTGCAAAAAATAAATGGACTTTCCTTTCAGCTACTTGGAGAAGCCCCTAGTTATATTAAAAAAACTGCCTATAATTCTTTAAAAGATTCTGGCGATATTCGTTTTATATCAGATTTTGAATTAAAGAACGACCTTATAACGCTGTATGAATACTACGAATGGGCTGCGGGGATGGATCAAGCTGCCTTTTCTACTTTTGAAGATTATTATTACCCCTACACCATTAAGAATTTTGACTTAATAAGTGCGAGCGTACAAGAAGAGCCGGTTTACAAAGCCAAAGAATTTAAAAATATTATTTCTGGGTATTATTACATCCTAAAAGCGAAGCGAAATCAGAACAAAGAAACCCTTGAGAAAATTGAGTCTTTTCTTAAAAAGCAAGGAGTCACAAACGAATAATAGCTATGTACATCTATAATGTTACCATCAATATTGAAAATACTGCTCATGACAAATGGCTAGTATGGATGAAAGAAGAACACATCCCTGCGATGCTCGACACGGGCAAATTTAGCAAAGCACTTATGACGAAGGTGCAGATTGAAGAAGAGATGGGCGGTGTTACGTATTCTGTGCAATACACCACAGACAGCAAGGAAACCCTCCAAAAATACTACGAAGAAGATGCACCGTCACTTAGGGCGCAAAGCAAACCTTTTGAAGGGAAATTTGTAGCCTTTAGAACAGAGTTAGAAGTCATCTGCGAACACTAGACGCCTTATATAGTTTGCGTATCTTTGGGGTTCAATCCAAAAAACTACCCGTTTTCACGGGCACTAAGTATGAGCAAGCCCGTTCGCGCAAAAAAACATCTAGGTCAACATTTCTTAATTGACGAAAGTATTGCTGAAAAAATAAGTAATACCCTATCTTTTCAAGGCTATAAAAATGTGTTGGAAATTGGTCCGGGAACTGGAATGCTCACAAAATATCTTGTGAAAAAGGATATTGAATTGGTTGCCATGGACCTAGATACCGAATCGATAGATTTCTTGATTAAAAAATATCCTGAAGAAAATCTACAGATTTTAGAAGCCGATTTTCTAAAAGAAGATATGGTAGACTATTTTGGCGATGAACAATTTGCCATCACAGGCAACTTTCCCTATAATATTTCCACGCAGATTGTATTTAAAACTCTCGAAAACAAACAGCAAATACCTGAATTTACAGGGATGTTTCAAAAGGAAGTAGCACAACGTATTTGTGCCAAAGAAGGAAATAAAACCTATGGTATTCTTTCGGTTTTAACGCAAGCTTTTTATGATGCCGAGTACCTTTTTACGGTTAAGCCGGGCGTTTTCAAACCACCTCCTAAAGTAGAAAGCGGTGTTTTACGACTCACAAGAAAAGCAGACTTCACAATAGCCTGCGATGAAGCACTATTATATAAAGTCGTCAAGACGGGGTTTCAGCAACGCAGAAAAACGTTAAGAAATAGTTTAAAATCCTTCAATCTTTCCGATAAACTAAAAGAAGATACTATATTTGGGCAACGACCGGAACAGCTTTCGGTAGACCAGTTTATTTCGCTTACCCAAAAGATCGCAAACGATGCAGTTTCAACTAACGACTGATTTCCTAAACCAAATAGAGCAGCTTATCGCTGTTCAAGATGGAAACGCATTAAAAGAAATACTTCACGAATATCACTTCGCCGATATTGCCGAAATTTTAGAAGAGCTGGACAGTGATGAGGCCACGTATCTTATAAAATTACTGGAAAGCGAAATTACGTCGGAAGCTTTAATGGAAGTTGATGATGACGTGCGTGAAAAGATTTTAGACCGCCTCTCTCCTACCGAAATTGCCGCAGAGCTTGACGAACTTGATACCGATGATGCCGTAGATTTTATCTCTGAGCTTGACGATGCTATTCAGAAAGAAGTTATTGGTCAAATTGAAGATCAAACCCGTGCTGCAGATATCGTCGAACTTTTAAAGTATGATGAGGATACTGCTGGAGCACTTATGGCAAAAGAACTCGTTCAAGTAAAAGAAACCTGGACGGTTGCAGGTTGCGTGCGAGAAATGCGCAGACAAGCAAAAAATGTAACCCGCGTCCATTCCATTTATGTAACCAATAAAGAAGGCCAATTAACGGGCAGATTATCGCTTAAAGACCTCCTAACGGCTGGAGAAAAAGCGCATATAAGTGATATTTTTATTCCTAAAGTAGATTATGTAACCGTGCACACAGAAAATGAAGATGTGGCGAGAATCATGCAAAAATATGATTTGGAAGCCATTCCTGTTGTAGACGATCAAGGGGTGCTCGTAGGACGTATCACCATTGATGATATTTTGGATTTTGTTAAAGAAGAAGCCGACAAAGATTACCAGATGGCGGCGGGTATTTCGCAAGATGTGGAAGCAGATGATAGTATTTGGCAACTTACACGCGCACGTTTACCCTGGCTTGTACTAGGGCTCATAGGCGGTTTAGGAAGTGTCTACATCATGCAAGGTTTTGAAGAAGCCTTAAATAGTTTTCCCATCCTGTTCTTTTTTACCCCTTTAATTGCTGCCATGGCAGGAAACGTAGGCGTACAATCCAGTGCGATTATCGTGCAGGGTTTAGCAAATGACAATGTGAAGGGTAGCCTATTTAATAGGCTTCTTAAAGAAGTAGGCTTGGCGCTCATTAACGGTACTGCGCTTGGCTTATTGGTGATTATTTTTGGTGCTATTGTGGGCCAAGACCAATTGGTGAGCTTTACCATCGCAATTTCGATGCTATCGGTAATTATCGTTGCGGCCCTCGTGGGCACGTTTGTTCCTATTATTTTGGATAAAAGAGGCATCGATCCGGCTATTGCCACCGGCCCTTTTATTACAACAAGTAACGATATCTTCGGAATTTTTCTCTTTTTTTATATCGCTAAAACAATCCTAGGGTTTTGAAAAATAGTTTTTCTGAAACATTCGACGTCCCAGCTACTGCCATAGACTTTAACAACCATGTAAACAATGTTACCTATTTGCAATGGTGTATCGAAATAGCCGAACGGCACTGGATTTCTAAAACAACCTTAGAAACTAGGGAAGAATATATTTGGGTCGTACTAAAACATACCATCGAGTATAAAAACCCAGCCTTTGAAGGCGAAACCTTAGGGATTTCTACCTGGGTGAACTCGGCAACGGGTGTTAAAAGCGACCGGTCCTATAAAATAGTAAGACCAAAAGACGGAAAAGTAATTATTGAAGCCAATACCATTTGGTGCTATATTAATGCAAAGTCACATCGTCCTGCAAAAATCTCTGAAGAAATACGTAATTTGTTTCTGTAACCATAATGATACCCTATGAAAGCGATCAATGTAAAAGAAAAATTTAGCAAGTTTAATAAGCAATGGCATCCACACCAGATTGCGACCGTAGACGATATGCAAGTTATTTTAGCCAAAATTCAAGGTGAATTCGTTTGGCATAAACATGAAGAGGAAGATGAATTATTTTTCGTGCAAAAAGGAACCCTCGAGATGCACTTTAGAGATTCAATCGAAATTGTAAAAGAAGGAGAACTTATTGTAGTGCCCAAAGGTGAAGAACATTGCCCTAAAAGCGTCGGTGACGAAGAAGTTCATGTCTTGCTCTTTGAGAAATTAGCCACAAAGCACACGGGAAATGTAACGCATGAAAAAACACAGAATACCTATCCTGAAATTTGAAATTTTAAAAATTAAGGCTTCAAATACTAATAAATTTCTAGTCATACTTCAAATTTATTAACTTTTTCATTACTAAGAAAATACATCGTATTTATCGTTTTTCTACTTTCGTTTTTCTACTTTTAAAACATGAAAATCCTACACCTAGACAACA
>Ga0207891_1000750_pt1 | contig 18685 bp, 20 predicted proteins | sample LinPmetageLP50_FD_184061 | JGI IMG/M metagenome (GOLD analysis project Ga0207891, IMG submission 184061) | Marine viral communities from the Pacific Ocean - LP-50 (SPAdes) | ecosystem: Environmental > Aquatic > Marine > Oceanic | place: Pacific Ocean | collected 2011-08-27 | reverse complement strand
TAATAGAGGCATCAGTTTATACAGGTGGTAACCATTATAGTTTGAAACAAACAAAAAGTATCTTTAGCTTAAATTAATTAACTATGCAATTCGGAAAAGTAACCAATCCAGGAGACATTGATTTTACATTACCGCCAGACCATCCGGGAACGAAGAAACTATTATCCAAATTTGATAAAATAGAAGTTCCCAATTTGTATGTGGGCTGTGCTAAATGGAATAAGGCAGATCTTAAAGGCTTTTACCCACGCGGAACGAAAGACGAACTAGCGTATTACAGCACACAATTTAATAGCATAGAACTCAACGCTACTTTTTACCGTATTTTTCCACCAGATGTTTTTGCCGGTTGGTACGATAAAACACCGGCCGATTTTCGGTTTTTTCCGAAGTTATTTCAAGGCGTGAGCCACTGGAAACGCCTTAATGATTTTGAAAGTTATTTAAATGAATATCTGCTGGCAGCTTCCAATTTAAAGGAAAAGCTACAAATGCCATTTCTACAAACACATAATAATTTTGGTCCCAAGAACATGGATCGATTGGAGCCCTTTTTTAAGGCAGTTCCGAAGGATATTGATATGGCGGTAGAATTCCGTCACACCGATTGGTTTAATGATAACACAGTTGCTGAAGAATTATATACTATTTTAGAAAAATACAATGCAACTAATATTATAGTTGATAGTGCAGGTAGAAGAGACCTGCTGCACATGCGAATGACGAGTGATACAGCTTTTATAAGATATAATGGGGCTAATCACGAGAGCGATTATACACGTTTGGACGATTGGCTGGATAGGCTAGAAGTGTGGATTGAGCAAGGCTTACAGAATATTTACTTTTTTGTACACCAAAATCTAGAAAAAGCATCGCCCTTACTTTCTGCTTATTTTATTGAAAAAGCAAACGCACGATTTGGCACGACATTGCACATTCCAAAAATGGATAACCCTAAAGATAAATTTTAATGAACTTTCACACACGTAAATGGATTAAGCCTGAAGATTTAAACCCAAACGGAACCTTATTTGGCGGGAGATTGCTGGAGTGGATTGATGAAGAAGCTGCCTTATACGCTATCATTCAGTTAGAAAATCCTAAAACGGTCACTAAATATATGAGTGAAATCAACTTTAGAAGTTCTGCTAAAAAAGGAGATATTATTGAGATTGGCCTCGAGGCAGTTAAATTTGGTGGTTCTTCGCTCACACTGGCCTGTGAAGTGCGTAACAAAATGACCCGCGAGGTCATTATTACGATCGATACGATTATCATGGTAAGTCTGGATAAAAATGGTAAACCAAAACCACATGGGAAAACTGAGATCGAATTTGTAAGTAATCGCTTAAGTACAGATTAATAGATTCCAGCATCCATAGCATCGCCTTCTATTTGTTCATGTGCATGCTTCAGTTCTTCTTTTGTGGGCGGTTTTAAACGTTGCTCATCTGCTAATTCGGGCTCAAAGCTAAGTTCCACATACATGGGGTAATGATCAGACTTTATATCGTTACCGCGTACTACAGATTTTACTCTAAACTCGGGACCTACAAAAATGTGATCTAATGGCCATTTAAAAATAAAACTTCTGGCATTATACGTATTATAAAGACCACGACCTTTTCTCGGGTCCAATAGGCTACTAATTCTTTGGAACAAGGCCGTTGTTTGAGACCAGGCAACATCATTAAAATCTCCAGTAACGAGGACAGGAATAGTCGATTCCATTGCCAATTTAGCTGTTTTCATCATCTCTGCATCACGATCAGATGATTTGGGATTATGCTGTGGCATTGGGGGCGTAGGGTGAATGGAGTAAAACTGAATAGTATCACCAGAGGTTAATCTAATTTTAGTGTGTATGGACGGGATACTGTCATCTACTTGATATTTTACCTGAGCATTGATCAACTCATTTTTTGAATACAATAACATGCCGTAGGTATTTGGTAATGGCACTTCTACGCTGTATTTGTATTCTTTACTTATATTTTTGCTAATTAGCTCTTGCCATTCCTTATTAGTTTCAGTTAACAATAAAATATCAGCATCTCTATTTTCTATTTCGGTAATGAGTAGCTCTTTGTGTTTATTCTTCTGAAGTACGTTTGACGTAAATAGACTAATTTCTCCCTTAGCTTTTTTTGACGTTGCATTCCCAATTTCGAAGGTAGCAAGCGGCGTGTAGTTGTATATTTTAACAAATTGAAATACTATACAGGCTAGCATTAGGCTTGCAAAAATATAGTCATTTCTTCTTTTTAAATCGAATCTTAGAAAATAGACCGCAAACGCTATAACCGAAAGGATGGTAAGCTGAATATGAGGAAAATCGAATACTCGAACCCACCAATAATCTACAGCAATAAATCTAAGTAGTGTTAGTACAATGGTAAGTCCTCCAAAAATTTGAAGAAAGGTTTTAAGTTTCATTTAAGGTTGTTTTCTATCCTACAAGATAATTGAATTTAGCTAGAATGCTAATTTGTTATGCCAAGTTTAGCGAAATCTTTTCCGCTAGGTGTTTCAAAAATCTCCAAGTCAAAATAGGCTACAGATGCAATAAGGTGATCAAAAATATCAGCTTGTATATGTTCGTAGTTTTCCCAGTTCTTATCATAGCTAAAACAGAAGATTTCAATTGGGATACCTTTGTCAGTAGGCGGTAAGTGGCGCACCATTAAAAAGAGTTCTTTATTTATTGCTGGATTTTCATGCAAAAAAGCATCTGCATACTTTCTAAAAACACCCAGGTTTGTTTGGTTTTTTCCGTTAATCAAAACAGACTTATCTGCTTCAATCTGCTTGTTATATTTATTTACATCCCGCTCACGATGGTCAATGTAGGGCGCAATCAGCTGGATTTTCTTGAATGCTTCTAAATCCTTTTCTGTAAGAAATCTGACGCTGTTTTGCTTTATATAAATCGATCTTTTTATACGTCTACCCTTACTCTCCTGCATTCCACGCCAGTTCTGAAAGCTATCTGCAATCAGGCTATACGTCGGGATGGTGGTAAAGGTATTATCAAAGTTTTGCACTCGTACCGTCGCTAAATTGATTTCGGTCACGTAGCCATCGGCACCAAATTTACTAAAGGTAATCCAATCGCCTATGCGCACAATATCATTCACAGAAACTTGAATACTTGCCACAAACCCCAGAATCGTATCCTTAAAAATCAGTAAAAGAATCGCAGAAGCGGCGCCCAGTGTGGTCAGACTCTTAATAGAATACCCCGTAAGAATATTGATGATTAGAAAAATACCCACACCCCATGCAAAGATCATGAATACTTGCAAATAGCTCTGTAGCGGTTTATCTGCAAACTCTTCTACGTGTTCCAAATAATTTTTACTAGATCTTAGAATGCTCCTAAATACTAAAATTGAGAGAATTACAAGATAGATATCAATTATACCTAAGAGTAGCACTTCTATCCAAGGATACTCAATAAATATAATGGGTAGAAAATACCAGATAATTGTTAAAGGAACATAATGCGCAATATACCTCGGAAAATTACTTACTACTAAGTGGTCATCATAGGTTGTTTTAGATTTATGACTGAACGATTTAAAACCCTGAACAATAATTTTTCTGGTAATTATATCAAGCAGGGTCACTACCACGATTAAGATAATGCAATTTATAAGTACATTGATTGCAATGGCAAACGATTCGTTCATGCCTTGACCCGTCATGTACTCTTGAAAGTAACAGCTATAGTATTTAAGGGTTTCCTTATCCATTATAAGTATTTACGCTCTATATAAAACGGACCAAATGGAATTACAGAGCAGAGGACCGCAATTGCCAGTTTTTTTAAAGACCAGTTTAATAATTGTGAGACATATACCGCGCCTGCAATATATAATAAGAACAATACACCATGTGCCATACCAACAATTTGTACCATTTCTGGCATATCCCAAATATATTTGAGAGGCATCGCAATCCCTAATAAAACTAAAAATGAGATCGCTTCTAACGTACTTATTATCTTAAATGTTTTTATGGTATTCTTCAATGCAAAAATTTTTGCAAAGATAGCGGTTGTGTAGTTGCTAGATAAATTTTAAGAATACTTTATGCCATCTCTTTTCTCGCTACCACCACAATAGGTGTATATTTAACTAAAACACATTTACATGCCTTTTTTACTACAAACTGCTACTGAAACTATTACCAAATCGGTGGAGGATTATTACGATAAATTTTTAGAAATCCTTCCCAGGATTGCTCTCGGTATTTTAGTCATTGTTATTGGAATCCTTCTTGCTCAGTTGGTGACCAATATTTATAAAAAGAGAATTCTCAAAAAGGCAGAAGATCCCCTTATGGCTCGGTTTTTAGCGCAGGCCATTAAAATTATCTTGACGTTAATTGCTATTATGATTGCATTGCAAATAGCTGGCTTGAGCGGAGTGGCTACAGGAATTTTAACCGCGGCGGGAGGTGCTGCGATTGTGTTGGGTTTTGCATTTCAGGATATAGGGAAGAATTTTTTGGCTGGAATCATTCTAGCATTTAATAGACCCTTTAATGTAAATGACACTATAAAAGTTGCAGATCTCTTCGGAAAGGTAAAAGCATTAAATTTTAGATATACTCATATTAAAACAACAGACGGACGTGATATTTTTATCCCGAATAGCGATGTATTAACAAAAGCCGTTGAAAATTATACCGCAGATGGTTTTTACAGAAATGATTTTGTCGTGGGCATTGGTTACGAAGACAACATTGAAGCTGCAAAAAAAACCATTTATGAAATTCTTGAAAGTCATGAAGGTATTGTACATGACGATATTCACGACAATTTTGTCATCGAAGACGAGCTAGCGGCAAGTACGGTTAACTTAAAAGTATTTTTCTGGGTGGAAACATTAGATTATAGAAAGTCTTCTCGAATTCTTAGGGGAATGGTCATAAAAAAGGTGAAAGAAGCATTAGAGCAACAAGGGTTTAATTTGCCAGCAGATATAACCGAACTCAAATTATATGGCAACGAAGAGGACATACCTTTACGCGTACGTAAAGACCCTAAAGATCGTGAATTGGACAAGTTAGAAAAAATGCGAGAGCTGCCTCCCAAAGAAGGAGATAAACAGCGTTAAAATTTTAATCACAAGGCAAAGGTTCATTCATAACAGGATAGCTCCAATTTTTTCTGAAACTATAATGCCACCATTCGGTGCGTACCGTTTGGAAACCTACTTTTTGCATGCCTTCACGCAATAATTTACGATTGGCTAAAACTCCTTTACTAAAATTATAGTTGTCTATATGTGATTCCCTTCCGAAGTAATCATAATCACTCCCCATATCCACAAAACAACCTTCTAGTGTAACCAATGTCATATCTACCGCTGCCGCCCGATTATGAACACTTCCATTACCGTAGGGATTTGCCACGTAAGTAGGCCTCGGGAATTTCTCCCACATTTTCTTTTGTACGTCTAGAGGTCGATAACAATCGTAAAACTTGATCATATAACCCAACTCACAAAAATATTGATTGGCTTCTAAAACCGCTTCGGCCACGTCGGGTTGCAAAAGACAGACAGCGCAATCGTATAAGATTTCACCCATAAAATTAGTTTCAGTTGCGTAGCGAACTTCATAATCAAAGTTTGAAACCGTTTCGGCCATATTCACCAATTGGGTTTGCTGTGTTTCTGAAGTAAAATTCAGAAACAATAGGCAAATGGATATGTACGCGAAGGCTTTCAATTACTACAAATTTAAGGATATTTTAATACCGAACGAGTAAGAGGGTTCGTAACTTTGAGATAATTGAAGTTTAATTTAAAAATCCCTGTGAATACAGGAAAATATATGAAAAATTTAAGAGGAAAAGTAGCCTTGGTTACAGGAGGTACTAAAGGAATAGGATACGGAGTAGCGCAAAGTTTGTTAGCACAAGGTATTAATGTTGCCATAACCAGTAGAACACAAAAAGCGGCAGATGATGCGGCAAATAAATTAAATGATGGTACTCATGATGCTGCAAAAGCAGTAGGAGTAGAGGCCGATGTGAGAGATTTTAAAAGTCAGGAAAAAGCGGTACAATCTATTATTAAAGAATTTGGGAAGTTAGACATTGTCATAGCTAATGCTGGATTGGGTCATTTTGGATCTGTAGAAGATATCACCGTTGAACAATGGCAGGAAACGATCGATACCAACTTGACCGGTGCTTTTTATACCCTAAAGGCTTCCGTAAAAGAAATTATTAAAACGGAAGGCTATTATATTTCTATCTCGAGTTTGGCTGGTACGAACTTTTTTGAGGGAGGATCTGCTTATAACGCAAGTAAATTTGGACTCACTGGTTTTACTCAGGCTGCGATGTTAGATTTAAGAAAGCATAATGTGAAAGTGAGTACGATCATGCCAGGAAGTGTTTCAACACATTTTAATGGAAATGAACCCAGTGACGAAGGCGCATGGAAAATTCAGATAGAAGATTTAGGAGAACTGGTAATAGATCTTTTAAAAATGCACCCAAGAACACTGCCTAGTAAGATTGAAGTGAGACCTACGGTACCGCCAAGTGCTAAAAAATAATTATCTAAAATAGGATTTTGCCCAATGTATAGCACTTTCCAATTCAGGAAAAAAGGCAAAGCTATTATCAAAAAGGGACTGCTCCTTCATGGCGCGTTCCCTCGTAGCTTCATTTTTTGAAACGATGGCAAGGCCTTTTAGATTTTTTAAAGTTCTGGTCTCGTATATGGATAGATCGACATCTAAGTCACCAAACTCTTCACGAATAATAACAAAGGGATTGTTTTGATAATGTTCTTTCAATCTACTCCGTAATTCGGTAAGGGACTCGTTATTTAAGAGTTTTTCTGGTTGAATACTAAAGATAGCGTAGCACTCATAAATAGAGAGCTTAAATAAATCTGTTACGTATTCCTTAAGGATCATGAGCCAAGTTGTTAAAACAAAGATAGTGAGTTTTAAGATATGTTTAACATTTGACTGAAATATTTATAAACAAAAAAAGCAGCTCTTTTTAAGAGCTGCTTTTTAAACTATAGTTTTATTTTACTTACTGATTGTCAGAAAGCAATGCTAAAAACTTATCAAGATTTGGTAAGATCACAATACGTGTTCGTCTGTTTGTTGCTCTACCATCTTTGGTGTCGTTTTCGGTAAGGGGATGAAAACTGCTTCTACCTGCAGCAATTAATTTTTCTGGTGCTACACCATACTTATCCTGCAATATCCGTATAACAGCTGTAGATCTTTCAACACTAAGATCCCAATTATCTTTTACCGAAGCTCCATTTTTAACGGTTTGCGAGTCTGTGTGACCTTCAACCATAACTTCTAATGCGGGTTCGCTGTTAATAACGCTAGCAAGTCGCTCTAAAAGATTGTTTGCTTTAGGATTTACTCTATAACTCCCAGAATTGAATAACAACTTGTCTGATATGGTAATCATAACAACCGTTTCATCAATATCTATTTGGATATCGTCTTCTTCACCTTCGGCGATTAAACTGTTATCGATATTCTTTTTAAGAGTATAGGAGATCGCTAAATTCATAGAATCTTCTAATGTTCTCGCTTGTGCCAATTCGTTCTTGTCTACTTTGGCCAAAGCTAGCTTCATCTTTTCTTTGTCATTTTTAGACAAAACAACATTTTCGAATTTCTGTAAACGAGCATCATTAGTTTCCGTTAAGGAACTAATTTTTGCATTGTAACTTGCTACGCGGTCTTCAATAGCGGCGTATTTTGCCTCTATTTCTTGTTTTTCCACTTGTGTTTTCTGAAGTTCAGATCGTGTGTCGTTGTAGTTGTTTTCTAGCTCAACGTATTTCTTCTTAGAAACACATGATACTGAAAGGATAGTTAAGGCCAGTAGGGATAGCCCGATTGATTTTCTCATAATTATTTGTTTTAAGGTTCGTGACAAAGATAACAAGGGGTAGCACCTAATTATTCGTTAACAAACGCTATTGTTTTGTTAAAAGTAAAAAACCACCTTTTCAGGTGGTTTTAAATCAACAGCTTATACTGTGGAATTATGATTCTTCCTTTGGCATAATACTTAATTTGTTCTTGCCAAAATCCAAAGTACGGATAGGGAATGGGATATTTATTCCAGCTTCGTCGAAATGTTTCTTGATCAGCTTAATGGCCTTATGCTGTGCTGCTAATTTTGGTTTAGGTTTTTTACTTTCTATCCAAAACCGGGTGACAAAATTAATGGAGCTATCCCCAAACTCAGTAAAGAAAAATTCTACTCCTTCTCCATCTTGCTGCTCAAAAGCGTCAGAAATAGTTTTTACCACAAGGTCTTCCACTTTTTGTAAATCATCTTCATAGCCTACACCGCAACTTACGTCCACGCGAGACCTTTCGGTCCACGAGTAATTGGTAAAAGGATTATCAATAAATATAGAATTAGGAATAATCACATATTCATTATCGGTTTGACGAAGGGAGATGTTTCTTAAGTTAATTTCAGTAACATATCCTTTTTTATCGCCAGCTTCAATGAAATCTCCAATTCTTACTTTTGGTAAGAAGGAGAGCATTAAACCTGAAAAAGTATTGCTCAAGGTGCCTTGAAGGGCTAGCCCTATTGCCAAACCAACTACACCAGCACCTGCGAGAACTGAAGTTAAAACTTTATCCAGATCCATTACGCCAAGCGCAATAAAAAATCCGACCAATATGATAACGGTAAAAACGATTTTACCCAGCATCTGCCGGATGGATTCTTCGCCAATTTTTTTGAAAAGGTATTTCTTAGAAAATTTGGAAGTATACTTAGCTATAAAGTAAAAAACTATCATGACCAAAATGGCGATAGCAAAATTTGGAAGTTTTAGTATGATTGCATCTAACCAACCGTCAAGCTTGTCCCATAGTCCACTTACTGCATCTTCGGTGTTAAATGTTTGTGCTGCTTCTGTTGTAGTCTCTTTTGAGGTAGTAATTTCTTGCATACGAGTAATTAATGGTTGTGTTTAAAAATAAACTGGATGCTCAATATACATTTTTGAGCATCCAATTTGATTTAATAAATTCTTAAATTTTTAATTCCAAAGCAGTTTTTATCCTAAATACTTCATTAGAATATGACTTTTAGATTCGTGTCTCAATCTGCGAATAGCTTTTTCACGTATCTGGCGAACTCTTTCTCTACTTAAATCGAATGTATCACCAATTTCTTGAAGTGTCATCGCTGGCTGCCCACTTAATCCAAAATTAAGACGAACCACATCACCTTCTCTCGGTGACAATGTTTCTAGCGCGCGATCAATTTCAATTTTAAGCGACTCGTGAATAAGGTTTTTATCTGGATTTGGTGTTTCACCAGAACTTATCACATCGTATAAGTTATTATCATTTTCCCCTTCTTGAAAAGGAGCATCCATCGAAAGACTTCGGTTAGAATTTTTAAGCGATGTTTTTACTTTACGCAAAGACATGTCCAATTCTTTTGCGATTTCTTCAGCAGAAGGCTTACGCTGGTGCACTTGCTCTAAATGAATAGAAGCCTTACGTATTTTATTGATATCCCCAATTTTATTTAAGGGAAGACGTACGACACGTGACTGCTCTGCAATGGCTTGTAAGATAGACTGTCGAATCCACCATACAGCATAGGATATAAATTTAAAACCTCTTGTTTCGTCAAAACGTTTTGCTGCTTTAACGAGGCCTACATTTCCTTCATTGATCAAATCGGGTAGGCGTAACCCTTGGTTCTGATATTGCTTTGCTACCGAAATAACAAAACGCAAATTAGAACGGGTCAATTTATCCAAAGCTCTCTGGTCACCTTCTCGAATACGCTGCGCTAATTCTACTTCTTCTTCAGCGGTAATCATATCTATTTTACTTACATCCTGTAAATAACTGTTCAATGATTTTGTTTCTCTGTTGGTAACCTGCTTGGTAATTTTGAGCTGTCTCATATATCTTATCGGGTGTTTGGATTAATATAACAAGGCATGATAACATTTAGGAATGACAATTCCAAATACTTAACACTATTTGTTAACGAATAGGGCAAAAAAAAGTTATTTTTCGTACCTTAATTAAAAATTTAACCATGTTATTAAAAAGAACGCTATTTCTACTAATTATTGCACTGTCGCCACTTTTGTCTCTCGCTCAGATACCAAAAGATGTTCCACACCCCAGCAACAATACCCCATTGGATCTTTCTGATCCGGCAGATATTATTATTTACATTGCACTGCCTTTATTAGCAGGCGTTTTTGTTTGGATTTGGTTACGACGGAAAAAGAATTCAAAATAAGTTACATTTGGTGTAATTATTGCTCGTTATCTCTGTCTTATAATAAGAGAATTCATATAATGAAAAACATATTTTTTGTACTCGCTTTCAGTTTTGTTTCAACTTCATTGTTTGCCCAGATTGAAAAACCTCGGACCAATATAAAAATTGAAGCCATCGATAAGGTGGATGAAACTCCATCTGGTTTTGAATTGCCCGTAAGTAAGGCAAAAGGACTTTCTGAATCTAAGCCATTGTTTAATTCAACAATAGATTCTGACCTCGGGAAAAATAACACTGACCTTGATATAACAAAAGGAGACGGTCTACAAGATTACAAGACCAATAATGGTCCAAAATACTTTACAAAGGACAAAGAAGCGCTAGCAGAGTATGGTCGTGATCAAAATCTAGGAGAAGTCATTACGAGTGCGAGTACGGTTAATATCGTGTGCAGAGATCATGAATACGTAGACGGCGATCGCATCCAAGTGCGCGTCAATGATGATATTGTTAGGGCAGAAATAAGATTGTATGGTACTTTTCAAGGGTTTGACCTGCCACTGTTGCCAGGTATTAATAAAATAGAATTTATCGCATTAAATCAAGGTTCATCAGGTCCTAATACCGCAGAATTGCACGTATATGATGATAATGATCTTCTAATCTCAGCGAAAGAATGGAACCTCCTTACTGGAAAAAAAGCAACCTTTCTAGTTATTAAGCAGTAATAACAGCTACCTCTCCAGCTTTCATGTTCTCAATCGTGTGATTGCCTATACGTACTCTGGCTAAACGTAAGGTTGGGAACCCAACTGCGGCAGTCATTTTACGTACTTGTCTAAATTTTCCCTCAGTAATCGTGATTGATAGCCAAGAAGTAGGACCATGCCGATTTGCTCGTATCCGTTGTTTTGTTTCGGGCAGGGTAGGGGTTTCAATTATTTTCACGGTACAGGGTTTGGTTACATATTCTTTAGCATTAACACTTATTGGCACCCCTTTTTTTAGAATTTTGAGCGCCGTTTCAGTAATTATACCGTCAACTTGTACATAATATTCTTTCTCTACATTTCCTTTCGAGATCGCATAGCTAAAAGCCCCATCTGTGGTCAATAAAAGCAAGCCTTCACTAGGCTCATCTAAACGTCCAACGGCCATTGTGCCTTCTGGGAAATCATAGAGTGCACCCAGAAATTTTTTGTTTTTGGCATGTCTGTCATTTGTTATAAACTGACTTATATACCCATACGGTTTATATAATTTGAAATAATCGTGCGAATTCATGGCAGCAATTTACAATGAGTATGGAAACTTTTAAAACTTTATAAAGGGTAAATTATAATGTATCTTTGTTGCTTCACAAAAACAAATATGGCCCTTACCAATAATGACATCATGAAAAAATTACGCGTAGCACACAAGTTGCGTGATGAAGATATTGTAAAAATATGTTCTTTAGTTGATTTTGAAGTGTCCAAAAGCGAAATTAATGCAATTTACAGGAACCCAAACCACGAAAAATTTGTGGAATGTGGTGACCAGTTTCTTCGGAATTTTTTAAACGGACTCGTGATCCATCTTCGTGGACCCATGCCGCCAAAGAAAAAGCCTGCTGACGCTAAGAAATAAAAAAATTGCTCTATAGTTTAATCAATCGCTACTTCTGAAATTGAGAACGGGTACGCTTTTTTTACTTGTTCCATTTCAACTTCGGTCAATATAGAAACGTCTTTACTGAAAACTTCTTGAGCATACACCGCTCTTAACTCGTAGTAAGCCGCAGTAAGTTCATCCTGTAGCGCTATAAAATCTTTGTAAGGTGCTTCTCGATGTGTGGCTAGCGACACAGCAGCTTTTGCTGGATTTTCAGAACTGCTTAAAAGTGCAGATCCTTTACAGTAGTTACAACTTTTATCACCGTTATTGTCTATAAATTCTTTTACGATACTTTTTAAATCGGTTAAAATTGTTCTATCATTATTCACTAACAAAGAGCCTTTTTCATTCATCACTATCCGTAAAACATTACGCTCTGTAATTTTTTTATCGCAAGGCGTTTGTCCCGATGGACAAGGATCAGGGAGATTTCTAGAAATTCCCTTATCATTTGGGATGGTGGTAGCAACCAAAAAGAAAATTAATAATAAAAAAGCAATGTCGGCCATACTGCCAGCATGAAGTTCTGGAGTCTTTCTTGAATTTCTCATAACGCTGATGGATTTAAGTTATGTTGAGGAAACTTCAAAGAAAGTGCCAGAATTCATAAGGTAGAAATTAGAAGAACGAAAGTGGAGCTCTTAATTGCTAAAATCTAAGTAGTAATGAGAATTAGACCCATTAACTTTTAGCTTTGTTAAGGCTTTCGGCAACTTGCTGTACCTCGTCGAGCACACGAAGCAAGTTTCCACTCCAGAGCATTGCAATTTGTTCTTCTGAATACCCACGTCTTACTAATTCTATAGTAACATTCATTGTTTCTGAAGCGTCGTTCCAGCCTTCAACACCGCCGCCGCCATCAAAATCACTGCTGATACCCACATGCCCAATCCCCATCTTTTCTACTAAATAATCAATATGGTCCACAAAATCTAAAACATTTACCTTGGGAGGGAACTCGGCTATCTTTTTGGCTTCCTCATCGGCTAATTGAATTATTTTCCCTCGAACTTCGTAAAATTGCTCCTTTTCGGTCTCACTGAGATCCTTTACTTCACTCCGTTCATACCAGTTGACTCCTATAGAATCGGCAATCTCTTTTCGAATTTTTTGCAACGCTTCTGTCCTGGCATTATCCTTTTCGGTATTGATATATCCTTGAAAGGCAACCGTTTGTACGACACCTCCATTTTCTTTTACCCATTGAAGTTGCTCGTCATCCAGATTTCGGCTGTGATTACAAAGCGCCCGTGCCGAGGAGTGAGAAGCGATGACAGGTGCTTTGGTCAGTTCGATCAATTGCCGTATTGCCTCTTTGGAAGGGTGCGAAATATCGATCATCATACCTACGCGATTCATTTCGGTAATTACTTCTTTTCCTAAATCACTTAGCCCATTATGTAGCCATACATTATCTTCTTCACCTGTATTGCTATCACTTAATTGGCTGTGGCCATTATGTGCCAAGGACATGTAACGCGCACCCAAATCATGAAATTTTGAAACATTATCGATGTTCATGCCCACGGGATATCCATTTTCAATCCCTATCATGGCGACTTTTTTTCCAGATTTGTGGATACGGCGTACATCATTGCTTGTTAAAGCAAGTTCAATTTCGTTGGGCGCATATTGCGTAACTAATCGATCGATCGCTTCAAACTTTGATATCGCTGTTTCATATGCTTTTTTAAACCCAGTATTCGTTAATGAGTCCTGACCTGTATAAACGATAAACCACGCAACGTCAAGTCCGCCAGCGTTCATCTTTGGCAGGGTGACTTGATTGTCTAGCGCTTGAGTATAATTAATATTGTCAGTAAAGTTTTTAACGTTGATATCGCAATGAGTGTCCAGCGTTATCACTTTTTTATGAATAGCTTCCGCTTTAGCAATTAGATCATCTTCTGTCATTTGTTTTTCTTTGGTTTCGGTCTTACAGGATACTATCAATAAGAGGAGAGCTGCATAAATTGTTAAGGTTACTTTCATAGTTAAAATGGATTGGTTTCTATCAAAGATAAAGAATCCTGTTTGTATGTGTTTGATCTTCCTAAAAATAACAGAATAAGATTTTAAAAAGCCCAACTACATTGATTATCTTTGCGCATTCTTAAAAGTATTATAAAATTTAAATAGGAGTGATAGTTTGGTAAGCTATTTGCTTCAATAAGAACATGGGTTTAAAGAGAGAAAGAGAGAATAGATTTAAAAGGATGCACAAGTATTACAGCTTGACGGGCTTTTATACTTTTGTGGGTAAAAGTCTTAAAACTGCCGTACCAACAATTTTATTATTCGTGGTCGCGTTATTTGCATTGGATAGGTGGGTCGTTGATTTCGGTGATTTTTTCACACACATCACAAACACTTATGCACCAATTCATATTCTTGCAGTATTTTTTGTTTCAGAATCATTACTCGGCCTTATTCCTCCCGAAATTTTTATTGCATGGGCAGATAAGACTGTAAACCCTATTGTATTTTTAACCTTACTAGCTGCGCTTTCATATGCCGGTGGAATTGTATCGTACTTTATAGGAAAATGGATCTTGAGCATTCCTAAAGTGTATGATTATGTAGAAATTAAAATGAAGAAGCACTTACGCAATGTTCGTAAGTGGGGAGGATTCATGATCATTGTTGGGGCCTTGTTGCCCATACCATTTTCAATGACAAGTATGGCTGCCGGAACGATAAAGTATCCCTTTAAAAATTTCTTATTGTTCGGAACCCTCCGCTTCTTAAGATTTTATCTGTACGCCATTGCTATCTTTAACCTCGTTTAACAAGGGTTTTAGCCAGTTCTACATGAGGTGCTTACCGATATAATTTTAAATTAAATAACTATTATCAATTTTTACAGAATTTGATTGTATAAACCTCTAAAGGAGTGTATTTTTGCACATCTTAAAATTTGGAAACAACACCCATGACTACTATATCTGCTAAAGAGCTCGCATTACAAGAAAGACAAACCGAAAAGGACCTCTATAGCTATCAAAAAGGCGCGATAGATAAGATCTTTACGAGTTTTGAAGAAGCCCCAGAGGACCATCATTTGTTATATCAATTACCTACCGGTGGCGGTAAGACAGTGATATTTTCGGAAATTGTACGTCAATATCTTAAACACCATAATAAAAAGGTGCTTGTCATGACACACCGTATCGAGTTGTGTAAACAGACAGCAACCATGTTGACTGAATTTGGGGTAAAGAACAAAATAGTAAGCAGCAAGGCAAATTTAGAAGATCAAGAAGAGTATGCCTGTTTTGTTGCCATGGTAGAAACATTGAACAACAGATTACGTGATGGCAAGTTAGATATTTCTGGTGTTGGTCTCGTTATTATTGATGAAGCGCATTATAATTCGTTTACAAAGCTTTTTAAATATTTTGACAAATCGTTTTTGCTGGGCGTAACAGCGACCCCATTAAGTTCGAATGTTGAGCTTCCCATGAAAGATAATTATGATGAATTGATCGTGGGAGAGAGCATTCCAGATTTAATTGAAAATGGTTTTCTATCCCGTGCGAAACCATATTCTTACAATGTAGGGCTTACATCACTTATTGTAGGTTCTAACGGAGATTATACCGTGCAGTCATCAGATGATTTATATTCTGGCGCCGATATGTTAAGCCGTCTTTTACAAGCGTATGAAGAACGTTGTAAAGGAACAAAGACTTTAATTTTCAATAACGGAATTAACACCTCATTATACGTTTATGATACTTTTAAAAGAGAAGGGTATCCTGTGATGCACTTAGATAATACAGCGACCAAAAAGCAGCGAAAAGCGATCTTAAAATGGTTTAAAGAAACTCCAGATGCTATTTTAACTTCGGTAAGTATCTTGACAACTGGTTTTGATGAACCAACAGTAGAAAGTATTATCCTTAATAGAGCTACACGATCGTTAACGCTCTATTATCAAATGATAGGTAGAGGTTCTAGGGTTCTTCCCAATAAAGACACTTTTAATGTGATAGATCTAGGGAACAACTTTCATCGTTTTGGACCATGGGGAGAAGATCTTGATTGGCACCGCATTTTTAGATCTCCAGCATATTATATGGATCATCTTGTTGATGATGAGGATATTGAGAGCAACTTTAGATACGAGATGCCAGATGAGCTCAGAAATGAGTTTGCAAATTCTGAAGAGGTCTATTTTGATATACGATCAGCCTACACCCAATCTGTTAAAGACGGCGATTCAACGAAAGTCATTCTCGAGAAATCAATTGAGCAACACGCCAAGATTTGTATAGAAAATAGTGAAGATGTCTTTGATGCGTTAATCCTTGCCAAAGAACTGGGAGATGACATAGATCATCGAATTGACAAATATACTAAGTGTATTTCAAAGAGCACTCACAATTTTGTTTCTTGGCTTAAAGACGATTACCGTTTAAAACTCCGTTCGTACCTGCGTGAAAATTTTGACACTGTATTTGAAGAAATACACGGGCACCCTCCAGTAGAAGAATAAGTTATTTCAGTGCTTTTTTTGTTTCTGAATAAAAGTACAATTCTAGCGCAGGGATAGCTATAACCAATAGTAACATTAGCATTAAAAGCAATAACTACCATATCCCTATGGTATTTGTTGTTTAGAAATAAAGTGTCATTAATTGGACTTTTTGAAATGAACGCTAAAACTACAATCGTATAATCTTTCGTCAAAACTATGGTTAATTTTAGTAAGTCAGTAATTTAACAGGTCTAGTCACTCGTAATTTTTCATTAAATATCGCTATTTTAGAGTTCTGAAAAATAGCACATTATGAAAACGCAGATCAAGTACTTCACAAATTATACACTTATCTTAACCCTCTTCCTTTTTATTTCTTCTAAAGGATATGCACAAGATCAAGCTGACGAGGAAATAAGGAACCAGCATAGTGAAGTAATAGACGATCCGTATATTCCTGTGGATAAAACTACCATGCAGCGCAGTCCTGCTTACCGTATTGCTCGTCGTAGCGAGTTTATTACAGTTCAGGTGAATACAGATGCTGCAGGAATGAACATCGTGGGTGATGCTGCCAACGAACCCTCCTTGGCTGTAGACCCTACAGCTCCAAACCGTATGGTCATGGGATGGCGCCAATTTGATGATATTAGCAGTAATTTTAGACAAGCGGGGTATGGCTATTCGCTTGATGGTGGAGATACTTGGACTTTTCCTGGTGTTTTAGATCCTGGTAATTTTAGAAGTGATCCCGTACTGGACTTTGACGCCGAAGGAAATTTTTATTATAACAGTCTCCAGAGTGGTTTTATGTGCGATGTCTATAAAATAGAGGACGATGGTATTGATTTTGGAGAGCCCAACCCTGCAAGGGGAGGCGATAAACAATGGATGCGATTAGACCGAACAACAGGAATAGGTGTAAGAAACAACTATTCTTATTGGAATGAGAGTTTTACCACGTGCGAAGGTGCTTTTACACGCTCTACAGACGGTAGTGAAACTTTTGATGAATGTATTAGTGTAGAAGGCATGCCATTCTGGGGAACCCTAGCGGTCGATGCCGATGGTGTTCTCTATATCGTAGGAAGGAGCGGGTCAGAAATGATCGTGACAAAGTCTACCTCGGCACGTGATGCCTCCCTTGAGGTTACATGGGATACCATAAATATTGTAGATCTTGATGGCATAGTGAGTGCCCAACCAGAAGTAAATCCCCAAGGTTTGTTGGGGCAAGCTTGGATTGATGTTGATATAAGTGATACCGCAAACCGCGGGAATGTGTATGTTTTGGCTTCGGTACCACGCGATTCTAACAGTGATCCTGGTGATGTTATGTTTGCTAAAAGCACGGACGGTGGGATTACTTTTACTGAACCCATAAGAATAAATACAGACGCGAGTACTACAAATATTCAGTGGTTTAGTACCATGGCGGTCGCACCTAATGGACGCATAGATGCCATCTGGCTGGATACACGAGTAAATACGGGATTTGATTCGGCACTATTTTATTCTTTTTCTGAGGATGCTGGAGAGACTTGGTCTCCCAATGAACAAATATCTGAAGCATTTGATCCTACTATTGGCTATCCCCAGCAAGATAAAATGGGGGATTATTTTGACATGGTTAGCGATAATGATTTCGCTCACATTGCTTGGGCAAATACCTTGAATGGAGGGCAGGATGTATATTATACACGTATTTCTCCAAAAGCCGTTTTAGGTATCGCAGATTTCACGTCATTAAATTCAGGCACGCTAAAAGTATATCCTAATCCTGTAACTGAGAATTCGGTCATCAGTTTTAGTTTACTTTCAGAAGAAAATGTTACGATCACTATTTACGACATTTTGGGTCGAAAAGTGAAGACATTGTTCGATGAAAAAGCTTCAGGAAATCAAATTATTTCTTGGGATTTATTAAGTGATGCAAATACAAGACTTTCGGCAGGCCTCTATTTTATTTTTCTTACAACACCAAGCTTCGAGGAAAACGTAAAAATTATTGTGGATTAAATAGGTATAAGGTTGTCTCATTAAAAGCCCTACTTCTCCAATTTCATCTTTGGCGGGAGGACTGTTTTTCTTGTAGCTCCTATACGTCCAAAAGGAAGGGAATATTCCATTGTTTGGAAAGTTCTCTCATCTTTTCCAGACCGAAGGACCATGCTTTTTACTAAATTCTATTTTTGATCGTTTGATATCGTTATATTACTTTTAAAAGAAAAGCACAAAGTATTCACCTTAAATTAGTACATGGAAGA
>Ga0207891_1000744_pt1 | contig 18818 bp, 17 predicted proteins | sample LinPmetageLP50_FD_184061 | JGI IMG/M metagenome (GOLD analysis project Ga0207891, IMG submission 184061) | Marine viral communities from the Pacific Ocean - LP-50 (SPAdes) | ecosystem: Environmental > Aquatic > Marine > Oceanic | place: Pacific Ocean | collected 2011-08-27 | reverse complement strand
ACAGCTAGAACAACTCGATTTTGTCATGTTTAGCGGTTTTACACATGAACCGGCGGTCCAACTTTCAGAAAAATTGATGGAAATTCTGCCACAAAATCAGCAGAAAATATTTTTTAACGATAACGGTTCGACTGCGGTGGAAGCCGCCATAAAAATGGCACTGCAATACCATCATAACAAAGGCGATAAACGGGATACCTTAATTGCCTTTGACAACGGATTTCACGGCGATACTTTTGGTGCGATGAGTGCTTCCGGGATCTCCGCCTATAACGGTCCGTTTGAGGATTTTTTACTGAAAGTTAAACGCATCCCCACGCCTCAAAAGGAGACCATAGAAGAAATAGTGGCACAATTAGAAGTCATCCTTTCAGAAAATAAGTGTGCCGCTTTTATTTTTGAACCGCTGGTACAAGGTGCTGCCGGAATGAAATTTCATAGTGCTGAAGGCTTGGATGCGCTTATTAAAAAATGCCAAGAACATAATGTGCTCTGTATTGCAGATGAGATCATGACAGGATTTGGTAAAACGGGACAAAACTTTGCGTCAGATTATTTAGAAACTAATCCTGATATGATGTGTTTGAGCAAAGCACTAACTGCAGGGCTGTTTCCGTTGAGTATTACCTCCTGTACGCAAGAAATATTTGATGCTTTTTTAAGTGAACATCCAGCAAAAGGATTTTTTCATGCCCATACGTATAGCGCACATCCCTTAGGTTGTGCGGCGGCAATCGCTGGTATAGACTTATTGCTTTCAGAAGAAATGCAAGAAAACAAAATGCGAATCGCCAAAGCTCATGAGCAGTTTGCAAAAAAATTAAACAATAATCCGAAGGTAAAAAACGTACGTTGTATGGGTGTCATCTTAGCGTTTGAGCTTACTATAGAAATGGAGCGGTATGGAACGTCACGCGCCACTTTATATGACCACTTTATGAAACAAGGGATATGCCTTCGGCCATTAGGGAATACAATTTATGTGCTGCCCCCGTTTGTAATAACAGAAAATCAATTGCAGAAAATCTACAATTCTATTGAGCATACTTTAACGATATTGTAAATTTGTAAGAAACAAATTGGCTTGCATACACCTCTTTCTATAACTCATATAGCTTCCCTTTCATCATTAGGTAGCACGCCCGAAGAGGTCTGGCAATCCTATGTGTCCGGCAATCCTTTTTTTTCTGAAAAACACAATGTCAAAGTTGCTTCGGTTTCTAAAAAAGTAGAACGGGAAATCGAGAAACTTCAGAATGAAAACCACGCGTATAAAAATGTAGACAGATCGGTTTTATTGGCGCTTTTAGCAATAAGAAAAGGAAGTGTAAAATCTTTTTTACCTTCTGAAAACGTAGGTGTAAATATGGGTTCGTCCCGGGGCGCAACCAGTTTATTCGAAAAATATCACGGTCAGTTTTTGGCTGAAAATAAAGTATCTCCTTTTGCATCGCCTACGACCACTGCGGGAAATATCTCTTCTTGGGTGGGTCAAGATTTGGGGATAGATGGTATTGCGATAGACCAATCTGTCACCTGTTCTACGGCAATGCATGCACTCCTTAATGCCATTGCATGGTTGCAGGCAAGCATGGCAGACGCATTTGTAGTAGGAGGCAGTGAAGCGGCCTTAACGCCTTTTACAATCGCACAAATGAAGGCGCTGAAACTTTATTCTTCTTCAAAAAATAAATTGGCTTGTGAGAGTATGAACTTTCAGAAGAAAAAAAACACCATGATTTTAGGCGAAGGCTCCGCCATAGCAGTTTTAGAGCGAGGTGTTTCAGAGAAAACAAAGGCGGTTATTTCTGGCTACGGGTTTGCGTCTGAAATATTAAAACACAATAGTTCTATTTCTGAAGATGCAACGTGCTTTCAGAAATCAATGAAAAGAGCGCTTAAAAATGCACAGTTACAAACGGTGGACGTTATCGTTCTTCACGCTCCAGGAACTGTAAAAGGAGATTTTGCCGAAAAAAATGCGATAGATATTGTTTTTAGCGATGCGTTGCCTTTACTTACATCCAATAAGTGGCAGCTGGGTCATACCTTTGCAACTTCAGGAATGTTGAGTGTTGAAATGGCGGTGCTTATGCTCCAACAGAACAAATTTCTTGAGAATCCGTTTTTTTTGAATGTGAAGCCACTCCCGAAGACTTTAAAAACCATCATGATTAATGCCGTTGGGTTTGGTGGAAATGCTGTTAGTATAATTATTTCAAAACCTTAAAAATACAACTATAAATTGGCTATTTTTGAATCTATGAGTGAGATAAAACACAACTGGACCAAAAAAGAAATACTAGCAATCTATAACAAACCAATGATGGAGTTGTTGTATGATGCCGCCACAGTGCATCGGGAGTTGCACAATCCTAATCAGGTGCAGGTTTCTACATTATTATCCATTAAAACAGGAGGTTGTCCAGAAGATTGTGGCTATTGTCCACAGGCTGCGCGTTACCACACCGATTTAGAAGGCAATGATCTAATGACCGTTTCGCATGTGAAAGCACAAGCATTACGCGCTAAAGCAAGCGGAAGTTCCCGAGTATGTATGGGTGCTGCATGGCGTAATGTAAAGGATGGAGCAGAGTTTGACCAAGTGTTAGAAATGGTGCGAACCATTAACAAACTTGAGATGGAGGTATGTTGTACTCTTGGGATGATTACCGAAAATCAAGCACACCGTCTTGCTGAAGCAGGACTCTATGCTTACAACCATAATCTAGATACTTCTGAAGATTACTACAAAGATGTGATTTCAACACGCGCGTATCAGGATCGATTGGACACCATAGGTAATGTGCGTAAAACAAATGTGACCGTTTGTAGCGGTGGTATTATTGGGATGGGTGAAGCGTTGGAGGATAGGGCAGGAATGCTCGTTGCTTTGGCTTCTTTAAATCCGCAACCAGAAAGTGTGCCTATTAATGCCTTGGTGGCAGTAGCAGGAACGCCTATGGAAGAAATAGAACCCATTTCTATCTGGGATATGATCCGTATGGTAGCTACAACTCGCATTGTAATGCCCAATACACAAGTTAGATTGTCTGCCGGTAGAACCGAAATGTCCAGAGAAGGACAAGCCATGTGCTTTTTTGCAGGAGCGAATTCTATTTTTGCAGGGGACAAACTTTTAACCACTCCTAATCCAGATGTAAATGACGATATGGAAATGTTTAAACTTTTAGGGCTTGAGCCAATGAAACCTTTTGTGAAAAAGGCACAACCAGAAACAGTAGAAGCACAATATTCTCAATACCAAGCACAAGGAGAGAAGCCAAAATGGACGCGTCCAGGGCATACCATTCAGCGAAATGAGGAAGCAAAAACAAAAGCTTCAGTAAAATAAATGACACAATATAGTGTTTTATAGACTTCATTAAATTTATGCAGTTACAAGAGATAGATAGGGTTAAGACCATTTCTAAAAAAGATTTTCTAAAAAAGTATTTTAAGCCACAGAAGCCTGTGGTGATAGAGAACTTTATAGAAGATTGGCCTGCGTATAAAAAGTGGGATTTGGATTATATGGCCAAAGTGGCCGGCGATAAAACCGTCCCGTTGTATGATGATCGCCCCGTGACACATGAAGACGGATTTAATGAGCCGCACGCCACCATGAAGATGCGTGATTATATTGAGCTACTAAAAAAGGAACCTACGAAATTCCGTATTTTCTTATGGAATGTTTTAAAGGAAGTTCCAATACTTCAGAAAGACTTTAGGTATCCCGATTTTGGTATTAGGCTTATGAAAGGGTTGCCTATGTTGTTTTTTGGTGGAGAAGACAGTCACACGTTTATGCATTACGATATTGATCTTGCTAATATTTTTCATTTTCATTTCCACGGAAAAAAAGAAGTGGTGCTCTTTGATCAAAAACAGAACGATTACTTATATAAAATTCCACACTCCTTAATTGTTAGGGAGGATATTGATTTTAGTAATCCAGATTATGAGCAATGGCCAGCGCTCAAAAAGGCCAACGGATTTAAAACACATCTCTCCCATGGTGAGGTGGTTTATATCCCCGAAGGATATTGGCATTATATGCACTATCTAACACCAGGATTCTCCATGAGTTTACGTGCCATCGCCAGAAACCCTAAAAACTTAGGTAAGGCGATCTATAATATTTTCTGGATGCGCCACTATGATAACTTTATGCGACGCAGAAAAGGACAGGCTTGGATTGATGAAAAAAATGAAAAGGCGATTGAGCGCACGCATGAAAAGTTGGGAATTACATAAGTTCTCGTACTTTTTCCCAAACCAGTTCACTTTCCCATCCTCGGTAGAATAAATAATCAGCAAATTTTTTTCTTTTTTTCTGAAAATCACTCTCTTTCTCTAATTGTAAAAGTCGTTTTTCGGCAAGGTTGTCAAAAGTAGCGAGGTATTCATCTTCAGGAATCTCTTTAAGGGCCAATTTGATGTTGTACTGTGAGATCTGTCGGGATTTTAGTTCGCGAACAATACGTTGTTTCCCCCACTTCTTACTTCGGAACTTTCCACGTGCAAAGGCTTGGGCAAAACGGCTTTCATTTAAAAAATTATGCTGTAGCAAATGATGGATGATGTCATCGATCGCTTCGGGGATCATGCGCATCTCATACAGTTTTTGTTGCACCTCTTTATGGCAGCGCTCTTGGTAGGCGCAGTAATGCTCTAGCTTAGACTTGGCCTCATCTACAGTATATGTTTTATTTTGTTGCAAACTTTTTATTTATATTTTACTATCATAGGTTACTGAGCGAAGCCGAGGTATAGCTTCATCTACTGTATATGTTTTGTTTGACTGCATGACTTTGCAAAACTAGGAAAAATTTGGCTGGGGCACCCCTTGCAATCTATGTCTTCCACTCATTCGTAACTCATTCGTCGGAGACAGGTCAAGGGGACAGTTTTTTTAAACATTTTCCAAAACAGAAAGATTTTTTTTAAGCGTATCTATTATGGTCACGAGTTAGACATAATAGAAATAGTGTTGAAATTTTAGGAGTGTCCCCTTGAGGGGACTTAAGGGGTGTCTGCGTTAGGGGTAGCAGCGGCATCCCTGACGATAGGAGGGATATAGCGGATAACCCGACCCAGACCGAGCTGGGCGAGCGTCTTGGGAACGCCCAAAAAAGACAATAAAAAAACCCCATCAAAATTAATTGACAGGGTTTCTGGTTATTTGATCTCTTCGCCGTCTTTACCGACAAAGTGATACTCTAGATACGTGTAAGCATCGCGTGGTTGAATTTTTACCCATTTTTTGTGCTCCATAAACCATTTGGTACGCACAGATGGAAAACCTTTTGTTAAAAAGGCGGCTATAAAAGGATGCGTATGTAACGTTATCTTTTTATGCTCTGGTTGTTTTGATATTCTTTTTAAATCTTCAGTGATTCGTTGCACCACTATAATAGGTGCTTCAATTTCGCCGTCGTCACCTGTAGGTGATTCTTCTCTTGTCTTGATGTTCATCTCTGGGCGAACCCTTTGACGTGTTATTTGTATCAATCCAAATTTGGTAGGAGGTAATATCTTGTGCTTGGCCCGATCTTCCTTCATCTCATCACGCATGTGATTGTAAAGTTTTTTTCGGTTCGCTGCACTGGACATGTCAATAAAGTCAATGACAATAATACCGCCCATATCACGAAGTCTCAACTGCCTCGCACACTCGGTGGCGGCAATCATATTTACTTCTAGCGCGGTGTCTTCTTGGTTTTTAGATTTATTGCTACGGTTACCACTGTTCACGTCTATAACGTGCATGGCTTCTGTATGCTCTATAACTAAGTAAACGCCTTTGCTGCCCGATACGGACTTACCAAATGAAGTTTTTATTTGACGCTCGATACCAAATTTTTCAAAAACGGGTACGTTGCTGTCATAATACCTGACGATATTCTCTTTTCCTGGTGCAATTTCTTGCACATAATCTTTTATCTGTAAGTAGAGGGTCTCGTCATCAATACAAATATTGGTAAACGAGTCGTTAAAAACATCGCGAATAATTGATGCTCCCCTGTCCAACTCACTTAGCACCTTACTTGGGTGGTGCGCCCCTTGTAGCTTTTTACACATCGCTGTCCAGCGATCCATGAGATTTTGCAAATCTCTATCCAGTTCTGCTACTTTTTTGCCCTCTGCTACGGTACGTATAATAACTCCAAATCCTTTAGGGCGTATGCTCATAATTAAGCGTTTTAGCCTTTCTTTTTCATCTTTCGATTCTATTTTTTGTGAAATAGAAATTCGGTCTGAAAAAGGGACCAACACAATATAACGTCCAGCTATAGATAGCTCAGAACTTATACGGGGTCCTTTTGTAGAAATGGGCTCTTTTACAATTTGTACCAGAGTCGATTGATTTGATTTTAGGGCATTATTAATGCCTCCGTTCTTATCAATCTCTTTTTCAAATGGGAATTCTTTTAAAGAGTAATCTTTAAGTTTACCTGTGCTTACACGTTTTACGAATTTTAAAAGTGAAAGTACTTTAGGGCCTAAATCATGATAGTGCAAAAATGCATCTTTTTCATAGCCTACATTAACAAATGCAGCATTAAGCCCTGGAACAGTTTTACGAATTTTGGCAATGTAAACATCACCTACCGCAAACTTGTTGTCTTCTTCCTCTTTATGTAATTCTAATAGTTTTCCATCTTTTAAAAGGGCAAAATCAACTTCTTGTGAACTGGATCTAATAAATAATTCGTAGCTCACTTGCTTTTTGATTTTAGTCCCGAACTAACGTCGGGATGGATTAAACAATATTTTATCACAGGTTTTGTGATTCCGAAGTTACTTCGGAAAAACCCGTCGAAACCACAATCTCGTTATAAGATGGTAACAAATTGTAATTTCATTTTCAAAGAACTAAATTGTCTTAAATAAAAAAAGTAGTTGTTAACACTACTTTTTCTTGTGGCGATTAGCGCGTCTTCTTTTCTTACGCTTGTGCGTCGCTACCTTATGTCTTTTTCTTTTTTTACCGCTAGGCATATGCTTGAATTTTATAAAGTCCTACCCAGAAAGGCAGGACAGATTATTATTACTTTACTTCTACGTTTGTTTTAACACCTTCTACAAATACTTTTGCAGGCTTAAATGCAGGGATGTTGTGTGCAGGAATTTTGATCGTTGTATTCTTTGAAATATTTCTTCCTGTTTTTTCTGCTCTTTTCTTGATAATAAAGCTTCCAAAACCTCTTAAGTATACATTGTCGCCACCTTCTAGTGTGTTTTTTACTTCAGTCATAAAGGTTTCAATAACTGCTTGTACGTCACCTTTTTCCATTCCTTCTTTTTCTGAAATCTTTGCTACGATATCTGCTTTCGTCATTTTTTTAAATTTTAAATTTTACTTTTATTAGGGATTATTTTTTTTTCAAGAGGGCAAATATAATCATTTTAAAATCAAATAATCAAAAGGTTAACAGATTATAATTTAAACAGATAACTAGTACATTTGTAAAATGCCCAAAACGACCTCTTTTTTTTCTAAAAAACTGATTAAATGGTACTTACAAAATAAGCGGGAACTACCCTGGAGAGGAAGTAAGGACGCTTATTTAGTTTATCTTTCTGAAATTATTCTGCAACAAACACGTGTTGCTCAAGGATTACCGTATTATTTACGATTTGCGGAAGCATTTCCTACCGTACATGATTTGGCCAATGCCTCACAAGAAGAAGTTCTTAAACTCTGGCAGGGGCTAGGCTATTATTCAAGGGCACGTAATCTCCATACAACAGCACAATTTGTAGCCAAAGAACTTGATGGGGTTTTTCCTAAAACATACGACGGTTTATTGAAGCTGAAAGGAATTGGCGATTATACCGCCAGTGCTATCGCCTCAATTTGCTATAATGAGCCTACAGCCGTTGTAGATGGAAATGTATATCGCGTTTTGGCCCGTGTTTTTGGTATTAAAACACCTATAAATTCAACCACAGGTAGTAAAGAATTTAAAATAGTAGCTCAGAAATTACTGGATACAACCGACTCAGGAACCTACAATCAAGCGATCATGGAATTTGGCGCTCGCTTTTGTGTACCTCAAAACCCCCCTTGTGATAGATGTATCTTCAACAACAGCTGTTATGCATTTCAGAATAAAATGGTAAACGAGCTTCCTGTAAAGTTGAAGAAATTAAAAGTTAGAAAACGGTATTTTAATTACATGGTTGTGCTTGCTAATGATGGCAAGACGGTGTTAGAACAAAGAACAGAAAAAGGGATTTGGCAGCAGTTGTATCAATTTCCGTTAATTGAAACTCAACATCAAGTCTCGTTAGAAAAATTAAAGGATACAAAAGAATACACTGGCTTTTTAGATAAATTCCAACCTTCAGATATTAGGTTGTTTAGTGGGGAGCCTGTAATTCATAAACTTTCACATCAACATCTTTATACGCGATTTTGGATTGTTGAAACTTCGGCAAAAATAGAGAATGCAACAGCTATAAAACAGCTAAATCGTTTTGCAGTGCCTGTGCTCATACATAATTTTATGGCAAAGTTCTTCGGTATTTAAAAAGACAAAAAATTCCCTATATTTAAATCGCAAAACATACCTTTGTAAATTAGATCTAAAAGTCAAGAAATATGAGTGGTACATTAAATAAGGTGATGCTGATAGGGCATACGGGAGACGACGTAAAAATGCACTATTTTGAAGGGGGCGGGAGCATAGGTAGATTTCCACTAGCAACCAATGAGAGTTATACAAACCGAACTACAGGCGAAAAGGTCTCTAATACAGAATGGCACAATATCGTAGTGCGTAACAAAGGCGCTGAGATTTGTGAAAAGTACCTAAAAAAAGGGGATAAAGTGTATATAGAAGGGCGTATCAAAAATAGAAAGTGGCAAGATGACCAAGGGAACGACCGTTATAGTACCGAAATACAATGTACAGATTTCACCTTCTTAACGCCAAAATCGGACGGACAAGATATGAATCAAGGAAACGCTTCGCAATCACAACAGTCGCCATCAGCTCAAAAGCCGGCACAACAACAGCACGTGCAACAGCCCGATACTGACGAAAACGACGATCTGCCGTTTTAAGGTCTAACTAACAAAACAATTTTGGATATAGAGCCTCCTAGTTTACTTTTTATTTCTCTTATAACAACGACAAACATTACAAGTATTGTAGTGCTTGTGGTCTTATTAGGTTGTTCTGCGATGATTTCTGGAGCTGAAAATGCATTTTTTTCACTTACTGCGCCAGACCTTGATTCCGGTGATGATAAAACGGGGTCGAGAAAGATAAATATAATACGGAGCTTGTTAGTAAAACCCAAAAAGCTGTTGGCTACGATTCTTGTGGCAAATAACCTGATCAATATTGCGATTGTACTCTTATTCGCGTCGTTGAGTGACCTGTTCTTCGAAGGGATTACTAGTCCAGAAATACGATTTGTAGTCGAGGTGGTTGTCATTACCTTTTTGATTTTGCTTTTTGGAGAGATTTTGCCAAAAATTTATGCCAGTAGAAATAGATTATCCTTCGCTATGTTTATGGCGTACCCTATCAATGTACTCAATACACTTTTTAGCCCTTTGAGCAACCCCATGCGGGCAGTTACGTTATATATGGAGCGTCGATTCGGGAAACAGAAATCCAATTTAAGTGTCGATCAACTATCACAGGCATTAGAATTGACCGATGAACAAGAAACTACTTTAGAAGAACAAAAAATACTACAAGGGATCGTAACTTTTGGTAACACAGATACCAAGCAGGTGATGAAACCAAGGATGGATATTTTTGCGTTAAATGAAGATTCGACCTATCGTGATATCATTCCAGAGATCATAAAAAATGGTTTTTCGCGTATTCCTGTTTTTAAGGATAGCATGGATAACATTACAGGAATCTTATATGTAAAAGACTTAATGCCTTTTATAGACCGAAAAAACCTGGATTGGAAAAGCCTGAAAAGAGATCCTTATTTTGTTCCTGAAAATAAAAAACTAGATGATCTTCTCAACGAGTTTAAAGATATGAAAATGCACCTGGCCATCGTGGTGGATGAATATGGCGGAACCAGTGGTCTTATTTCTTTAGAAGATATTATTGAAGAAATTGTAGGCGAAATAAGTGATGAGTTTGATGATGAAGATCTTATATTTTCTAAATTGGATGATCATAACTATGTATTTGAAGGAAAAACATCGTTAAAAGATTTTTATAAAGTAATTAAAATTGAAGATTCACAAATTTTTGAAGATGCCAAAGGCGAAGCGGAGACGCTTGCTGGATTTTTATTGGAGATCTCAAAAGGGTTTCCTAAAAAAGATGAGATACTAATATTTAATCAATATACGTTTACAATAGAGGCGTTTGAGAACAAACGTATTAAACAGATCAAACTTTCAATAGCACAACCTTAATGCGTTTTCCAATTTTTCTAATCTTCGCTTTTCTTTTACTTTCCTGCGGGGAAGAGACCGTTGTTAAGCCTAGCGCCCAGTTACGATTAGAATATCCAGAAGGTGTTTATAAACGCCTGGATGCGCCCTGTCATTTTTCTTTTCTGAAAAATGAATATGCAACCTTACAGCCCGAAAAAAACTGTGGGGCTACTCTTGTGTATCCTAAAATGAATGCCGAAATATTTATCAGCTATCAGAAAGTTAATGATACAAATTTAAATTCGTTGCTGTACGATGCCCAGAAGCTAGCGTATGGGCATAACATTAGAGCTAATAGCATTCCAGAGCAACCTTTTGTAAATCCGGAAAACAATACCTACGGGATGTTGTATATGATTAACGGGGACGCGGCTTCTCAATCGCAGTTTTACCTTACTGATAGTATCAACCACTTTATTACAGGAGCGCTTTATTTTGAGGCAAAACCTAATTTCGATTCGATCTACCCCGCTGTGCAATATCTTCGGAACGACATAAGATCTTTTATGGAAACGGTAGAATGGCAGAAACCCTAATATGCGTCCAATATTTACACTTCTTTTTCTTTTTTTTATTGGGACTATTTTTGGACAAAATAAAATAGTAGGTAAAGTATTTTCTGAAACAAGTGAGCCCCTCGAAAATGCTTCCGTTTACTTTAATAATACTTCGGTAGGTGTTATTACCAATAATAATGGATCATTCACGATACCGCAACCCGAAGGTGCTTTTCAATTGGTGGTTTCTTATATTGGTTACGAAACTATTTCATACCAATTAAAACCTGATGACGCAACAAAGTCATTGGTTTTTAAACTCACACCACAGAGCAATATGCTGGACGAGGTAGTGATTCGAAAACAGAACTATGATGAAGAATGGTACTATAACCTTAAAAGATTTAGGCTCGCTTTTATTGGGCAAAGTGAACTAGCAAAAGACTGCGAAATTTTAAATCCGAAAGCTATTTTTTTTAGTTTCGATTCAGAAAATCGAATACTTACTGCAGAAACCCGGGAGCCGCTTCGTATTGAAAATAAAGGATTGGGTTATGTCATCACCTACGATCTGGTTTCCTTTGCGCTTTCTACTGAAAAAGTATTCTTTAAAGGCTACACAAAATATAAAGCCCTAGAAAAGGGCAGGGCTAAAATGCGAAAATGGAAAAATGCAAGACAGGAAGCATACAACGGCTCCATGATGCATTTTTTTAGAGCATTACAAAACAACACATTAAAGGAAGATAATTTTATTGTCAACCAGTTTAAGCGAATTCCAAATCCCGCGCGACCCTCTGACATCGAAATTAAAGTGGCGCGTGAATATCTTCGGAAATATAAAGTGGCTATCAATTTCAGTAAAGATGTTTCCTATCCACTTACTAAAAGCGATTCGGCTTTAGCCATAATCAAGAAGGCTCGATTGCCAAAAACGCTGGATGCGTTATATAATAAGAATGTCACATACGAGCGTATGTTTACAATGCATGATGATGTCGCTGTTTTAGCGTTTGAAAACTATTTGAGCATTGTCTATAATGGTGAAAAGGAAGAGCGCAATTATTTAAATTCAGGATATTCTGAAGGTAATCGCAGCCCTGGACCACAGACTTCTGCTATGACATTGCTTACAGATCAAGCGATCTTAGATAAAACTGGGGCACTTTTAGATCCTTTGGCGGTTTTTGTTGAAGGCTATTGGGCGTTCGAAAAATTGGCTGAAACACTTCCTTTAGATTATAGCCCTATTGAAAAATAATATAGGGTATTAAATTCAGCTTTCTAAATAAATAGTCACCTTTGCAGCTGCTTATGAAAGGTGTACACAAAAAATGGATTTACCTCGCTATTCTCTCCGTTGTCTGGGGGAGTAGTTTTATTCTTATAAAAAAGTCATTAGTTGGTTTGACGCCGCTTCAGGTGGGCGCGCTGCGTACGTTGTTTGCAGCTGTTTTCTTATTAATTATAGGTCTTAATTCGCTCAAAAAGATTGAAAAGAAAGATTGGAAATGGATTGCTATTTCAGCTTTTCTAGGAACTTTTATTCCTGCCTTTCTTTTTGCTTTTGCTGAGACTGAAATTGATAGTGCTATCGCTTCTATCCTTAATTCTACAACGCCTTTGGTCACGCTACTATTAGGTGCGGTAGTGTTTAGTATCGGTTTTACTAGAAAGCAGTTGTTTGGCGTGTTGGTGGGTTTATTGGGTAGTTTTCTGCTTATCTGGGGAGGTTCGGAAGTAAATCCTAATCAGAATTATTGGTACACAGCACTCGTTTTAATGGCATCTATTTGTTATGCAATTAATGTAAATATTATAAAACGGTATCTTCAAGAAGTACCTGCGCTTGCGATCACAGTAGGTAATTTTGTGATCCTTATAGTTCCTGCCACGATTGTATTACTCTTCTCTGGATTTTTAAAAACCGAATTCACTAGTGATCCTAAAATCATAACCTCATTAGGGTACTTAGCATTACTGGCTGTTATCGGTACAGGGATCGCTAAAGTTTTATTCAACAAATTGGTACAGATAAGTAATCCTGTGTTTTCTACTTCGGTTACCTACACCATTCCCATCGTGGCATTACTCTGGGGGTTATTGGACGGCGAGACGTTTACGTTGTTTCAGTTGTTTGCCGCAGGGTTGATTATTTTAGGGGTCTTTCTTTCAAATTTGGGACGAAAAAAAAATGCCACCCGTTAGAGTAGCATTTTTTGTTATCTGATTTCAGAAAAAACTATTTAAAATCTTCTTCTGTCACCCCTTTATTGATGGTTACTTTAGAAACTTTAAACGCTAAGTCTTGTGGTCCTAACGATTTTGTGATCGTATAAGGTACTTTAACGCCCTCTACTTCTGTATAATCGCTGTAATTAGTGATGGCAGTGTTTGTCTGCCCCATCATACTCGCAGTTATCTCGTCTCTTACTTTTAGACCTGTTTTAGTATCATAATAAGCATAGATGTCATTGCCAAAGTCTACTTTGTATGCATCACTACCGTCGATGTTTTCAATAGCCACTAGGACTGCAGCATCTGCAGATAGTTCCATAAAGGGCTTAGCCATGAGCATATTCTGTTGGTTCATTTTGTCCTCATTCTCGATCTTTTGACCCTGAACGACCATATAGCCTTTGTCCTTATTGAACATAATTGTTTGCACTGGATTTCCTCCCATAGAAACAACAGTTTTAGACTGTCCTTTATTTGTGATCTTGTTAGTTAAACCTAACTGCATTCCTTGCATTGTAGCACTGGCTTCAATAACGATAGAGTTAACACCCTTAGTAGCTGCTTCGCCTCCAATGGCTTTAATATAATCTGTCAAAACAGTTTGAGCAGTAACGCCGGCCGGGATAGGTTTGCTAAATTCTGGCTCGTCGATAGGATTTCCGTCTTTGTCAAAATACTTTACAGGAATTACTTTTCCTGACGGGTCTTTAACGGTTTTAAGAGACTCTAAAACTTCAGATCCTTTCCCAACAACGACAACACGTGTGTTATCGGCTTTAAGGTACTTATTCGCTACTCTTTGTATATCTGCAGGCGTTACCGCGTTTATCTTTTTTAAATAATCCTTATAGAAATCTTCGTCAAGGTCTTCTGTCTCAATATTTAGAGCATAATTAGCAATTGTCTGCGGACTTTCTAATGCTAGAATAAATCTCCCGTTATACTTAGCTTTCGCATTACTCAAACGTTTTGCATCTACAGGCTTTGCACCCATCATCTTGATTTCTTTTAACATCTCTACAACACTGCTATCTGTAACTTCGTTACGAACGCTCGCCGTTGCTGAAAATCTTGATACGTCTTTTCCAGCTCCTATTCTAGAATAAGAACCATACGTCCATCCTTTGTCTTCACGAAGGTTTAAGAACAAGTTTCCTTCACCGCCACCTCCTAAGATATCGTTGGCCAATAGGACAGCGTGATAATCTGGGTCGCTCATTTTAAGATTTACTACATTCTGAGCTATAATCTCAGACTGTACGGCGTTAGGCATGTTGATAAAATTGATCTCTGTAGCCGCAACATCGGTTACTGGAGCAATTGTTTGCTTAGGCGCCACAGTAGTCTTCCAATCTGCAAAGTGGGTATTCACAATCTTTTTAGCGTCTTTAGTCTTTACATCTCCTACGATAACTAAGTAGGCGTTTTCTGGAGAGAAATATGAGTTATAAAAAGCTTTAACATCGGCTAGTGTTAGTGCATTAACGCTTTCGGTGGTCATAAATTCACCTTTTGGGTGATTTTTACCATAGAGTAGAGCACTTCCCATTTGACTAGCAATTGCTGAAACATCTTTCTCTTGATTTTTGAGATTTTCTAATACTCTTGTTTTAGATTTCTCAAATTCTTCTTGCGTCAACAGTGGGTTTTTAGCAGCGTCTGCCATAAGCTCCATAATTCTAGGAAAGTATTTTGAGAGTGAACTCGCAAAAGCACTTTCTGACCCAAAAAATAATGTGGCTCCTAAATAATCTACTTCATCGTTAAATTTATCTTTTGAAATGTTTGTAGTCCCATTTCCCATCATATCTGAGAAAATGCTTTCTACGCCTACTTTATCACCAGAGAGGTGCATTGGGTTATCCAAAACTAATTGTACACGAACGCGCGGCAGTTTATCATTTTCCACGACCATTACATTCATGCCATTCTTGGCTTCAAACGTATTAGGAGAGGCCAAATTAATAGTAGGGGCTGGTCCGGCTTGAGGTTGGATACTTCGATCAACTTGTGCGGTTACTGCGGTAGCACAAAATATAAATGCTACTGCTAAACTTATATATTTTTTCATTTTACGGTTTTTCAAAATTTATTATTTAGTGCTTTCAGGAAGATAATTTAACAATACGCGTTGGTTAGGGTTAAGATATTTCTTAACAGCATCGCGAATTTCTTCTCGTGTAATAGATCTATAAATCTCAATCTCTTTATTAATTAGGTCTACATCTTCATATAACATATAGTAGGTTGCTAAAGAGCTAGCTATACCTTGCATGCCTGAGTTTGAGTTTACAAAATTGTTTTCGAATGTGTTTTTTAGCTTCTGAAAGTCCCTTTCTGAAATCAATTCGGTCTGCATCTTCTTGATTTCCGCATCAATTTCCCCAATTAGCGTTTCAGTAGATGTATCTCCTAGCGGAATGCCAAAAATGGCATAGGTCCCGTAATCTCTTTGGCTTAAATTTACTGCTTGCACGGCCAATGCTTGCTGCTGTTCATCTACTAACTTTTTATACAATACAGAACTTTTTCCACCACTAAGGTAGCTTGAAACCATATCTAATATATAGGCATCACGTTCTCCTTGTCCTGGAGTTCTATACGCTGCAATTATCGCAGGTATCTGAATATTAGGATCATAAAAAGTGGCGTTTTTCTGCGCAGTGATTGGATTTTCTTTTAAAAAGTTTCGGGTAGGTTTTTCACCTTTAGGAATTCCTGAGAAGTATTTTTTAACAAGTGCTTCCGTTTTAGACGGGTCGATATCTCCGGTAACTACCAAAACGGCATTGTTAGGAATGTACCACTTGTCAAAATAAGCATTGAACTCTTCTAGAGTGGCAGCATCGAGATCTTCCATTTCACCTACATTTTTGTATTTGTATGGGTGTTTCTCAAAAAGATTTTCACTTACTGCAAAAAGTAATTGTCCGTAGGGTTGGTTATCATAACGAAGGCGTTTTTCTTCTTTTACAACTTCATTTTGAGTATCGACTCCTTTTTGATCTATCACTGGGTGCAACATTCTTTCGGCTTCCATCCATAAGGCAAGTTCGAGGTTATTAGATGGGAATACTTCGTAATAATATGTTCGGTCAAGAGAAGTATTGGCATTGTTGGCACCTCCATTAGAACTTACCAATTCGAACCAGCCTCCTCTATCAATGTTTTCAGTCCCTTCGAAAAGAAGGTGTTCAAAAAAGTGAGCAAAGCCAGTACGGTTACCGTTGGCCTGGTCACCACCTAAGTCTTTTCCTCCCACGTCATACATAACTCCTACCGTTACCAGCGGAGCAGAATTGTCTTGGTGCATAATAACGTGAAGACCATTGTCTAGGTCAAATTCTTTAAATTCAACTTTCTGGGCAAATGACCCAGTAATTAACAGGCATCCCAGTAAGATGCTAAATAGTGTTTTTTTCATTGATAGTTTATTTAATTTTAATGTTAGACACGCAACCGAAGCATTTGTTACGATTTCTTATAAATTTAATAAAAGTGTTATCAATAAGAAAGAGATTTTGCTTCTTTAGCATTCCTATAACATATAGTAAGTTATTGAATTTCCAAAGGTTATATGAGAAACTTAAAAGTTAACAAACCGTTTGGAGCCGATTACAGCATTATTTTGTAATTTTAACATTCAACCAATTATAACACTCATGGTAAAGATATATACCCGATATGGCATTGTGATCACAGTGCTTTTAATTGCCTATTTTTTAATTTCGAAACTAGTAGGACTACATCATTATCCTGTTTTTAGCGCCTTAAATGGCGTTATTTTTGGAGCAGGAATTTTACTGGCGATGAAGAAGTACAAAGCTACGCATACTCGGTTTAAGTATCAGAAAGGCTTCCAAACCGGTTTGTTTACAGGTATATTGGCCACTGTTTTATTTGCGGCTTTTATGGCTATTTATATGTATCAGATCGATTCTGAATTTTCACAGAACATCATAGATTCATGGAATTTGAATTATGATAGTGGCACAGCAATGATCTTGGCCTCACTAGTATTAATGGGTTTTTCGACCTCGCTTGTACTTACCTTAGCGTTTATGCAATTGCTTAAAGAATCATGGAATACGCCAGACGGTAAAAGAAACACCTAAAATTAACGGTGTAAACACTTTGTATTTTAGGAATTTAAAATTATATTTGCACCCGCTTTAAAATGAAGCGGGTTTTTAATATACACTAATTAATAAACGTTACGCTATGTACGCAATTGTAGAGATAGCAGGGCAGCAATTTAAAGTTGCAAAAGACCAAAGGGTTTTTGTTAACCGTTTATCAACTGAAGAAGGTAAAACTGTAGAGTTTGACAATGTTCTTTTAGTAGGTGATGGAGATAACATTACACTTGGCGCCCCGGCTATAGACGGAGCTCTTATTGGAGCTAAAGTCCTGAGACACCTTCAAGGTGATAAAGTTATTGTTTTCAAAAAGAAAAGAAGAAAAGGTTACCAAAAGAAAAATGGTCACAGACAAGCCCTTTCTGAAATCGTAATTGAAAGCATCGTTTCTTCTGGAGCTAAAAAAGCTAAGAAAGAAGAACCGAAAGCAAAGCCAGCTAAGGCTAAAGCTACTCCTAAAAAGGAAGAAGCTAAAAAAGAAGTGAAAGCAGCTCCAACTGCGAAAGCAGAAACTAAAAAAGCGGCACCAAAGAAAGCTGCCAAGGCAGATGATCTTAAAAAGATTGAAGGTGTAGGTCCTAAAGCGGCCGAAGCTATGGTGGATTCAGGACTAGATACTTTTGCAAAAGTAGCAAAAGCAAAGCCAGAAGACATTGCAACGATTTTATCGGATGCAAGCTCAAGATTGGCACACTTAGTTACAGACACATGGCCAAAACAAGCTAAATTAGCAGCAGATGGTAAGTGGGATGAACTAGAAAAATTACAAGACAGATTAGACGGCGGGATCGAAAAATAATCCCCCAAAGTGTAACCATAAAATTTAAATATCATGGCTCATAAAAAAGGAGTTGGTAGTTCTAAAAACGGTAGAGAATCAGAATCGAAACGCTTAGGTGTTAAGATCTTTGGTGGACAAGAAGCTATCGCAGGAAATATCATTGTAAGACAAAGAGGTTATACACACAATCCTGGCGAGAATGTTTATGGTGGTAAAGACCATACATTACATGCGCAAGTAGATGGTGTTGTAAAGTTTACTAAGAAAAGAGATAATAAATCTTACGTAAGTATCGTGCCAGGCGCGAAGGCTTAAGAATTTAGTACTCTAAACTTATAAAGCTCTGATCGATTTATCGATCAGAGCTTTTTGCTTTTGTGGATTTGTAGTTTGTAGAAAGATAAATAACTTTCGGTATTCGCTATCTTGTTAACGTCCAGTCTCTATCCTCTGGTCTGTGCGTTTTTAAAAAATCTTTCGGGGATGTTTTAAACCAGAATAAATTTGGGCCACCATCTCGGCTGTGACTTATGGCCCAGGTGATATCGAGGAGCTGCCATTTTCCATTCAGTTTGACTGCGTTCCAAGTATGGTTGGGTTTGCTTCTGTTAACTTTAGTTGCAAACTCATTAGAATATCCATGGATTACAGCTACTTCGAGCCCAATGGCAGAACATAGTTTTTCATATAAGAACGCATAGCCTCCGCACAAAGCTCTTTTACGGTTGAGGACG
>Ga0207891_1000743_pt1 | contig 18820 bp, 15 predicted proteins | sample LinPmetageLP50_FD_184061 | JGI IMG/M metagenome (GOLD analysis project Ga0207891, IMG submission 184061) | Marine viral communities from the Pacific Ocean - LP-50 (SPAdes) | ecosystem: Environmental > Aquatic > Marine > Oceanic | place: Pacific Ocean | collected 2011-08-27 | reverse complement strand
TCTGTTAATCGTGAAGCTGTTATACAACTCCTTAAAGCCATGGCCAACGAGCACCGCCTCAGTATTTTATGCAGTTTACGCGATGGTGAAGTAGCCGTTAGCGAATTAAGCCGTACGCTGCCTCTAAGCCAATCGGCTCTATCACAACATCTCGCTTGGTTACGCGGCCAAAAGCTAGTCACTACTCGCCGTCAAGCGCAGTGCATTTACTACCGTCTGTGTGATGATAAAGTAAGCCGAATCATTCAATTGTTAAATCAACTTTACTGCGAACCAGAGCATGGAGATGCCAGCGCATGAAGTTCTCAAATACCTTGCGTGGCTATCAGCGCCAATGGCTACCGGCAGATATAACCGCTGGTTTAATTGTGACTATTCTGCTGATCCCCCAGAGTATTGCCTATGCCCTGCTGGCTGGACTGCCCCCCGTAGCCGGGCTATACGCCTCACTTCTACCGCTAGCCGTTTATGCTTTTTTAGGTACCAGCCCAACCCTCGCTATTGGCCCAGTCGCCATTGTTTCTCTCATGACGTTAGACGCCCTCTTACCTTTCGCAGCAGCAGGTACTGCTGAATTCGCAGCACATGCGACCGTCTTGGCGGGATTAACAGGAATTTGGCTATTAGTATTTTTTGCGGTTGGTTTGGGTAGTTGGACTTCTTTTATGAGTCACTCGGTCATATCGGGTTTTACCAGTGCTGCGGCCATCGTCATTATTATCAATCAACTAAAGTACTTCACGGGTATTGATATTCCTCATGGTGGCGGCAGCTGGTTTCCGATTGCATATACCTTAGAACATTGGCATGAGGCGGTGCCGATGGCTTTAATGATGAGCGTGGCATCAATTCTTGTTCTGATATTTTGGCAAGGTTATGTACCCAAAATAATGTCGCGCTGGAAAATGTCCTCAATCATTTTGCCTTTCGTGACTAAATCAGGGCCTTTAATCATTGTGGTGGTCGGTATATTACTGACTCAAGTTGCGGACTTACCGATATCGACTGTCGGTGATATTCCCGCAGGGCTGCCGTCGTTGCAAATCCCAGCCTTCAGTGACGTCGATTGGCGCAGCTTAATCGCTCCCGCTTTTGTGATTGCTCTTATTGCGTACCTTGAGAACATCTCGATCGCCGGCGCTATGGCAATGCAGCAAAGTCACAGAATTTCACCTAATCAAGAACTATTGGCCTTGGGTGTTGCCAACTTAAGCGCAGCGATATCTCAGGCCTACCCCATCTCTGGCAGTTTTGGCCGCAGCATGGTGAACATGAGCGCTGGAGCCCGTAGTCAAGTCGCAGGACTCGTCACTCTCATTAGTGTTATTTTTGTTTGTCTATTCGCCAGCCATCTCTTTGTGACTCTTCCGCACGCTGTTCTAGCAGCCATTAACACCATCGCCGTTTGGTCTTTAATTCGCTGGCAAGATGGCTGGCGCGCGTGGCGCTTTCAATACAGTGACGGTCTCATTTGGCTGCTAACGTTTATGGGGGTTCTGATATGGGGAGCCGAAACAGGAATTGTCATCGGTATAGGAATTTCTTTAATTCTATACTTGCGCCGCACGAGTAAACCCCATGTGGTCGAAATTGGGCGCTTAGGTGACTCCGAGCGTTTACGCAGTATCGAGCGCCACCAAGTAGAAACGAGCCCAGAATTACTCATCGTCCGTATTGATGAAAATTTATATTTTGCCAACAGCCAATACTTAGAAAACTACATCTATGACCGCATTTCTCCGAAGTCATCGGTGAAACACGTGATCATTGTCGGCAGTGCCATTAATTACATCGACTTTTGCGGTTTTGAATCGCTCGAACGAATATTGGAACAATTACGAGGTCAAGGCATCCAACTCCACTTCGCGGAATTCAAAGGTCCCGTTATGGATCAACTGGGGAAAACCAATCTGCTCAATCAGTTGCAGCCGGGACAGATTTTCATGACCGCAAGTGATGCACTGAGAACACTTGGGCATTTATAGGACGACGCGTTATCATGATCGCCCTTCTGCAGGAGCTACCGCTATGACAACCACCACCCTCGTATTTTTGGTGCTGGCCGTTACTATCATTGCTGGCCTATCCCTCTATGCATGGCGACTGACACGTCAAGTCAGCGCCATGAAGCAAGCACAGCAAGATGAAGAAGCCGCAGGTGAATTACACCTTCGCCAACACCAAGAAGAATTGGTTGGCGATATTCGTTTTATTGCCCGTGCAGTGATTGCTGGTCAATGTGAAATTACTGAAGGCGTTTTACGTACCCATTATTTATTGCATGGCCTTGATGCCGAGGTATGGGCACGCGAAGAACTACACATGATTCGTAATCATTATGATGCAACGCGTGACATGCCAATTTTACAAGCGTACAAAGAACTACCGAGAAAAGAGCAATTTGCACTGGATAGCCGTCGTCTTAGGCTAGAAGAACAACATAAAGCGGCGATAGAACGAGAGTTCCGTTGGCTTAGCAGCTACTCTTTTCCGCAAGTGACACTTTTGCAATAACCCCGTTCTGGAGGACGATATTATGCGCTCATTGTTAATGGCTTCGACTCTATTGGTTTCGATGGCAGCCAGTGCTGATTGGCAGTTGTCGGAGCCGTCGCATATACACTTCTTATCGACGAAAAATACTCATAAAACAGAAGTGCATGAGTTCAAGCACCTAACTGGTAGCGTCACCAACGATGGAAAAGCAACCTTGATCGTTGATCTCACCAGTGTCGAAACGGGAATACCGATTAGAAACGAACGCATGCAGGAGTTTTTATTTGAAACGCCAAAATTTGCAACCGCGACGTTTACTGCGCAAATACCAGCAGACATGATGAGCAAAGCGAACGTAGGTTCATTAGAAAGTTTAGATTTGTCCGGCGCACTATCGCTACACGGTAAAGAAGTGCCAATCCAATTGCCTGTATTTATTTCACCCGTAGCGGATGGCTCAGTTGTTGTTAGCAGCGCCTTGCCAATTCTAATCCAAGCTAATCAATTTGATTTGGTTGCTGGCATTCAAAAATTACGGGAGATGGCTGGATTAGAGCGCATTTCTGAAGTCGTGCCAGTGACGTTTACCCTGACGTTTAAGCCAGAGTAAATTTCCGACTGATTACCGCGATGATAAAAAGTTGCGTGATTAATTAATAGATCCCGCTCTTATTTTTTGAGTAAGAGCGGATCCAATTCAATCGGCAGCATGAATGAAGCAGTCCCTTCCCTTCCCTTTCGCTTGATATAGATATCCGTCTAAATGGTCTAACAAATCCGCTAAACCCAAGTTTTGATGAGGGCGCGGAGTAACTGACAAATAACTGCCAGATGAGGTAATCGGCACCTGCTTACCGTCATCATTACGCACATCCATATCGCGGATCGCTTGCTGTATACGCGCAGCCACCATTTCTAACTGATCCGGCTGACAGCCTGGTAACAATAAGGCAAATTCTTCACCACCTAAGCGCCCAATATGATCCGTTGGGCGCATAACGCCTTTCAATGTCTTACAGAGCTGTCTCAATACTCGATCGCCGGTGCCATGACCATGAATATCATTCACCTTTTTAAAATGATCAATATCCAGCAATACCATCGCGAACACATGATATTGACGCTGCCCGCGCGACCATTCGCGTTGATAACTGCGCTCAAAACCACGACGATTTTCCGTAGCGGTAAGCGGATCGGTTAGTGCTAAACGCGATTGTTCTTCAGACTGCTTCACCATGATTAAGCAAGCAGCGATCACCGCCGCCAAGTGCTGCATAAAGTCAGTTGCCATGCCATTCTGAAAACGATCGGAGTTTGATGAGTACAAGCACAATTGCCCTAGATATTCGCCATTACGAATTAAGGGTAAGCCCAATCCAGTTCGCCATGGTGGTGGCGGTGCAATCGGTTCCGCTTTGACCATAGGCAAGCATGCTTTAAATTCAATTTGATTCAGTAAAGTACCTTGTTCTAAATCGAGAGATTGGAGCATAGAAGCCTTGAGAACGCCTTCGGCGTCACAGACCTTCAGGGTAACGGCATCCAATTCGAATTGAGACGGTAAGGCTTCGAGTAACAGCGTCAGAAAATCTAACCAAGACTGGGCGGATAACAATTGCAGTTCGAATGCCTGTAAACGCTGTAACAAGGCTTCATTACGGCGAGCATTCTCGAGTAATTCCTTTAGTTCCACTCGCTTACAGCTCCTATCAAGTTGAAAAGAGTATAGATGCTTGCTGTCATTTCGCTCGGGCTGGGGAAAGATTTGCATTTCTTTGCTAAACTGCCGCCTTTCATTTTTTTGCAGTGCAATGAAACATACGGTTCTCATTTTCGACTCTGGTGTCGGCGGCCTCAGTATTTTGCAAGAAGTTCGACAATTACTTCCGAACTTAGCGCTTTCTTACGTGATGGATAACGCAGCATTCCCATACGGCGTACAGCCGGATGATGTGCTGCTGCGCCGCATAGTGAACGTCTGCCGCAGTGCGGTAGAAGTACTGCAACCAGATCTACTGATCATCGCTTGCAATACCGCCAGTACCATCGCCTTGCCTGCATTGCGGCAGCAACTCTCTATCCCCGTTGTTGGTGTGGTCCCTGCAATAAAGGTAGCGGCAAATTCCGCACCTGGTGGTCACATAGGGCTATTGGCCACTCCGGCAACCATCAATCGTACTTACACTGACGATTTGATCGCAGAATTTGCATCAGGTTGCACTGTTCATCGCTTTGGCAGTAGTGAACTGGTGTTATTGGCAGAAGAATTTATGCTGGGTTATGACATAAACAGCGCTCTAATAGAGCATGTTGGAAAGTGGATCGACTCCACTCCTACCATGACGCATGTAGTATTAGGCTGTACACACTTCCCCCTGTTAAATCCATTACTACAAAAACAATGGCCGAAGATTCAATGGATTGACTCGGGTAACGCTATCGCGCGACGTGTACAACAATTATTGCCAGTAATACTAGACGATAACAAAAGTGGTGAATTGCAACTGTTATGGACAGACGCCAAGCAAATGCCGACTGCTGCTGAGACGTTTCTTAGCCAAATGGGCCCAATTTCCCACGCAGCACCGCTCTCTGTAAAAGAATTTTCTTATACATAGAAGTTTCTTTGTATAAGTATTTAAAATTTGAGTAAAATACTCAGGTATAGAATTTAACTACGGTAATCACATGTCGAATCTTGAAACCCTGTACCAACAGGTCCTCTCTGAATTAGGCGAGGATACAAATCGCGAAGGCTTGCTAGACACTCCGAAACGCGCCGCCAAAGCCATGCAGTTTCTAACAAGCGGCTATGAGACCAATCTCCATGAAGTCGTCAACAATGCCGTATTCACCAGCGATAATGACGAAATGGTCGTGGTACAAGGCATTGAATTTTATTCGCTGTGCGAACATCACATGTTGCCATTTATCGGGCGTTGCCATATTGGTTATCTACCCAACGGCAATGTACTAGGCCTATCTAAGTTCGCTCGTATTACCGATATGTTTGCCCGTCGCTTACAAATCCAAGAAAATATGACCAAACAAATCGCCGAAGCAGTCGAAGAAATTACCGGCTGTCGTGGTGTCGGTGTTATTGTCGAAGCGCAACACATGTGTATGATGATGCGAGGAGTGCAAAAGCAAAACTCTATGATGCGCACGTCTGTCATGAAAGGCGCATTCCGCGAAAATCAAGCTACGCGTGACGAGTTCATGCGTTTAGTTGGTCTGTAAAAAGGTCATCGCTTAACGGGAGAATAATGCAAGAACTCGAATGGTGGATCTGGCCAATATTCCTGTATAGCTTCGGCATACTGGCGGCCATCGATGCGCTATGGCAAGGGCGAACGTCACAAGGAACGATCGCTTGGGTTCTTGCTCTCCTGTTAATGCCTGCACTTTCGCTCCCCTTTTACCTCTTCTTCGGTTCTCGGCGCTTCCAAGCTTACCGTCGTGCTCGCCGTCATGGCGATGACCGAATCAGCGCCACTGAATGCCAAGCCCGTAATGTCTTAGCCGCACACAAATGCCCAACCAATCCGATAACAAAGCCGTTAGAAAGGCTCTTTAGAATCGGACAACTGGACGGCAACCACTGTGATATTTTGACCACGGGCAACGAAACCTATAACGCTATATTGAACAGCATGCAGTGCGCACAACAAACTCTGTGCGTGCAATTTTATACCTTCCGCGATGACCAGGTAGGCCAACGTTTTGCTGATGTTATGTGCGAGAAGGCAGCATCTGGGGTAAGCGTTTATCTGTTATACGACGAGCTAGGCTCTGGTGGTTTAGACGACGAGTTTTTGCACCGCCTGATTGCTAGCGGCGTAGAAGTTAGCCGCTTCAACCCCATAAAACTACGCAACAGAACTCATTTAAACTTTCGTAATCATCGTAAAATCGTCGTTATCGACGGCCAAGTAACCTACACAGGTGGCTATAATATTGGCGAAGAATACTTGGGATTGAATCAAGAAATTGGGCGCTGGCGCGATACTCACATGTGTATATCAGGGCCTGCGAGCTTAGCCTTTCAACTTTCGTTTACCGAAGACTGGCACTGGGCAACCGGTATCGAACCAAAATTAAATTGGGACATGCCGTTTGTATTCGGCGAGCAAAAGGTCATGTGCATTAACAGCGGTCCCGCCGATTTCTACGAAAGTGGCAGCTTATTTTTTACCCATTTAATACATCAAGCAAAAGAACGCTGTTGGCTTGTTAGCCCATATTTTGTGCCGGATCAAACCGTATTTTCTGCATTACAGCTAGCAGCATTACGAGGTGTCGACATTCGCATATTGCTTCCTGGACAATCCGATAGCTGGCTAGTAACTCAAGCAACACGAGAGTACGTTCAAATATTAAAGCGCTCAGGTATCCAGTTTTTTACCTACGACGATGGTTTCTTGCATCAAAAAGTTGCCTTGATCGACGATGAGTGGGCTTGTGTCGGTAGTGCCAATCTTGATAACCGTTCTCTACGTATTAATTTTGAAGCAAATGCTTTGGTACAAGATCATGACTTTGCGAGGAAAATCGAAATCATGTTGCTTGAAGATTTCCAGCACTCTCATCCAACGCTCGTTGACTCACGTTGGCACAAACAGCTTCTTGGTAAAATATGCCGCCTAATGGCACCGCTGCTCTAATTTTTAAGGCGTTCATCCACGATTTAAATGCGGCTGTAAAAGATCGCGCCTGCAGTATCTCTAGCAATGGTCAATTGGCCCTTTTTACTTTATAACTGGTATCTAAAAATCCCCCCATACTAATAACAACATCTATCGTTAGAGGAATTAACATGTCGCAGCGCATCGTCATCACCGGGGCATCTTCAGGTATCGGAGCCGCATTAGCATGGGAGTACGCCGGCCGTGGTTACGATATTGGGCTCTGCGCTCGCCGAGCTGAAAACATGGAAATACTTTGCAATGAACTGCACGCTCGCTACCCATCACAGCAATTTATTTACGAAACATTAGATGTAAATAATCTAGAAAGTGTCGCCCCCGTTTTAAAGACCCTAGCCGCACGCTTAGGGAGTATCGATGTATTGATTGCTAACGCAGGAGTCACAGGTGTACGCCGCACAGGTAACGGCAAACTGGATATTGACGTCGGCATTATCCAAACAAACTTGCTCGGCGCAATTGCGACCATTGACGCCGCGGTTGCTATCTTCCGCGAACAAGATCGCGGACATCTCGTAGGCATTTCTTCGTTCTCGGCTTTCCGTGGCATTCCGGGCAGTGCCGCTTACTCAGCGAGTAAAGCCGCCCTTAGCAATTACCTTGAGGCAGTGCGAACTGAGCTGCACAAAAAAAATATTCAAGTAACGACCATACACCCAGGATTTATCAAAACAGACTTAGCCGACAACATGGAGAGATTTCCGTTTGTCATCGAAGCACCGAAAGCCGCAAGATTAATGGCAGAAGCTATTCGTAAGCGCAAAAAGGAAGCAACCGTGCCAGCATGGCCTTGGAACCTCCTCAGGATATTAATGAAAAAAATGCCCGATAGTGTCGTTGCTAAGATGTTCTAAAACAAAGATTCAGACTTTTTAAAGCAAAAACGCCATGCTTAGCATGGCGTTTTTGTTTCATCTAACGATGGGATAACTGCTTAAAACTTATATCCGCAAGATACCATTATCGCGATTGGATCAATTTCAACATCAGTACCGCTGTCATTTAACTCAGCGTCAATATCAACTTTCCACGCCGCGATACTCGCCAACATGTTGTCGCCCAAATCATAGTTAGCTCCAAGCGTCATGGCTAAGCCTGTGCTCTTGCCTAAATGAGCAACCGCCCCCTCTTCATCAAAGAAAAACGTGTGGTTCACACCAAGGCCAAGGTAAGGCTGCAACTTCGATTCGCCAGACAATGGAAAATACAATGCTGAGATCGTCGGTGGTAAGTGTTTTACCGTACCAATGCGTTCACCACCGGCCTCAACTGTGTGTTTGAACGGCGTGGCAGCGAGTACCTCAACACCAATCTTAGGCGTAGCCATATAGGTCACTGTCAGACCAAGCTGGGTATCATCCTTTACTGTGACGCCATCAATCCCACTATCAGACTTAGGATTAACATTAATAATCCCTGCCTTCACCACAATATCGCCTGCTTCGTACGCCATAGCTGGAATCGTAGAGGTTACGATCGCGGTGGCTAACAGGGTTTTTAACAGTTTCATAGTGCACTCCTTAGTCTGTGCAGTAACGGAATGAGTGCAGGTTACGACTTGGATGAAATGCGACGTTGATGTACATCAAGAAATAAAGGATGTGTCTTTTATAGCCAATAGTTACCATGTTCCAGATCAACTAGAGTGCACATTTTGGCTAATTCCCCCAAATGTGGCATAAGTTTTCCATTCCAGTCATGAAAAAAAAGAAAATTAGCCAAGCATGGCCTATATTTAGATCGGGCCAATAGGCGTTTACGAAAACAGAGGGATATTGAGGCTTTGAAACACTCTTTACCGGATAACGACTTTGTTCAACGCAGTCATGTCGGCCTGCGGCTGTTGTCGTACATTTTAGGATTCAGTTTTATAGTAACGATGGCGACGTCGTCGTTTATTTTATTTTCTGACTATAAACGCGGCGTATCGCAGGTCAGCCACAATCTCAATCAAATCCAGTCAAGTTACCAGCAAAGTGTCAGCTACAGCTTGTGGAACTTTGATAATCGCCAGATAGAATCTCAGCTCAACGGTATTCTTAACTTTCCAGGCGTTGTTTACGTATATATTGAAAGTCGTAACAAACTGATTCAGAGCGCTGGCGATATTTATGCCCGTACGGATCATCAGTATTCCTTCGAACTCACCCATCAGAGTGCAGCTCAGTCATATCAGTTAGGCAGTTTATACATCAATGTTGATTACTCTGGCCTCTACGATGATTTGAAACATAAAGCCGTTAACATTCTCGTCAGCCAGTTTCTCAAGACATTTTCAGTTTCTATTTTCGTCCTCTTTATGGTGCGCCAGTTAATCACCCGACGCTTGTCGACCATGGCTGAATGGGCCGGCGCCTTCAACTTAAAAAATCTTGATCAAGAGCTCACCTTTCCCGGTAACAAACAACGCAACGATGAACTGGATATGGTGGCTGCAGCCATCAATCAAATGAGAAATACGCTCAAACTGGACATGATTGATAGACAGAAGTCGCAGCAGCAACTGGAAGACACCAAAGAACAACTATCCGTTGCCATCGACAATGCCGCGCTTGGCTTTTGTCAGTATTACCCTAATCAAGACCGCCTAACGTGCAATAACCACTTTGCACGCCAGTTAGCCACCACCCAGACCGAACTTGAATCAATGGCGCATCCAATGGATCGTTTCCGCGATCTTATTCGAGGCATCAAAGGGCCGGAACAACGCGAACGCATCAATCAACTCTTATACGGGCGTATATCGCGAATTCATGGTGAGTTCACTATGGTGAACTTCCGCAACGAAAAATGTTACTTCGACATTACCTTTCAAATCATTCAGTACAATGAAAGCCGTCCGCATGAAGTTTTGATTTGCATTGTCGATAAGACCAAAGAACACACCGCCAGTCGTCAAGCTCAAGAATTGGCAGTGTCGTTAGAGAATAAGGTTACACAGCGCACCGAGGAGTTGTATGACGAGCAACAGCGCGCTAACGCCACCATTCGTAAACTGCAAACCCGCTTAGACCGTATGGAGGCCGACAGTAGCAGCGTCACCCAAATGCATTTCGACGGCCTACTACTCAAGCAACTAGAAAAGCTATCGGCAGAAAATGAGATTGAGGCGACCTCTTGCTTAGCGGTCTACCAAAAATATTTAAATATTTCGCTCAACGACCAAACAACCGCTATCGACATGGCCTCTTGTATTCAAAGCTGGTTACGAGAATCTGAATCTTTTAAAGATATTCAAACGAATACGAAGCTACCCTTTTCATTGATGATGAATGAGAACCCTGGGTTAGTTGTGTTTCTGTTAGAGCACCTATTTGAACAAGAACCGGTACTAGAAAATTGCCGTCAATTCGAATTAGAGCTGCGTGTTGATCATGATATGGCATTTGTAGTCGCTACCTTTGACCTCATTGATGGTATTGAAGAGACGCCTGAACATCCGCATGTCGACCTCAGTCATTTTATAGTGACCTCTCGCTTTCGTGGTGAGTTGTCGCGCAAACTGGTATCTCCAAACCGCCTAGAAACGCGTTATAGCTTCTCCCTGTTTCCTGATCAAATGGATACTTAAGAACGACAGCTTAAAAAATAATAGGCAAAAAAAATCCGGCTATAAGCCGGATTTTTTTGCTCCACTACAGCTTAGAAAGAGAAGTGCTCGTCTTTCATCTGCATCAGAGACTTCGGATCTTTCAACATCATTTTACCGTGACCTTTTGCACGCGGAAGCATGCGGTCGTAGTAAAACTCAGCTGTCTGGATCTTTGCACGATAGAAATCAGCATCGCCGCCGCTCTTCAATTTAGTGAAAGCAGCATCAGCCATTTTCGCCCAGAAGAATGCCATCACGATGTAACCTGAATACATCAAGTAATCAACCGACGCAGAACCAACCATATCGCGATCTTTCGATGCTTTATAGGCGATACGCATAGTGTTGATGCGCCATGCCAACATAGAACGCTTCAATTGCTTAATGAATGGCTTCATTTCAGCTTTGTTCTCATGAGTTTTAATAAACTCACTAACCACTTCACGGAAATCATTGAATGGCTTCAATTTACCCATCAATACTTTACGGCCCAGTAAATCGAGCGCCTGAACACCGGTTGTACCTTCGTACAACTTAGCGATCTGAGTATCACGGATAATTTGTTCCATGCCCCATTCTTTAATAAAGCCGTGACCACCGTAAACTTGTACGCCGTGGTTAGCGGCTTCATAACCAAGTTCGGTTAAGAAGGCTTTCAAAATCGGCGTTTGGAAACCTAATTTATCATCCCACTCTTCATAACCCTTAGTATCACCACGGTCATGAGCGGCTGTCATCTTGTCGGCCAGAGTCGCAGCGTAATACAACATGGCACGACCACCTTCTGCAATCGCCTTCTGAGTCAGAAGCATACGACGTACGTCTGGGTGAACGATGATGGCATCAGCTACTTTATCTGGGCTCTTCTTGCCGCTCAATGAACGCATAGAACGACGATCGCGTGCGTATGGTAATGCACCTTGGAACGACAGTTCAGCCGCACCAACACCTTGAATAGAGGTACCGATACGCGCCGTGTTCATGAACGTGAACATGCACTGCAAACCTTTGTTTTCAGGTCCGATCAAGAAGCCTTTAGCGTTATCAAAGTTCATCACACAGGTTGAAGAACCGTGAATACCCATTTTGTGTTCGATAGAACCACAAGTAACTGGGTTGCGTTCGCCCAATGAACCATCAGCATTCACATTGAACTTAGGCACAATAAACAAAGAAATACCACGAGTACCTTCTGGAGCATTTGGTAGACGTGCTAATACGATGTGCACAATATTGTCAGTGAAATCGTGTTCACCAGACGAAATAAAGATCTTAGTGCCGGTTAGGTTGTAGCTACCATCCGCATTTAATTCCGCTTTGGTTTTTACTTGGCCTAAGTCAGTACCACATTGTGGTTCTGTCAAACACATAGTGCCGGTCCAACGACCTTCGGTCATTGGAATTAAGTATGTTTGCTTTTGTTCTTCAGTACCGTGCATATACACAGTATTCATAGCACCCATAGACAAGCCTGGGTACATATTCCAAACCCAGTTAGCCGTCGCCATCATCTCAGACTTAACAACGCCTAATGACAATGGTAAACCTTGGCCGCCGTAAGCCACTGGAGCAGACATACCCTGCCAGCCGCCATCAACATATTGCTTGTAGGCTTCTTTAAAGCCTTTAGGTGTGGTTACTTCGCCATTGTCGAAAGTACAACCTTCGTCACCTACTTGATAAAGCGGAGACAATACTTCTTCACTGAAACGTGCAGCTTCGCCAAGAATCGCATCAACCATTTCAGGAGAAGCTTCTTCGCCACCAGGGATATTTTTGTAGTGAGATTGAAAATCAAAAACGTCGTTAATCAAAAACTGAATGTCGCGCATAGGCGCTTTATACTGAATCATTAAAACCATCTCTTCTTATGGAGGTGTAAACGTTGGCATTCTTACAGCCGAAAGCCGCCTAGCCATTGGCTAGACTGCCTTATATAGGCGTCAAATGGGTGAATTTACTAAGAATCGTAAACTATCGACCAAAAGCAAAACGCCCGCCAGTGTATGGCGGGCGCTTGAATTGCACTATGACGATTTGAGCCGTGATAGCGTTAGGCTGGCGTCGCTTCTTTAGTGCGCTTCGCCGCTTCTTCGTCTTTCAACTCGCGACGTAAAATTTTACCGACAGGTGTCATTGGTAATTCGTCGCGGAATTCAATATGGCGGGGCAGCTTGTAACCTGTGAGGCTCAAACGGCAATGGGCCATAATATCGTCTGCAGTGAGGTTCTTATCGATAGCGACAACAAAGAGCTTTACAGCTTCTCCTGTCTTCACATCTGGCACACCAATAACCGCACAGTTTTCAATCCCAGGATGCGTTGCAACTACGTCTTCAATCTCATTTGGATAAACGTTAAAGCCAGAAACCAAAACCATATCTTTAATACGATCAACAATTTTTACGAAACCGTCTTCATCAATAACAGCGACGTCGCCAGTACGCAGCCATTGGCCATCTGGCGTAAATGATTCCGCAGTAGACTCTGGACGATTCCAGTAACCCTTCATAACTTGTGGGCCTTTGACACACAATTCGCCGCGTTCGCCGATCGCCACTTCATTACCTTGGTCATCAATGCATTTTAATGCCGTACCAGGAACTGGCTGACCAACGGTACCCAAGCGCTCCAAACCACCGGTCGGGTTAACGCACACCACAGGCGAACACTCGGTTAAGCCGTAACCTTCAGAGATGCCACTGCCCGTCAGTTCCTTCCAACGTTTAGCGGTATCAGCCACCAGCGCGGTACCACCAGACAAAGTCAGTTTAAGCTCACTAAAGTCACAGTTTTTGAATTCTGGGTGGTTCATCAAGGATACAAACAAGGTATTCAAACCAACAAAGCCGGTCAGCTTATGAGGTTTAATCATACGCACAAACATGCCTGTATCACGCGGATTAGCGATAAGAATACTTTGATCACCCATCTCAAATAGGGCCATCAAATGCACAGTAAATGCATAGATATGATAAAGAGGTAACGGCGCAACCACCTTCGCACCGCCCTCTGGCTTAATTGGTTTACCACTGGCATCAATTTGCATCAGCAACGAACGCGCTTGCTGCATGTTAGCGATCAAATTCTGATTGGTTAATTCTGCACCTTTGGCAACGCCCGTAGTACCACCGGTATACTGCAAAATGATGGTTTGCTGTGAACCAATCAAGTGCTCTGCACGATAACGGCCTGCACGCGCGCCCAACTTAAGCGTTTTACGGAAGCCAATAGCGTCAGGTAGGCTGTAGCCAGGGACCATTTTCTTAACATGCTTCGCGGCAAAGTTGATCAAAGTACGCTTTGGCTGCGGCAACATATCGGCCAAGCTGGTAACAATGACGTGCTTCAAACCGGTATCTTTCAATACGTTTTGTACAGAACGCGCAAACACGTCCATACACACCAAGGCTTTCGCACCCGAATCGTTGAATTGATGCAACATCTCACGTTCGGTATACAGCGGGTTCGTATTCACGACCACCATGCCTGCACGCAGAGCACCATACATAGCAATTGGAAATTGCAGAATGTTAGGCATTTGGATCGCAATACGATCACCCGCTTTCAGTGTGGTGTGATTTTGCAGGTAAGAAGCGAAAGCCGCGCTATAATTGTCAATATCACGGTAACTCAGTGTGTGACCTATGCTGGTGAATGCAGGACGATCAGCGTAACGTTTGAAAGCACTCTCGATCACCTCTACAACGGAATCGTACTCATCCAAATTAATAGTATCGCTTACGCCAGGGGCTCTTTTACCATTCCAGAATTGTGCTTCCACTTCGGTTGCTCCTCATAGACTTGTGTCATTGTTTTTTTAATGACAAGACTATGACGGAAAGGACATCTAAGTAACAGTGGATTTCGTGACATGATTCTGGTCATATAACGCCACGGAACTTTGGAGTTTTAACGTTTTCTATGTCGAGCAGCAGCATTAGTGCCGCATCACGCGCCTTTATTTCAACTGAATACCTGTCCCAGTTAATCGACCTACTGGCCCAACAAGGTATAAATACTGCGCAGTTATCGCAAGGCACAGGCTTGTCTGTTAAATCGCTAGCCTCTCCGGATGAGTTTATTTCACCGTTGCAATACCACAAGGTCATTGAAAATGCGCTGATTTTGAGTGGCGATCCTTTGCTAGGTCTTGAGCATGGCAAACGCATGAGCATTTCTAGCCATGGCTTCTTAGGATTCGCCATTATGGCCAGCGACAATCTTGGGCAAGCTCTATCTCTTGCAATTCGTTACGCCCGCACTCGCACTCTGCTGGCTGATATTCGATTTATCCACGACGATGACTCAGCGATTATTCAAATCAACCGTTTAGCAGCCATGCCAACGACTTTCTCATTTGTCGTTCACAACATCATTTCAACCTTCGTGACGATTGCCCGCTTTCTCACTCGCGGCGAACAGGAATTAAATGCCATTGTGCGCCTAACTGAAAAACCTGTGCGCCCTGTGTCCTGTTACGAAGGATTATTGGGATTGCCGGTGTATTTGCAGCAAGCACATAACCAACTCTGCATTCCACGCAGCTTACTTGACGTCAAAGTCTCGACAGCAAACAACACTGCGCGACGTATGGCTGAAACTGAATGTGAAAAATTATTGTCAGAGCTCGATAGTGGGCAGGATTTAGTAACACGCATTCGACGCCAGTTGGAAAAAATGGACGCATTTCCAACATTGACCGTGATGGCATCAACTTTAAACTCCAGCCCGCGAACAATTAACCGCAAGCTAGCGCAGCTGAATACGACGTATCAAAACATTGTCGATGAAGCACGGCGTGAGCAAGCAATGCACTTACTGCAAAATACGCGCATTAGTGTCGAAGAGATTGCTCATCAGCTTGGCTACAACGATCCCTCCAACTTCGGCCGGGCGTTTCGCCGCTGGCTAGGTATGTCTCCCCGTACATTTCGTAAGCAGACACAAAAAAGTGCTTGATAGTGTGATCTAGAGCACAGTCGGGTAACACTGCGTAACTAAATCACAGCAACATTACGACATATTTGTGGCGCTGTGCGTCTAATATCGTATTATGAAGCCAGCCTATGGCACTAACTCACCATAAAAAAGAATAAGAGATATAATGAGTAATATTCACTTCCCTAGCGGACAGCGTCCTGTATATCAGCAGCTATCAGCCCTAACAAATGGCTATTTCAAAGCAGTTGGGCTTAATAAAACGGGCGATAGAAGATTACACAATAAAGCTTTAGTCATTCTGGCTATGTATGCATTTTCCTACTCTGCGCTGTATTGGTTGCCAGGTAATTGGGCCATGGCTGCTTGGCTGCTGCACGGTGTTGCTACCGCGTTAGTTGGTTTTAACATCATGCACGATGGCGCACACGACTCTTTCAGTTCATCGCGCAAACTCAATCGTCTTATGGCATTGACGTTCAATTTGATTGGCAGCAATCGCTTCTACTGGGCTCAGAAGCACAATCGCAATCACCATGCCTTTACCAATGTCGATGAAGCCGATGAAGATATTGACGCACTAGGCCTATTTCGCATGAGCCCGCACCAACAACGCCGCCCCTTCCATCGCTTTCAGCACATATACGTGTGGTTTTTGTACCTCATCACAACCTTGTTTTGGTTTTTTGCTCTGGACTTCAAAGCCTATAAAAGCCAAAAAATAGCTAAACGCGCCTATAGCCAGCCAATGTCATTTGGTGATCACGCTGAATTTTGGATATCTAAAGGCGCTTACTTATGCATATATCTGGTACTTCCCGCCATGGTGATGACGACAGAGCAAGTTATCTGGGGTTTCCTGATTATGCACGCAGCATTAGGCTTTTTATTCGCAGTTGTCTTCCAACTGGCTCATGTCGTCGACAAAGCAGAATTCCCTCGCCCAGATGAAAACGACGCTTTGCAAGACGAATGGGCAGTACACCAAATGCGTACAACAGTGGACTTCGCTACTAATAATCGTTTCTTAACTTGGGCATTAGGCGGTTTAAATTTCCAAGCAGAACATCATTTATTCCCACGAATCAGCCATGTTCACTATCCAGCTCTTCACCCATTAATTGAAGAACGCGCAAAAGAGTTAGGGTACGAATTACGTAGCTATCCTACGCTCTGGGCCGCATTAGCTGGGCATTATCGCCACTTACGAGATATGGGGCGACATGACTCCAAGGAGGCCAGTTCGCAAACTGATCCGCAGACCTGTTAGAATGATCGAACACTCAAGCAAGAGAGGGTTTGAAAATGGAACAACCCATTCACACACTCAATTGTTTGTTTGACCAATTAGGATTGCCTTCCAACGATGACGACATCGCTGGATTGATTGAACGACATAAGCCCGTAGGTGATGAGATCTATATCCATCAAATGTCTTTCTTTAATAAATCACAAAGGGCATTCTTGTAGGAAGCAGTTGAAAATGATGCCGATTGGGCCGAAGTGATTAATACTTTAGACAGTCTGATACGGCCCGAAGCAGATATTCGCCCTTCATAATCGAAGAGCCGATGAGGACGATACCTCATCAAATGAGTACCAATAATAAAAATAAGCCCGAGCATAACGACTTGGGCCATTAGCAAAGAAGGTTTTACCACCTCATGCACCAGCTTCTGAAACAACAAGTACAGAAATTCATTTCGGGAGATGCGCCACTCAGTGACGATATGTCCGCCCTGCTGGCCTGCATCAGTAATACCTATAGTGCCAACGAGCTGGAGCGTGCTCAGCTTGAAGAATCGCTAGAAATGAGTGCGCGCACTTTAATAGAACGCAATGATAGCCTTATTCGCAATATCGAAAACCAGCGCCAAGCGCAGGGAAACCTTGCACACTCATACGAAATTTTAAATGCGACATTAAACGCCTCAAAGGAAGGTGTGTTAGTTGTTGGACAAGATGATGCTCCTATTGCTTTCAATAGTCGCTACATAGAGTTAGTAATGCTCGACCAAGAGCGTATGAGCACTATGTCTGGCGTCGATTTATTTCGTAATTTCCTAAGTCTCGCGACTAACCCGAGCTTACTATACAAACAAGTAGATGCATTGAGTGCGCTTGGCAGCGATAGCCACGAAGTCTATCGCCTGAAAGATGGCCGCTGGTTAGAGGTCTACGCCTGCCGCCACAGCGTCGCGGGATTAATATGGATGCTGCGCGATATCAGTGAGATATACGAAAAAGAGGCCACCATTACCTTTCAGGCGTACCACGATAGTCTGACAGGCCTGCCAAATCGCGTACGTTTGCAAGAGCGCCTAGAACAGGCCATTGCAACATCTCAGCGCAAGCATCGACGTTTTGCACTGTGCTACCTAGACCTTGATGGCTTTAAAACCATTAACGATAGTCTTGGCCATAACCATGGTGACGAATTACTAAAAGAAGTATCCGCACGTTTGCAAGCGAACCTCAGAAAACAAGATACGTTAGCTCGCGTTGGCGGTGATGAGTTTGTGGTGATATTCGAACAAGTTGAAGGGCATGAAGATGTCCTAACACTAGCTGAAGGTGTACTAAAAACGCTTTACGAACCTATTCGACTTGATCGACGTGAATTTGTTATCGGTGCCTCAATGGGAATCGCTATGTATCCAACCGATGGCGAAGACTCGGGGATATTAATGCGTAACGCCGATATTGCCATGTACCGCGCCAAAGCTAACGGCAAGAATTGCTTCCACTTTTTTACCCCTGCCCTTGAGCGCATTGCACTGCAACGCATGTCATTAGAAACCAACCTCCGTAGTGCCCTAGAAAAGAACCAACTAGAACTATTTTATCAACCAAAAGTTTGCTTGCGCGATCTGCCCGATGGTATGGAAACTGGCCATCTTCACAGTTTTGAAGCCCTACTTCGTTGGCCTCAAGCTAATGGCGGATTTATCTCACCAGAGAGCTTTATTCATATAGCCGAAGATGCCGGCATGATTGGGCGAATAGGCTATTGGATTTTGCAGCAAGCGTGCTTGCAAGCCAAAGACTGGTACGACCAAGGCTATAGTGCCAACATCAGTATTAA
>Ga0207891_1000738_pt1 | contig 18967 bp, 18 predicted proteins | sample LinPmetageLP50_FD_184061 | JGI IMG/M metagenome (GOLD analysis project Ga0207891, IMG submission 184061) | Marine viral communities from the Pacific Ocean - LP-50 (SPAdes) | ecosystem: Environmental > Aquatic > Marine > Oceanic | place: Pacific Ocean | collected 2011-08-27 | reverse complement strand
ATTTCACGGCATTTTTAATGGTACCGTCACTGCTGCGCTGCATTTGATCTACACGAATATGATTAATCACAAAATTCTCGTCCAGCATTTCACGGGTAGCCTTAGAGATATTGGTCATCGCCTCAAAACTGTGCGCGCCTTTATTCCAAAGCCATTCATATACCTGACTTCCGCGGAAAGATTTATCGCCATTGGCTACAAAAAATTCCTGCAGTTGTGCTTTGGTAAGTGCCCGTATGTCTTTCTTCTTGTTTTTCACGCTGCAAAAGTACTAAGAATTAAAGGATTTTTAAGTTAAGCTGAAGCTAAGTGTTTTAAATTGTGATGATAAGAAAAAAATGAAGTTGAAAAACTACTTAAAGCCGTACAGGAATAATATCCTTTTTTATAAAAAATAAAAGAGCCACGAATTCACTAATATTAATGAATTCGTGGCCTAAGATTATATCAAATTAAAAACTAGATAATCAACATCGCGTCTCCATAAGTATAGAAACGGTATTTCTCTTTTACCGCCTCTTCGTAAGCACGCTTCATAAAATCGTGACCGGCAAAGGCCGAGATCATCATAAGCAGCGTAGATTTTGGAGTATGGAAATTAGTGATCATACAGTTCGCTATACTAAAATCGTAAGGAGGAAAGATGAACTTATTGGTCCATCCACCAAACTCATTCAAAGTATGGTTTGAAGAAACCGAGCTTTCCAGAACACGCATTACCGTAGTACCAACAGCACAAACCCGCCTGTTTTCCAGTTTTGCTTTGTTAATGGTTTGTGTCGCTTTCTTTTCAATAAAAGCTTCTTCACTATCCATTTTATGTTTGCTAAGATCTTCTACCTCAACCGGGCTAAAAGTTCCCAGGCCTACGTGTAGTGTAACTTCAGCAAAATCTACTCCTTTAATTTCCAAACGCTTTAAAAGGTGTTTAGAAAAATGAAGTCCGGCAGTTGGTGCTGCTACAGCCCCTTCTTCTTTTGCATAGATAGTTTGGTAACGCTCCTGATCTTCAGGTTCAACATTTCGCTTAATATATTTTGGAAGTGGAGTTTCTCCCAATTCCTTTAATTTTTTTCTGAAATCTTCGTAAGAACCATCATAAAGAAAACGAAGTGTTCTCCCACGGGAAGTAGTGTTGTCTATAACCTCAGCCACTAAACTTTCATCGTCACCAAAATAAAGCTTATTCCCTATTCTAATTTTTCTTGCAGGATCTACAAGAACATCCCAAAGTTTAGTTTCAGGATTTAATTCTCTTAAAAGAAAAACCTCAATTCTGGCACCGGTTTTTTCTTTATTACCATATAATCTCGCCGGAAATACTTTGGTATTATTCAATACCATAACATCTTCAGGCTCAAAATAATCAAGAATATCTTTAAATTGTTTATGTTCAATTGTTTGCTCCTTCCTGTTTAGAACCATTAGGCGAGCTTCGTCCCTATTCTCTGAAGGGTACTCTGCCAATAGTTCATCTGGAAGTTCAAAATTGAAGTGTGAAAGTTTCATTCCCATAATTGCATTTTTAGAAGCGGCAAATATACAATCTCAAGATAGGGGTTGTCAAGTATTTAAGGATTTATTTGAAAAAAGCTTTTAAATTGAAGTTTTTTCAATCTTAAAACCGAGTTTTTCAAAATCTTCCCAAAACCCCGGGTAGGATTTTGAAACTACTTCAGCATCTTCAATTTCAAAAGGAATTTTAAGCCCTAAAGGTGCAAAAGCCATTGCCATACGATGATCGTTATAGGTGGCTACTGAAACATTTTGAGAGAAATTTTGCTTCGGAAGAAGTTCTAAACTGTTATGGGTCACTTTTACCTCACTGCCAAATTTTTCAATTTCGGTTTTTAGAGCGACCAGCCTATCGGTTTCTTTAATTTTTAGTGTATGTAAACCGGTAAGGTGGCAGGGTACATTTAAGGCCAAACAGGTTACTGCAATGGTCTGGGCGATATCTGGCGAATTTTGAAGGTTTTCTTCAATATGTTTTGGTTTTGTACCAGGACGTTTTTCTAAAATAATATGATCATTTTCAAATTTAGTGGTTACACCAAATTGCTTATAAATTTTAGCCATGCAGGAATCTCCCTGTAAACTGGTTTTTCTATAAGTGCTTAATTTAAGATCGGCAGATTCACTTATAGCGGCCAAACTATAATAGTAAGAAGCCGAACTCCAATCTGACTCTACGGCTAAAGTTTGCTTTTCTACTTCTTGCGTGGGTTCAATTTTAATCGTATTTCCTTCAAAACTTCCTTTAATTCCCGCGCGTTGCAAGATTTCTAAAGTCATTTTAATATAAGGGGTAGAAGTGATTTTGCCTTCCAAATTTATTTCGAGACCATTGGGAAGTGAAGGTGCAATAAGCATTAACGCCGAAATATACTGGCTACTAATATTAGCCTGTAAAGAAACACGATTTGTGGTAAGTTTTTTTCCTTTAATCCTAATTGGAGGGTAACCATCGTTTTTTTCATAAGAAATATCGGCTCCCATTTGTTTTAGTGCATCTACGAGGAGTTTAACTGGGCGTTCCGTCATTCTTTTACTTCCGGTTAAAACTACTTCCCTACCTTCCAGGCTTGAAAAATAAGCGGTTAGAAATCGCATTGCCGTACCAGCGTGATGAATATCTACTATTTCATCTTCACTTTTTAAAGCTTTTTGCAAATAATGGGTATCGTCACTATTAGAAAGATTACTAATCTTTAAATTTGGATATAAAGCCTGTAGAATTAGTAAACGATTAGATTCACTTTTAGAACCGGTAACTTTTATAGTGCCGCTAAGGTGCTTCTTTGTATTTGAAATTTCTAAGTTCATAAATTGCTTATATTAATTTTCAGCATCCTTCTTTTTTCTTGCCCTGAATTGCCCAAACGAAATGATAAATCCATAAACAAAAGCTGCAAGAAATTGACCCACAATAAAGCGAAATAACTTCCCATCTTCTGTACGTTCAGTGAAATAGGCTTCAAAATGAAATCCGCCGTATTCAAACAGCATACTTACAATATCATACACAATTAGAAAGCCCAGTCCTAGAAATAAAACCGATTTCCAGAAGGCTTTTTGCGAAATCATCTCTTTGAATTTCATTATTTTAACTTTTCGTTGTTATGATGCCTGTCGTGATCTCTTTTAGTTTTTAAATCCAGTTTTTTCTTAAAAGCTTCCTGGAGATCAACCCCGGTTTGATTGGCAAGACAAAGCACTACAAACATCACATCTGCCAGCTCTTCTCCTAAATCTTTATTTTTATCAGATTCTTTTTCACTTTGCTCACCATAACGGCGTGCAATAATTCGAGCAACTTCGCCTACTTCTTCGGTAAGTTGCGCCATATTGGTAAGCTCGTTAAAATACCGAACTCCGTGTTCATTTATCCAATCGTCTACAGCTTTTTGCGCGTTTTCTATGTTCATTTTTATTCCCTTTGTTTAGAATCTACAATTATTGTTACCGGCCCATCATTAATTAGTTCCACCTTCATATCTGCTCCAAATTCTCCGGTTCCCACTGGTTTTCCTAAAGTTTCCTCAAATTTCTCAATAAATTTTTCATAAAGTGGAACCGCAACATCAGGTTTGGCAGCTTTTATAAAACTGGGTCTGTTCCCCTTTTTGGTAGAAGCATGTAATGTAAACTGACTTACTACAATGGCATCGCCGTCAACATCTAACAAAGACAGATTCATCGCGTTATTCTCATCGCTAAAAATGCGCATTTTCACTATTTTATTGCAAAGCCAGTCAATATCTTCCTGCGAGTCTTCATTTTCTATTCCTAATAAGATCAATAAACCGGTGCGCATTACCGCATTAATTTCGTGGTTTATTTGCACGGAGGCTTTAGAAACCCGCTGTAAAACTACTCTCATTTCTTTGGATAAATATCTGTTCTGTAATTGTCTTCTTCTCCTTCCAAAATCTGTAAATAACTTTTATAACGGCTCCAGGCAATTTCACCTTCTTCCAGGGCATCTTTTACAGCGCATTTTGGTTCCTCCAGGTGTAAACAATTATGAAATTTGCAATCTTGTTTTATTCTGAAAAATTCAGGAAAATAATCACCCAATTCTTCACGCTCAATTTCTACCACTCCAAAACCTTTAATTCCCGGGGTATCAATAATTCTTGCATTAAAAGTAAGATCAAACATTTCAGCAAAAGTAGTAGTATGCTGCCCCTGTTTATGCTGTTCAGAGATCTGAGAAGTTTTTAAATTTAAACCGGGTTCTATGGCATTGATTAAGGTAGATTTTCCAGTACCGCTATGGCCGGCAAACATACTGGTTTTCCCCAGCATCATTTCCTTCACTTTATCTACATTTTTGCCGGTAGTTGCTGAAATTCCTATACATTCATAACCTGCATTTCTATACATGGCCGCCAGATATTTCACCTCTACCAGTTCGTCTTCATTATAGCTATCAACTTTATTGAAAAGCAAAACCGCCTTTACGTGGTAAGCTTCCGCAGTAACTAAAAATCGGTCTATAAACGTGGTAAGCGTAGGAGGATTATTAAGTGTAACCAGTAAAAAAACCTGGTCTATATTGGAGGCAATGATATGAGTTTGCTTAGAAAGATTAACCGATTTTCTAATAATATAATTTTCCCGCTTTTCAATTTTTTTGATTACTCCCTGCTCTGCACCTTCCTTATCTTCAATATCAAATTCTACGCGGTCACCCACAGCAACAGGATTGGTACTTTTAATACCTTTAATCCTGAATTTCCCTTTAATTCGGCAGTCATAAAACGTTCCCGCTTCACTTTTCACCTGATACCAGCTTCCGGTAGATTTATAAACAGTCCCTTTCATTCACATTATGGTTTTTTAAGTGGCTGATTGAAAGTTCTAGAAACGTCAAGCCGAACCTGCCCGTCCGTTCAGGCGGGCTCGTTTCAGGATCTAGTTTGTTAACTTATTAGATCCTGAAATAAATTCAGGATGACGTCTATCAGTTAACCTTCAAACAGCCACTTTGCTAAAATAGCAAATGCAGCATTCACTACTTGCTTTTAAACCAAAAATCATGGAAAACGAGATTCTTAAGCTTTCATAATTTTTTCCTGGTGGTTAATAGATTCCTGGTGAACCGCTTTGAATAAACGCAGAATAAATTCTTCGCTTAAACCATGTTGTTCGCCTTCCAGAACCATATTTCCAAGAATTTCGTTCCATCTTTTGGTTTGTAAAACCGAAACGTTTTGTGCTTTTTTCACCTTACCAATTTCATCTGAAATTTTCATTCTTTTTGAAAGCAGCTCTATAAGTTGATTATCAGCCACATCAATTTTAGCTCTTAAAGTGCTTAATTTATTCTGAAATTCTTCACTTTCTGAAACCTCTTTTCTAATCTTCAAATCTTTCATAATCTGAACAAGTGTTGCGGGGGTGATTTGCTGTGCAGCGTCACTCCAGGCATCATCGGGAGTGTGGTGGGTCTCGACCATAAGTCCGTCGTAATTAAGGTCTAAAGCAGTTTGGCAAAGATCAAAAATAATATCTCTACGTCCTGCAATATGTGACGGATCTAAAATTAGCGGAAGATCTGGAAATTTATTCTGAAGCTCAATAGCGATCTGCCATTCAGGGTTATTTCTGTATTTCGTTTTTTCGTAAGCTGAAAATCCACGGTGAATTACTCCTAAATTTTTGATATCGGCAGTATGAAATCTTTCTACAGCACCCAACCAAAGTGAAAGGTCTGGATTTACCGGGTTTTTCACCAATACAGTTTTATCGGTGCCCTTAAGAGCATCAGCGATATCCTGAACAATAAACGGCGAAACCGTTGTTCTGGCGCCAATCCAAAGAATATCAACATCGTTTTCTAAAGCAAGGTCTACGTGGTGGGCATTCGCAACTTCGGTAGTGGTTAGCATTCCGGTTTCTTCTTTGGCTTTCTTCAACCATTTTAAACCTAGCGCTCCAACTCCTTCAAAATTTCCCGGTCTGGTTCTGGGTTTCCAAATTCCGGCACGTAAAACCGTGGCGTCGGTATCTTTTAACTGGTGAGCGATCTTTAAAACCTGTTCTTCGGTTTCAGCGCTACAAGGCCCTGCGATTACTAACGGATGATCTAATCCGAAATCGTCAAGCCACTTTCTTTGTTCTTTGTTGTTTTCCATAATTTAAAATTTAATCGTGATTTTTAATTTATTCCGTTTAAAATTGATTTAATATGATTGGTGCGCTGCATTTCATTATAAACTTCCTGAAAATCATCATTTTCCAGCAAGTCTTTAAAATGCGTAAGGTTATTGATATATTCAGTTAAGGTTTCCAGCACATTCTCTTTATTTTCCCTGAAAATTGGCGACCACATTGCCGGGGAACTTTTGGCAAGTCTTACCGTGGAAGCAAATCCACTGCCCGCCAAATCAAAAATATCACGCTCGTTACGTTCTTTTTCCAATACTGTTTTTCCCAGCATAAATGAACTTATATGCGATAAATGCGAAACATAAGCAATATGCCTGTCGTGCGAAACCGGGTCCATATATCGAATTCGCATTCCCAGTTTCTGAAAGATATTTAGCGCTCTTTCCTGAAGTTTAAAAGCTGTTTTTTCTACCTCGCAGATAATATTCGTTTTATTCCTATACAGGTTAGAAATTGCCGCTTCCGGTCCGGAAAACTCGGTACCTGCAATAGGATGAGCCGCTAAAAAATTCCTCCTGTTTTGATGATTTGCGATTTCTTTGCATAGCCCTGATTTAGTAGAACCGGCATCAAAAACCAGCGTGTTTTCACCTACCAAATCTAAAACTTCAGTTATCACTTTGTTCGCTACGTCTACCGGCACAGCCACCAAAACGACATCGGCGTGTTGAACATCGTCCATTTTCGAAAAATGATCTATAATCCCAAGTTCCTTCGCTTTTTTTAAATTCTTTTCATCAGCATCACTTCCGTAGATTTCCGCTTCGGGAAAAGCCGATTTAATATCCAGCGCAAAAGAGCCGCCTATAAGTCCTATTCCTATTATTTGAACTTTCATTCCTTTATTCTTTTAATCGCTCGATTGATATTTTCTTCGGTCGCGCAAAGTGAAAATCGAATATAACCTTCGCCATTACTTCCAAAAATGAAACCCGGCGCGGTAAAAATGTGATATTTATTCAGCAGAAAATCTACAAAAGCTTCTGCGTTTGTTCCCTTCGGAACCTTTGCCCAAACAAACATTCCGGTTTGATCTTTTTCAGGTTTACACTGCAAAGCTTCAGCTAATTCCAATACTTTTTCTTTTCTGCTTTGATAAACCTCATTTTGAGCAGAAAACCATTCTCCGTTTAAGCGTAAGGCCGCTGCAGCTCCAGCCTGAAGCGGATAAAACATTCCGCTATCCATATTGGTTTTTACTTTTAAAACTGTATTTAGGTTTTTCTCGCTTCCGCAGAGCATTCCTATTCGCCAGCCGGCCATATTAAAGCTTTTGCTTAAAGAGTTCAGTTCTAAAACCACATCTTTGGCTCCTTCCGCTTTTAAAATACTTTTTGGATTGTCGTTCAGGATAAAACTGTAAGGATTATCGTTTATAATGAGGATGTTGTTTTTCTTTCCAAACTTTACCAAATCAGCAAAAAGCTTTTCATTCGCAGAAGCTCCGGTTGGCATATGCGGATAATTAACCCACATAAGTTTTACTTTGCTCAAATCTTTTTTGGCCAATTCTTCCAAATTCGGCAACCAGTTTCCTTCGGCATTTAAATCGTAATAAACTGCTTTAGCGCCTACAAGTTCAGTAACCGAAGAATAAGTTGGATACCCGGGATTTGGAATTAACACCTCATCGCCTTCATTTAAAAAAGCCATAGAAATATGGGTAATTCCCTCTTTGCTCCCCATTAGCGGAAGAATCTCAGTTTCAGCATCCAGGGAAACCTGGTAATGATTTTGGTAAAATTCAGCAATGGCATTTCTAAAATCTGGCGTGCCTTTATACGGCTGATATTGGTGAGCACCGGTATTTACCAAAGCTTCGTTTAAAGCTGAGATAACCTGCTGCGGTGGCGCCAAATCTGGGCTACCAATACCAAGATTTATAATATCTTTCCCGGCAGCTGCCATTGCACGTACTTCCTTCAATTTTGTAGAAAAATAGTACTCTTTTACGTTGCTCAACCTTTTTGCCTGCTCTATCATTACAAACTGTTTTTGTAGGTTCCTAAAATTGTTAATCGCTCGGTCATTACTTCTAGAATATCCATCGCTTTCTGGAATTCGGAATAATCTTCAAAAGTCACATCGATAAAAAATGAATATTTCCATGGAAACTCTATAATGGGCATACTCTGTATTTTGGTCATATCCAGGTTGAAATCCCGTAAAATATTTAATACTGAAACCAGACTCCCACGCTTACTTTCCAATTCAAATTTTAAAGAAGCTTTATCTATTTTATCGCCGTTTGGCTCTTTTTTCTTAGTACTGATAATTAAAAAACGAGTCGCATTACTTTTCTTGGTATGAATACTTTCTGCAAGAATTTCCAGTCCGAATAATTGTGCCGCTGCTTTACTTGCCACCGCCGCAACTTTTGTACTTCCTTTTTCTGAAATTCTTCGGGCTACTTCGGCGGTATCACTGTCTTCAATTAATTTTATATGTGGGTGTTTTTTAAAGAATTCCTTGCACTGCAACAGCGCCATAGGGTGCGAATAGACCTTTTTAATATTCTCTATTTTTTGTCCCGGCATAGCCATAAAATTCATATCTATCGGGATATAATGCTCGCCAACCACTTTTAGATTATTCTCATCTATAAGTGCATAATTTGGCAATATTGAACCGGCGATAGAGTTTTCTATAGCCATCACACCTTCGGTAGCATCACCGTTTAAAAGGCTTTTAGTGAGTTCAGCAAAAGACATGCACTCTAAAACCTCTACCTCTTGGTGGTAATATTCCTGGGCCACCAAATGATGAAATGAACCCTGCACTCCCTGAATTGCAATAATTTTATCCATTAATTTTTATAATAAATCTCGATTATCGAGTAAAAAAAAAGTCCCGATGTTTATCGGGACTTTTTTATATAATTTCTTACTTAATTACATAGCATTCCCGTTCCTATCTCTGAAATAGAAATAAAAAAAGTAAAATGCGTTCCAGCTAATTAAGTGATTCATTGTTTCGTTGTTATGGGGCTAAATTAGAATATTATTACCTAAACAAAAACCATTTTTTAGATTTTTTTAAGCTTTCATAAGCTTTTTACAGACTTGATTTTTTTTATAAAGATTCATCGAAAGATTTATAATAGCTTTTAAAATAATCACTTAGTAATTCCGAAATTCCTAACGAGATGACTTTTCTGAAACCCTTTATATCTAATTTTGAACTATAATTGGCGCGTTAAAAATCCTTACTTTTGAAAAAATGCTTGCTATGTCTATTCATGTTGAAGGAATTTCAAAATTTTATGGCGAACAAAAAGCGCTGGACTCCGTTACTTTTAAGCTGAACAAAGGAGAGATTGTTGGCTTTTTGGGGCCAAACGGTGCCGGGAAATCCACTTTAATGAAAATCCTTACCGGTTATTTAACTGCTTCAGAAGGAAAAGCGGAAGTAAATGGAATTTCCCTTGAAGACGATTTACATAAAATTCAGCAACAAATTGGATATCTGCCAGAACACAATCCTTTATATACTGAAATGTACGTTCGGGAATACCTGGAATTTAATTCCAGGATCTTTAAGACCGATAAATCCCGAATTGAGCAAATAATAGAACTCACAGGGCTAAAACCCGAAGCCAATAAAAAAATAGAGCAGCTCTCTAAAGGTTATCGCCAACGTGTTGGTCTCGCCACTGCCCTGCTACACGATCCCCAGGTTTTGATTTTAGACGAACCTACTACTGGATTAGATCCCAATCAATTAGTAGAGATAAGGAATCTTATTAAGAATATTGGAAAGGAAAAATCTGGAAAAACCATCTTTCTTTCTACTCATATTATGCAGGAAGTTGAAGCCGTTTGTGACCGTGTGATTATTATTAATAAAGGAAAGGTAGTTGCCGATAAAAATTTAAAAGATTTAAGGGAAGAAAATGAACAGGTTATTTTAGTGGAATTCGATTACCGGGTAGAGCAAGTGGCCATTCAGAAAATTCCAAACCTAATTTCAGCTAAAAATATTGGCGGATTTGCCTATGAACTCACGTTCGACACTAAAAAAGATATGCGTCCCGCAGTATTCGATTTTGCCCACGATAACGGATTAAAAACTTTACAGTTGAATCAAAAAACAAAGAATTTAGAAAGTCTCTTTGCTGAACTTACAGCCCCCTAACCCCCAAAGGGGGAACTCTAAGCGTTGCGCAAAATACCTAGCCAACTCGACTGAATTTATTTTGAATAAATAATAAAACCAAAGAAGCAGCAACTAAACTCTCCCTTCGGGGGTTAGGGGGCTTCAAATATAAGTCGGCCGGTGTAGTGTTCTTCAATATCAACTTCCGGTGGACGGTTTTTTGAAATTATATCGCCAAATCCAAAAATATCACCTTTTAAAGACTGCTGCGGATTGATAATTAATTTGTTGGTGCCCCGGTGTAAAATATCGTAATGCTGAACGATTAAATCTTCGGCTTCCAGCCTGCCGTCACCATTTGCAAAAAACAGATTTACATTTTCGGCGTTTCCGGTTAGGAAATAATTAGAAATATTGTCGTTGGTAATTCTTAAATTTTCAACCTCAAGATCAAGAATAAAATCGCCATTGGTATGAATATTAGGATCACGTTCCTGGTTAAAAGATCGCAACCAAAGTTCAGGAAAATTTAGAGTGCCAACACTTTCAATCGCGCTGCCGCTACTATTCTGTAACCAGTTTAAAGTTGGGGTAGTGACATAAATTTTAGTGATCTCGTAATCCCGAAAAAGATTACAGGAATTTTCATTTCTCAGTTCAAGTCGGTTATTTACAACTTCAGCAAAAATATCTTCTCGAAGATTTTCTCCGGTTGCGATCTCCACTTTATATTCATCGCCCTGTTCAATAAACAATTTTACACGTTCATAAACGATGATTTCTTCAAAAGCATCAACGCTAAATTCTTCAGAAATAATTTCTCCGGAAGTTTGTACACAAGTCGGCACTTCTTCAGAATCACATCCTAAAAAGACAAAAATCAATATCGCTATTCCTAATATTTGCTTTCTCATAAACGATAGCCAATTGAAAATTCTACGGCTTCGGCATTCGCATAATGAGAGCGAACGGTAAGCGATGCCCAAAGATTTTCGGTGATTTTTCTTTGCAGACCAACCCTGTTATATAATTGATCTACAAAATGCTCGTAGGGATAATACGCATAATACCCCAAATGCGTGATAACCGATAATTTATTAAAGTTTAGCTGATGCCCAACAAAAACCCCTACTCGCTTGGAATCTTCATCTCCGGTGGTATTTCCAGAAGGAAAAGCTACCGACTGGTAGTAAATTCTTTCTTCCATAGCTTTAGAAAAGAAAACTTCGGCTCCTGCCTGTAGTGTACTTTTATGGTTAAGCACCTTATCGGCATAAGCTGAAAAAGTTAAGAACGGATACTGTTTAGAACCAATAATTCCCATAGTATTTACGCCGCTTCGCAATACAAAATTAAAATGAATGGGTTCTGTATATTTTTCTCGTGGCCCTTTCGGAATATAATTAGGCTGGTTTTGATGATCTAAAGCATAATTCACGCCCAGGTTAAAGGTGATGGTATTTGTACTGGCATTGGGCGATTTAAAATCGGCGTTGGAATAATGAATTAACGAAAGCCCGGTCTGTATTCCCAAACCTTCAAAAATATTATCTTTTTTATAATTTGCCATTAGGTAAGTTGAACTAAGTAAGCGCGAACCGTAGGCATTGTTTTTATAATTATCATCTGGATGATATGGGTTGGAAGCATACGCCAACCCCTGCCCTATTCTAAACATTAAATTTCTTTTGAAAAGGTAGAAATTCATATGCGCATAGAGTCCGTAATTCTCACCTAAACTGGGATTTTTCATATCCTGGTAGGTAAAAGAGGCGCCAACATCGGGATAATTATAGCGCTTTTCCCAATCCTCAAATCCGAAACTTTTTTTATTAAAACCAAGAATTAAACCCGTTGGATGCCCGGTAATTAAATGGGCGATATCAGGATTGTGTTCGGCAATGGTTCCGTAGAAATAACTGGCATCAAAAGAATAATAGTTCTTCCCGAACTCCTGGGCAGAACTATTAAAAATGCTGAAAAGAAAAATAAGGGCAGTAATTTTCTTCATTACCCGCAAATGTAGCCTAATATTTTAAAAAACCGCTTTCGCAATTTTTTGAATATTGGTGCTTTTTCCCATTGAATAATAATGTAAAACCGGAACGCCGGCAGCTTTCAGCTCTTTAGATTGTGCTATGGCCCATTCAATACCAACTTTCCTTACCTCTTTATTATCTTTACAGGCTTCTACATTTTTAATTAAATCCTCGGGCATATCTATACTGAAAACCTGCGGCAATAATTGCAAATGCCTTTTAACGGCTATGGGTTTAATACCGGGAATTATGGGAACAGTAATTCCTGCTTCCCTTGCCTGCTCCACAAAATCAAAGTAAGCTTTATTATTAAAAAACATTTGCGTAACCACATAATCGGCGCCTGCATTAATTTTCTCCTTAAGGCGTTTTAGATCTGTTTGTAAAGAAGGAGCTTCCAGGTGTTTCTCAGGATAACCGGCCACTCCAATACAAAAATCGGCATTGTTATTAGATTCAATAACTTCGTTTAAATATTTTCCTTCTCCCAAATCTTTAATTTGGGTTACCAGTTCACTGGCAAAACAATTACCCCCGTGGGTTGGTTCAAAATAGCGCTGGTGTTTCATCGCATCGCCGCGAAGTGCCATTACATTTTCTATCCCCAAATAGTGACAGTCTACCAGCAAATACTCGGTTTCTTCACGGGTAAACCCTCCACAGAGCACGTGCGGAATGGTGTCTACATTATATTTTTGCTTTATTGCAGCACAAATACCAACCGTACCCGGGCGCATACGGGTAATCTTCCGTTCCAATAGGCCATCATCTTTTTTAATGTAAACGTGTTCTTCCCGTGAGGTAGTTACATCTATAAACGGCGGATTAAATTCCATTAGTGGATCTATATTATTATAAAGATCCTGTATACTTCTTCCTTTTTGCGGCGGAACAATTTCAAAAGAAAACAATGTTTCTCCTTTTGCCCGGTTTATATGTTCTGTTACTTTCATTTGAAATTTATTGTATGCTGTAAACTGTATATTGTAAATTGGTATTTCTTCTGTTTATAATTTTGGCACCAAAATGGGGATTTATTACAGCCCTATAAACATAGCCCTGTGTGTTGCTGTTTTTGTATCCAGCATCTTGCTGATTTCATTATAAATTGTACTATTAATCTGCAATATTTGGATTCAGCCATTTTTCGGCTTTTTTCAACGAAATTCCTTTTCTTTCTGCAAAATCCCTCACCTGGTCATCTTTAATTTTTCCCAGGCCAAAATAACGCGCTTCGGGATTGGCAAAATAATATCCGCTTACACTCGCAGCCGGCCACATCGCTAAACTTTCGGTAAGTTCAACTCCAATTCGTTCCTTTACCTTTAAAATTTCCCAAATACTTATTTTCTCTAAATGATCTGGGCAGGCAGGATAACCCGGAGCCGGGCGAATTCCTTTATAAGTTTCTTTTATTAATTCCTGGTTGCTTAAATTCTCTTCGGGCGCGTAGCCCCAGTCTTCCCGTCTTATTTTTTTGTGTAAATATTCCGCAAAAGCTTCTGCGAGACGATCGGCAAGGGCTTTTATCATTATTGAATTATAATCGTCGAAATCTTCCTCAAACTTTTTAGCTAATTCTGCGGTACCAAAACCTGTAGTGACACAGAAACAGCCCATATAATCCTGAATCCCGCTTTCCTTTGGCGCAATAAAGTCGGAAAGCGCAAAATTTGGTTTTCCACCGTGTTTTTTTAATTGCTGCCGAAGGGTTCTGAAAAGCATCTTTTTTTCTTCGGAATTTTCTTCATATTCCACTTCAATATCATCATCATTAACCGTATTCGCAGGAAATAATCCGTAAACAGCTTTCGCTTTTAGTAACTTTTCATCCAGAATTCTTTTCAGCAAAACTTTAGCATCTTTGAACAAAGAAGTTGCCTGTTCACCAACTACTTTATCGGTTAGAATATCCGGATAACGCCCGTGGAGATCCCAGCTTCTAAAAAATGGGCTCCAGTCTATAAAAGCTTCCAGTTCTTTTAAATCGAAATTATCTATTTGTTGAATTCCCGGTTTGTTCGGTTTTGTAATTTGAGTGGTTTTCCAGTCTATGGAATACTTATTTTTTCGCGCTTCTCCAATTGGAAGAAAAGATTTCACTTTACTTCTTTTCTTAAAATTAAGCCTGAATTTATCATATTCGGCTTTAAGATCGCTCATATATTTAGTGCGCGTTTCTTCTTTTAAAAGGTCGCCAATTACCGTGACTGCACGTGATGCATCGTTCACATGTGCCACCGCATTTTTATACTGCGGATCTATTTTTACCGCCGTATGCGCTTTTGAAGTTGTAGCGCCACCAATAAGTAAAGGCACGTCAAAATTCTGGCGTTCCATTTCCTTAGCCAAAAACACCATCTCGTCTAAAGAAGGTGTTATTAATCCGCTTAATCCAATAGCATCAACACCTTCAGCTTTTGCAGTTTCTATAATTTTTTCCGGAGGCACCATTACGCCCAGGTCAATAATTTCGTAATTATTACAGCCCAAAACCACACTTACAATATTCTTCCCAATATCGTGAACATCTCCTTTAACGGTTGCCATAAGGACTTTTCCTGCCGAGGAGCGCTTACTGGACTTATCTGCTTCAATATAAGGAAGAAGGTAGGCCACCGCTTTCTTCATTACCCTGGCCGATTTTACTACCTGCGGAAGGAACATTTTTCCGCTTCCAAAAAGATCACCTACCACGTTCATGCCAATCATTAAATGACCTTCAATTACTTCAATAGGTTTGCTGGCTTCCTGGCGGGCCTGTTCTATATCCTCTAAAATATAAGCGTCTATTCCTTTCACCAAAGCGTGGGTAATCCTATCCTGAAGCGAATTTTCCCTCCATGAAAGATCTACTTTGCTTGCTTTTTTAGAACCCACTACGGTTTCAGCAAATTCAAGTAAACGCTCGGTAGCGTCTTCCCTTCTGTCAAGAATTACATCTTCTACGTGTTCTAAAAGGTCTTTTGGAATATTATCATACACTTCTAAAAGCGCAGGATTTACGATCCCGATATTCATTCCCGCTTTAATCGCATAATATAAAAACACCGAATGCATCGCTTCTCGCACCGGGTTATTCCCACGGAAAGAAAATGAAACATTACTCACACCACCACTAATACTGCAATGCGGAAGGTTTTCTTTTACCCAGCGCGTTCCTTCAATAAAATCTATGGCATTGCGCTTATGCTCGTCCATCCCCGTACCTACCGGGAAAATATTCAGGTCAAAAATGATGTCTTCTGGGGGTAGTTTCACTGTATTAACCAGGATATCATAAGAACGCTTTGCTATTTCAATTCTACGTTCAAAATTATCGGCCTGCCCAACTTCATCAAAAGCCATAACAATTACGGCTGCACCGTAACGCTTTATTTTTTTAGCGTGTTCAATAAATTCTGCTTCGCCCTCTTTAAGGCTTATAGAATTCACTACACATTTCCCCTGCACTACCTGTAAACCGGCTTCAATAATTTCCCATTTAGAACTATCTATCATAATAGGAACACGGGCAATATCGGGCTCGGCTACAATAAGGTTAAGGAATTTTACCATCGCCTCTTTGCCTTCAATAAGACCATCGTCCATATTAATGTCGATAATCTGGGCACCACCGTCTACCTGGTCTCTTGCTACTTCCAGAGCTTCTTCAAAATTCTCCTCTTTAATTAGGCGAAGGAATTTTTTGGAACCCGCTACATTAGTCCTTTCCCCAACATTTACAAAATTGCTATCGGGGGTAATGATAAGCGGTTCGAGACCAGATAATTTTAAAGGCCTTATCTCTTGTTGTTCTTTTTCCGGGGAAATTTCTTCCTGTATATTTTCTTGGTTCACTGTTTCTATCATAACGCGGTGGAAAATTCAGGTTTCACTATTTTTCTTGGGTTATAATCTTTGGCAATTTCAGCAATAGCTTTAATATGCTCTGGTGTGGTACCACAGCAACCACCAAGAATATTCACCAAACCTTTTTCTAAATATTCCCTAATCTGTCTTGCCATTTCTTCAGCATCCTGGTCATATTCTCCAAAAGCATTTGGCAATCCTGCATTAGGATAAGCCGAAACTCCACAGTTCGCAAAACGGTTTAGAACTTCCAGGTGAGGCGTTAATTGTTTGGCACCTAAAGCGCAGTTAAAACCAACGCTTATCAAGGGAATATGCGATACTGAAATTAGAAAAGCTTCCGCAGTTTGCCCCGAAAGCGTTCTCCCGGAAGCATCGGTAATCGTTCCACTTACCATTATAGGAATATCTAACTCCAATTCTTCCTTAAGTTCATCTATGGCAAAAAGTGCTGCTTTGGCATTTAAAGTATCAAAAACGGTTTCTACCAGAAGAATATCCACGCCACCTTCTATTAAAGCTTTGGCCTGTTGTTTATATGCTACGCGTAATTCTTCAAAAGAAATTGCTCTAAAGCCGGGATCGTTTACATCTGGGCTCATACTGGCGGTTTTGTTGGTTGGGCCAATGGCACCGGCAACAAAACGAGGTTTTTCGGGATTTTCCTCAGTCATTTTCACAGCAACTTCTTTGGCAATCCTGGCCGACTCATAATTGAGTTCGTCTACCAGTTCTTCCATTTTATAATCGGCCATAGCGATTGTGGTTGCAGAAAACGTATTGGTTTCTACAATATCGGCACCGGCTTCAAAATATTTACGATGTATGGTGGCGATTGCTTCAGGCTGGGTAAGGGACAAAAGATCGTTATTTCCCTGTACGGAAACCGGCCAATCTTTAAAACGTTCCCCACGGAAGTCTTCTTCAGAAAATTTGTATTCCTGAAGCATCGTACCCATGGCACCGTCTAAAATGAGTATATTTTTTTGAAGTTGTTCTTCTAATTTTGACATATAATTTTATCTAAAATCACTATCAAAAAAAGAAGCGGGAAAGTATTCTTTCTTGTTATCTATCTGCGCCAAGAGCGAAGTAGAATGTAGCACCTTCTCCCATTACAGGAGGGTTGCCAAGGTTTCAACGGGTCTATTCCCTCAACCTTTCTTGATAACGATGTTATAAACAATGAACTTGAACCAGCAAATATACGGCACAGCCATTTAAATGCAAGGGCTAAGAGTAATTTTTATGGATAATGTATTTTATATGATTTACTGAATTATATTTTTTAATAAAACAGGAAAAAGAAGGGATAAAAATTAAAGATTACTTCCAAATACTGCTTTAATTTCTAAAGTTTCTATTGACTTAAAAAGCCGAATTACCAAACTTCTTAATTTCAATAGAATCAGTGGTATTTAATTGGTTTAGAAAATATTTCAGTTCTTCTTTCTTCTGTTTATTCTGAAGAATTATTTCGTAATTATATTTTTCACCTGAAAGGGTTGTAAAATACATATGATTTTTATTTCCGTATAAAGTATATTTCCAGAAACTGGCGTAACCTCCATATTTGAAACCGATTTCCTGCAGGTCAGAAATTGAAAATTCTTTCCCGGAATTGGCAAAATCTATTTTTACCCGGGTTTCATCTATCTCCATATCACCAAGATATTTAGGCTTAACAAACGACTGACTTAAAGCGCCAATCATTCCCAGCATAAAAGCAAAACTACCGGTTACTCTAAGCCACTTCTCCTCTACCTCAAAAACCGAATTAATTGCGCCACCTCCCAGAAGGAGAATAATAAAAACAATCCTTAAAAACACCGAAGGCTTCCAGGTTTTAACTATTCTGGTTTCAAAAGAGTTCATTAATTGATAAGCTCGCCATTTAAAGTGATCGCATAATTGATTTCAGCTGCTTTTTCCAGCATTTTAGAAACCGAACAATATTTCTCCATAGAAAGATCTACAGCACGTTTTGCTTTCGCCGCAGGCACATCTCCTTTTAAAAGAAAATTAAGCTGAATTTTCTTAAAAACATTGGGCACCGCGCCATCTTCTCTAAAGCCTTCAACTTCCACCTGGAGATCTTCCAGTTCCAGATGTTGCTTTTTAAGAATCATTACAATATCTATACTACTGCAACCGGCAATGGCTCGCAACAATAAATCCATTGGGCTGGCTCCCTTTGGTTCGGCATCGGTTTTATTATCTAAATGAACAATGTCTCCACGCTCGTTTACAGTTTCAAAATGATAATCTTTATTAAGTCTTTTAAGGCTGATCTTCATGATAAATCTTGTTTTAAACAAATTTAGCTAAAGCTTATTAAAAAACCTCACAGTTCTAAAGCTTATACCGTGTTAGGGTTTTCCGTAAACGATATTAACAAATTTTTAATAGATTTACAGGAAAGCTTGTAATTAAATTGAATTTATCCCCGTCGCATACTATAGTGTAGTTTGAAAAAGTGGGGGTATAACGAATTGGCAACAAACCGATAACATATGCTTCCAAAAAATATAATCGTCCTAATTGGAAATGGATTTGATATTGCAAATGGTTTTAAAACCAAGTTTTCTGATTTCGCAGAAGATTATGTTGAATCCAAAATAATTCCTGAGTTAGAAGATGTAATTAACAATAAAAATAATAAGTCCACTTTTTTCCGAAGATCATTTGTTGAAAATATGGCAGGAAAATTTAGCGCTTTCAGCTACAATAAACCAGAAGATGCATTATGGTTGCATACGAAAAATAAAACACCAGATGAATTAAAGAATTATATATGCAATAAT
>Ga0207891_1000734_pt1 | contig 19002 bp, 14 predicted proteins | sample LinPmetageLP50_FD_184061 | JGI IMG/M metagenome (GOLD analysis project Ga0207891, IMG submission 184061) | Marine viral communities from the Pacific Ocean - LP-50 (SPAdes) | ecosystem: Environmental > Aquatic > Marine > Oceanic | place: Pacific Ocean | collected 2011-08-27 | reverse complement strand
CAGGTTTAAAGGCTCGGTAGAACCTTCAGAAAAAACTTCAGCATAGAGCAATTCATCTATTGCATAACCGGTATTTCTTCGGTGTAAACTTTTAGGTGGATATTTTTCAATTAGCTCTTTTTTATTTTCTTCAGAAGATAAGTGCTTATGGATATTTCGATAAATCTCACCTTCCAGGTTTTCCAGCTTTAATTTTTCCTGAAATTCTTCTGCAGAAATATCTTTAAATTCGGCTTCACTCCCATCGCTAAGAATGGTTTTTAAAGAAACCAGTTTTTCCCGGGTTGTACCGTATTTAATAGAAGTGGTTCCGCTGGAATTATTTCCTACCATTCCACCAATCATACACCTATTGGAAGTTGAAGTATTGGGACCAAAAAATAAACCAAAATCATTTAAAACCCGGTTAAGGTCGTCACGAATTACACCGGGCTGTAAAGTCACGGTCTTCGCTTCCTCATCTATTTTTATGATTTTTGTAAAATGCTTAGAAACGTCTACCACAATCCCATCGCCTACACACTGGCCGGCCAGCGAGGTTCCTGCGGTTCTTGGGATTAAAGAAGTTTTATTTGTTTTTGCAAATTTTATAAGTTTCTTTAAGTCGTTTTCACTTTTTGGATAACAGACTGCCAAAGGCATTTCGCGATAAACGGAAGCATCTGTAGCAAAGATTGATCGCCATAATTTATCGTCATATAACTGGCCGTCAATTTGCTGGGATAGTTGGTTAAGTTTTTCTTTCATAATTGTGGGTTAAAAATAGAAAATTTCCCCTAAAGTGCTTAACAGATTTTTAAACAATATTAACAATAGATTGGCTTACCAGAAGTTTTCGGAGCGGTTTTAACATTTAAATTTGCCAACAAATCTAAAAATGCTAACTATGAAGAAATTAGTTTTACTTGCCGTTTTTACAATCGGCGCTACGTTTTATAATCAGGCTGAAGCTCAGACTATTTCAGACAATGCTATTGGACTAAGATTTGGTGGGGGAGATGGTGTTGGTGCTGAAGTTTCTTATCAAAGAGCAGTAGGAACCAATAATAATCGTTTAGAATTTGACCTTGGATGGCGTGATAATAGCGATTATGATGCATTTAAACTTACCGGACTATACCAATGGGTTTGGAATATTGAAGGCGGATTTAACTGGTATGCAGGTGCGGGAGCCGGAATCTTAGGTGTGGATGCTAACCGTGAATTTCGTGATGAGGATGACGGTACTTATTTATTCCTTGCAGGTGATATAGGTATTGAATATAACTTTGATATCCCGTTATTGCTTTCTTTAGACTTTAGACCAGAATTTGGATTCTTTAGCGATAATAATGTACTGAATGAATTTTCTCCTGATATAGCTCTTGGAGTAAGATACCAATTCTAGATAATAACAGATAAGGTTAAAGAAAAAGAGGCTGATTCAAAATCAGCCTCTTTTTTTATACGGTAATTTGTAAAGCTCTTTTATAAATATCTTCATAAAGCGGCATTACATTTTTAATGTCAAATTTTTCAGCAACACTCCTGGCGTTGTTTTTAAATTTCTCCAGGGTTTCATCGTTTTCCAGGATTTTTAAAGCATTAGCTGCCATTTCCTGAACATCACCTACATTACTTAAATACCCAGAAATTCCATGTTGGTTAACTTCCGGAAGCCCGCCGGTATTTGTAGAAATTATGGCGACTCCATTGACCATCGCTTCCAATGCCGAAAGACCAAAACTCTCTTTTTCTGAAGGCAGTAAGAATAAATCAGAGAAGCAAAGAATCTTATCTATTTCGTGGCTTTGCCCCAGGAACATTACTTTATCTGCAATATTGAGTTCATCTACCAGGTCTTCTGCCATTTCTTTTTCAGGGCCTTCTCCAACCATCATTAATTTCGCATCTATTTTCTTCTGAATTTCATAAAAGATTTTAATCACATCATCTATGCGTTTTACTTTTCTGAAGTTACTAATATGCGTAATAATTCTCTCTTTATTTTCAGCCATCATTTCGCGCTGGCAGTCGGTAAAAGCTTTATTATCGTATTTGCTGCAATCTATAAAATTGGGTATTACTTCAATTTCATTCCTAATCTTGAAGAATTTTAAGGTGTCTTCTTTTAAACTTTTAGAGACCGAAGTAACTATATCGCTGTTATTAATACTAAAAGTTACCGCCGGTTTGTAAAAAGGATGATTGCCAACCAAAGTAATATCGGTACCGTGAAGAGTAGTTACCATGGGGAGGTTAATTCCTTCTTCAGCAAGCATTTTTTTAGCCATATAACCGGCATAAGCGTGCGGAATTGCATAATGAACATGCAACATTTCAATATCAAACTGTTTTACAACATTTACCAATTTACTACTAAGCGCAAGCTCGTATGGTTGATAGTGAAATAGCGGATATTCTGGAACGTGTACTTCGTGAAAACGTACATTGCTTGAAAGTTGATCTAAACGTACAGGTTGACTGTAGGTTACAAAATGTATTTCGTGACCGCGTTTTGCCAGGGCCAGCCCCAGCTCTGTGGCTACTACTCCACTACCTCCAAAGGTAGGATAACATACAATGGCTATTTTCATTAAGCTCGATTTACTCACCTTAGCGAGAATTTTAATAACACGGTCAAAGACCGAATTCTTGGTTTTTATATGAAGTTTTGCAGATAAATTCTCCCAATATTCTAAAAATCTATAGATTCGTAGATAACTTCCTGTATTCTAGATCTTACATCTTCCCTAATTAACTTCCTATTGGTAGAATCGGGAAAAGTTCTATTAGACAAAAATACATAAACAATTTCTTCTTCGGGGTCTGCCCAGGCAAAGGTTCCCGTAAAACCGCTATGGCCAAAACTTTCCATAGATAAACAGTTACAGGTTGGACCCGAGCTTCCCAGTTGGGGTTTGTCGAAACCAACGCCACGTCTTACATTTTTTTCGCAATAATAACAGGTATTAAATTTAGAAATGGTTTCTTCTTTTAAATACCTTTTACCACCATACACCCCATTATTAAGGTAAACATGCATTATTTTAGCCACATCGATAGCGGTGCTAAAAAGCCCGGCGTGCCCTCCAATACCTCCCTGCAAAGCAGCACCCTGATCATGCACCACCCCGTGAATAAGTTGCCTACGCCAAAGTTTATCAATTTCGGTAGGAACAATTTGTTCTAAGGGAAATCTAGAAGCTGGTATATAACCTGTATGGGTTGCTCCCAAAGGTTTATAAATTTTCTCCTGGGTAAGATTATGCAAAGTTTGGCCATAATAGCCTTCCAGGTAATATTTTAAAATGTAGAAAGGTAGATCACTGTATTTATAATCTAATCTTCGTTCTAAGTCGCTATCCCTAATAATACTAATAATTGTATCTTTCATGTCATTTCTAAGATACATTTCATTGGCAACTTTAGTATTAAATTCAGCTGAAGGAGTTTTTTGAAAATAATCTTTAGAAGGCAATCTTGTTTTCCTGTCTATAGTATTAATATGAAAAGGAATCCAGGATTTTAACCGGGCATAATGCATAAGCATATCCTGTAACCTAATATTTGCTTTATTAGAATTCTGAAAAACAGGCATCATTTCTCCAAGTCTTGAATCAAAACTTACAATACCTTCTTCTTCCTGTTCCATAATAAGCGGTAAAGTTGCCAGAATTTTGGTAAGTGAAGCCAAATCATAAACCGAAGTATCTGAAACGGGGATTTGCTTATCGTAAGTATGATAACCGAAGTTTTTATTATAAACTATTTTTCCTTTCCTGGCTATTAATATTTGAGCGCCGGGCGTCATTTCTTTATCAATAGCTTCGGTAATTATGCTATCAATTCTGTTTAATTTATAGGAATTCAGACCCACACTCTCAGGTAAACCGTAAGCCAACCTATCTATGTTTTGGGTTTGATAGCCAGTACCTTCTGGAAAATTATTTCCTATGCTTACAGGAAGTTTTCCTCTTGCTTCCACAGCCCCGAATATTACCTGGGCAGCTTTTTCCTGGGCTACGGGATGATTTTGATAATTAACCAGAATTCCTTCCAATTCGTTGAGTCCGCGGAGTTCCCTCAAAGCATACGGACTTGAGAAAAGACTTAGAACGGTTTTATTTTCTGTGGCAATTTGATTGATCCAGTGTAATTCTCCAGATGAAAATTTATAAGATGCCCAGGGGCTGCTATTAGACTTGTGATAACCTAAAATTACAAGATCATATTCTTCTAATTTCTTCTGCAAATCGCTTAACCGTGTTGCTGAAACCCAGTCTATATGGGTGTATCTCTTTAATTCGTTTAAAAATGTACTACCATCGGCATCGCCAAAATTTACATAAGCAATCCTCGTATCGGCAATATCTTTAACCGGGAGTACGGCTCTGTTATTTTTAATTAAGGTAAGTGCGTTTTCAAAGAGTTCTTCCAGTAGAACTTTATCGCGAACAGAATTAAGTTCTTCAAAAATAAAATTCTCCTGGATGCTTTCTTGCTGGTGCAAGCCTACTTTGTATTTCGCCTTCAATATTTTTTTTACTGAATGTGCCAATCTACCTGGACTTATAATATTATTCTTATAAGCATTGATTAAAACTTCAGAAGCAACTTCAACTTTTTCAGGCATTAACAATACATCATTTCCTGCTAAAAATGCTCTCAACTCGGCATCACCCGGCTCTGCATTGTTGGTGAGACCTTTCATATTAAGGGCATCGGTAAAAATAAGCCCTTCAAAATTCATTTTTTCTTTTAAAAGGTCTGTAATTACCGCTTTTGAAAGCGAAGATGGCGTATTAGGATTTTCCTGAAGCGCAGTAACATTTAAATGAGCAACCATTGCGCTGGAAAGTCCGTGAGCAATTAAGGGGTAATATGGATATAATTCTAAACTATCCAACCTTTCTTTAGAAAAAGGAATGGTGGGTAAGGTTTTATGGGAATCGGTATCTGTATCTCCGTGACCCGGAAAATGTTTTGCACTGGATAATGTACCTACCCGATGCATACCCCGCATAAACGCAAGTGATTTTTCAGCAACATTAATTTTATTCTCGCCAAAACTTCTATTTCCAATAATGGGATTATTGGGATTGGTATTAATATCTACTACTGGAGCAAAATTAATATGTACGCCAAGTCTTTTGGAATGCCTGGAAATGGCCGCCCCGGCCTCTTCAATTAAATTATTATCCTGAATGGCACCCAGCGTCATATTCCAGGGTAGCGCAAAGGTAGAATCAAGGCGCATGGCCAGGCCCCATTCGGCATCCATACCAATAAGTAGTGGAGTTCTGGAAATTTGCTGGAACTCGTTGGTTAATTTAGCCTGTCTTACCGGGCCTCCTTTAGAGAAAATTACTCCCCCAATATATTCTTCTGAAATTTGCTTTTTTGCTTTTTCAATATAAGCTTTCTCACTTTCTGAAGAAACACTAATCATAAGCAATTGCCCTATTTTTTCTTTAAGGCTCATTGCATTATAGGTACTATCTACCCATTCCTTTTGTGCAACCGTATCTTCTGCCAGCAAAGGATCGTTTTGTGCAGAAAGATTAGAGCAAACAAGAAGAAAACAGGCTAAGACAAAGATTTTCGGAGCGAAAGTGAATTTCATTAACTAACAAAACGCTTATGCCAACTTTCAGAAGCAGGAACCTCCCAATCTGAAAGAAATTCAGCTTTATTATTTACAAGATTATTAAATACAATGGTTTTAGAAGAAACAGCTTTTTCTTTAGCCATTTTTCTAAAATCTGAAAGGGTTTTATAGGCTATGAACTCTCCCTGTTTGTAAGAGACATTCATTTTATCTAAAAGATCTACATTAAATTCTTTTTCTAATTGCTGAATAAAATGTACTGAAGCATCTATAGAACAGCCTGTAGCTGCATTCTTCTCCTGGTCTAAAGCCAGGATGATAAATCTTTTATATTTAATTAAATAACCGGCCTGTAAATCGGCGCCGTGGGCTGTCCATTGGGTTACAAACTGGTCTAAACGTGATTGTATTTCTTCTAACTCTTCAGTAGTAAAAGAGCGGTTTGCCTGGTATATCCACACCCTTGAAGAATCGGGTAGATTTTCGAATGGTACTAACATAAATTACTGAAATTATATTTTTACAAAACTAATTGATTTAAACATTGTCTCAAGGTTACTTTTACCTTTTAACGTTTGGATTTCATCAAAAATTATACTTATAAAGTCAAAAAGCTCGAGAAAAAATCTCAAGCTTTTTTAAATTGAATTATTTAATTGTATACTAAAATTTTTTAGAGATCGTGGGCATTGGCAATAAGTTCTGCCACATCCATTACTTCTACACTATCTTCTTTGTTTTTTCCTTTTACACCATCTGTCATCATCGTATTGCAAAATGGACAACCCGCAGCAATAACTTCAGGTTTAACTTCCATAGCCTGTTCGGTACGTTCAATATTCACGTCTTTATTTCCTGGCTCGGGTTCTTTAAACATTTGGCCACCACCTGCACCGCAACAAAGTCCGTTAGACTTGCATTTACGCATTTCTACGAGTTCTACTTCAAGTTTTCTAAGTAAGTCTCGAGGCGCTTCATATTCACCGTTAGCACGGCCTAAATAACAGGGATCGTGAAAAGTAATCCGTTTTCCTTTAAATTTTCCTCCTTCAACCTTTAACTTTCCTTCAGTAAGAAGGGATTTTAAAAATTGTGTATGGTGCATTACTTCGTAATTTCCACCCAGGGCAGGATATTCGTTTTTTATGGTATTAAAACAGTGCGGACAGGCAGTAACCACTTTTTCTATTTCATAGCCATTAAGAACTTCAATATTTGTAGCAGCCTGCATTTGAAAAAGAAACTCGTTCCCGGCGCGTTTCGCAGGATCTCCCGTACAGCTTTCTTCGGTTCCTAAAACAGCAAAATCCACACCCGCTTCGTGTAATAACTTCACGAAAGCCTTGGTGATTTTCTTTGCTCTATCATCAAAACTACCGGCGCAACCTACCCAAAATAAAACTTCGGGTTTTTTGCCTTCTGCCATATACTCGGCCATTGTTGGTACTTTTAACGCTTCTGCCATATCTACTTTCTTTTAATTTTATTCCGAAGACTTCTAATAAGTCTGGTATTCAATATATTTTTGAGCTATTAAGAAAATTAATTTTCTTTAACCCAGTTTAATCTATCTTGTTGGTTGTAAGGCCATGGTGCACCATTGTTTTCTATATTAGTCATTGCAATGGCAAGCTCGTTTGGCGCTGCACTTTCTTCCATCACTAAATAACGACGCATATCCAGAATAATAGAAAGCGGATCTATACCAACCGGGCAAGCTTCTACACAAGCATTACAAGTGGTACAGGCCCAAAGTTCTTCTCGTAAGATAAAATCGTCTAATAATTGCTTACCGTTATCTTCGTATTTTCCTTTTGTATTGATAATCTCCCCTACTTCTTCCAGCCTGTCTCGCGTATCCATCATAATTTTCCTGGGAGAAAGTTTTTTACCGGTTTGGTTTGCGGGGCATTCTGCCGTACATCTTCCACATTCGGTACAGGTATAGGAATTTAATAATTGTACCTGGTTAAGATCAAAAACATCTGATGCTCCAAACTTGTCGGGCTCGGCACCTTCCTCTTCTTCTGCCGGGGCAGCAAATGGGTCGGCATCAGGATCCATCATTAATTTAACTTCATCGGTAACCGATTGCAGGTTGTTCATTTCTCCCTGTGGCTGAAGTTTAGATAGGTAAACATTCGGGAAAGCCAGTAGAATATGTAAATGTTTAGAGTAATACAGGTAATTTAAGAAGAAAAGAATACCTAAAATATGTAACCACCAGGCCGCTCTCTCTATTATAATAAGCGTTGCATTGCTCATTCCTTCAAAAATAGGAAGTAAGAATTGGCTAATAGGAAAACTTCCGGTTATGCCTGCTTCACTTGCATAATGAGGAGCTCCATTAAGTTGAAGTTGATAATCTGTAGCATTCATTACCAGAAAAAGTACCATAAGCACCATTTCAAAATAAAGAATATAATTGGCGTCATTTTTAGGCCAGCCTTTTAATTCGCGACTTAAAAACCGATAAATATTTAAGATATTTCTTCTAATCCAAAATACAATAACTCCAATTAAAACTAATAGCGCTAAAACTTCAAAAGAAGCGATAAGAACATTATAAAAGCCGCCCATAAAAGAGAGTACCCGGTGAGTTCCGAATAAACCATCTATTATAATTTCAAGAACTTCAATATTTATTATAATAAAGCCTACATAAACAACTACGTGAAGAAAGCCTGAAACTGGTTTTTTTACCATTTTGCTTTGCCCAAGCGCAATCCTGGCCATTTTATCGAAACGTTCTCCTTTATTATCGCTACGATCTACTTCTTTTCCTAATTTTATATTTCTTAATAACCTGCGGATGTTTCGAATAAAAAAACCTATACCTACCACTAGGGCAATTAGAAATAAGACCTGGGAAATAATTTGCATAGTTGGTTATTTAATAGAATCCTTTTCTTTGGGTTCCTGATATGGTTTCGGGTTTTTTCCGAAGACAGAGAAATGTACGTATCGTTTAGGATTCAGTTTTACGTCTTGTAGTAATTGTTCCAACTGTTTGGTAGCATTATCCAGGTTGTTATAAACGGCATCATCATTAATTAACTTCCCGGCGGTACCTTCTTTATTATTTAATTTATCTGAAACGCTTTCAAAATCGGCTACCACTTTTTCAAGATCAGCAGTGATTTTACCAATATCCATTTTGGTTAAAGTATCTGAAAATGAATTGAAATTGGTAGTCATTTCATCAAGATTAGTAAAAGTATTATCTATTTTTCCTGAATTTCTACCTACAATTCCTTCTAGTGCATTAGCGGTTACTTTAAACGAAGCAACAGTTGCATTAAGATCTTTAAAAGTGTTTTGAATATTATACCTGGTACTGTCGTTTAGAATTTTATTAATTGCTGTAACTAAAGAATCTGCGCTAACTATAGTATTTTCAACTTTATCCTGAAGCGGGGTTAATCTATCGTTTACCAACTCCATAATACCCTCTTCAATATCACTATTTAAGGTATCTCCAGATTTTGCCATTTGATTAATTTCGTAATCTGGAAGAATAGCAAGAGATTTTCCGCCAATTATATTCCCACCATAAATTTGCGCAGTACTATTTTTTGAGAATTCGAAATCATTTTCTACGGTAAAGCTAACTACCAGGGTTCCCTGGGCATCAAGAAAATTAATTTGGGTTACCTGCCCTACTTTAAGGCCGTTTATGGTTACTGCCGAGGAAGGTGATAGTCCTTCTACATCGTTATAAACTGCATGAAAAGTTCTGCTGGAATCCAACAGGTTTTTACCCTTTAAGAAACTATAACCAAATATTAATAACAGGATAGCAATTATTGCTAGGAATGCAGTTTTTACTTCACGTGTAAATTTCAAAAGCTATTTTTTTAGGAATATGGACAAATTTAGAAATAAAAATAGAAAAGAACCGTTAATTCACCTTAGATTTTAACGCCTCATTAACTGTAATCTTGCTGCCTTCCTTAAATGCAACAATATAACTTGAAGGATATCCATTTTGTTTTGCCTCGTTATGAAGCTTATTTATTTTTATATAATCTGAAGTAGCTCCATAATAGTATTTATACATTCCCTCTTCCCTTGCTCGCTCTACATTTTGCAATCCCTTAAAATTGTAGGCTTTGGTTTCTAAACGTTTAGAACCGGCCGCAAGCTGAATTTTAAAGGTAATTCCCTCGTAAATCTGGCTTTGAGGTGTTGTGTTTGAAGAGGAAGTACTCCCAATACTCTCAAGGTTAGACAGGTTTATAGTGTTGGCATATTTATTTATTGCTTCTACAATAGCCGCAGCCATTTTGTTTTGGCCGCCCGTACTGTTTAGATATGGGCCTTCGTGGTTATTGGTTAAAAATCCAGTTTCAATAAGTACACTTGGCATTACCGCCATTTTTAATACCACAAAACCGGCTTGTTTAACCCCACGATTTTTTCTTTTTAATTCGTTGGTGAAATTTTTCTGAACAAAATCGGCTAAAAGAATACTTTGGTTTAAATATTCTTCTTGCATTAGAGCCATTCCTATATAAGATTCAGGGGAATTGGGATTAAAACCACCATAAGTTACTTCGTAGTCTTCCTCTAAAAATATCACCGAGTTTTCTTTCTTGGCTACTTCAAAATTTTCTTCGGTTTTATGAAGTCCCAATACAAAGGTTTCGGTACCGTAAGCCTGGGAATTATGAGAATTACAATGTACCGAAACAAAAAGATCGGCATCGGCCTCATTGGCAATTTGAGCTCGTTTATCTAAAGGAATAAATATATCAGAATCGCGGGTATAGATCACTTCTATTCCTTCCTGTTTTTCTAATGCCTTTCCAATTTTTAAAATAATATTAAGCGCAATATCTTTCTCTTTAAAACCATTTCCCATATTTCCGGGATCTTTCCCACCGTGCCCGGCATCTAAAACCACCACAAATCTATCTCTCGGTTTATCATTATTTGCAAATAAGCTTTGCAAGCTTGCAAGAAAAATGAAGAAAAATACGAAAAGTTTAAGTAGGTTCGTTCTCATAAAAAGGTAACGCTAAGTTTAGGCTAATTATTTTAATTACTTTTTTCAGGAAATCTCAAATCTAAGCTGAAAAAATATATGTAATTTTGATTTTGCAAAAAGCAAGCCATTCTTTACAAAAATAGCACTTAGAGCATTGCAAACAAACATACCTAATATACTTTTTCGCTGTATTTTTATACTGCTTCCTATCGTTTGTATAAACGCACAGGAAATAGGGAATAATCAGGAAATAGATATTGAAGTCCGGGAACGAGATTCGCTGGTTACTGTGGGCGATTCCTTACCACTTGCCGAAACCATAAGGCTAACCGATAGTATTGTGGGAGATTCGTTGCAAACTCCGCAACAGGGCAACCAATTAATTACAGATGCGGTAAAGTACCAGGCCAAAGATTATATGCGAATTAGCCAGAAGGAGAATCGCATGTATCTCTATAATGAAGCGCAAATTATTTATGGAGATATGCAGATTAATGCCGGGCTTATTATAATGGACAATGAAAAAAATGAAGTCTATGCCTATGGAATTCCCGATTCTACCGGAGCATATTCTCAAAAACCGGTTTTTGTACAGGGAAATCAAACCGTAGAGCCAGATTCTATTCGGTTTAATTTTGATACTGAAAGAGCATTGGTTTATAATTCCAGGACACAACAAGCCAATTTTAATGTAAGAGGTGAAGTTACCAAACGTGAAAACGATTCGGTGTATTTTATGCAAAATGTGCGCTTTACCACCGATGACGATTTAGATAATCCCGATTATTATTTCTATGCGAGAAAAATAAAATTTGTTCCAGATAAAAAGATCGTGGCAGGTTTTGTTAATATGTACCTGGCAGATGTACCTACCCCGTTGGGGCTTCCCTTTGGATATTTTCCTTTAACCGAAGAAGAAACTTCAGGATTCATTATCCCCAGTTTTGGGGATAGCCGTCGTGGTTATTTTCTGCAAAACGGAGGGTATTATTTTGCGATTAGCGATTATGTAGATTTACTAACTTTAGGCGATTATTATACCAATGGAAGTTATGCCGTACGCCTGGAAAGTAATTATGCCAAGCGTTATAATTACCGCGGAAATGTAAGAATACGGTACGAAAACCTATTTCAAAGTGAACGAGGATTCCCAGATTTTGCTGAACAATCTGTCTATAATATTCAGTGGTCACATAACCAGGATGCCAAGGCAAATCCTAATTCAAGGTTTAGTGCTTCGGTAAACTTGGGGAGTAGCACTTATTATCAGAATTCTGTAAATCAAATGAATACAGGTAATTTCTTAACAAATACTTTAAGTTCTTCGGTTTCGTATAGTAAAACCTTTCCCGGTGAACCTCAGATTAATTTAAGCCTTGCAGCACGGCATCAACAAAATACAAGGACGCAAACTATAAATATGAGTTTGCCAACTTTACAGGCGAGTATGACGCGTATTTATCCTTTTGCTCCAAAAACCGGCGCAAAAAAAGGATTGATAGAAAATATAAATTTTCAGTATAACGTAAGGGCCGAGAATCAAATTAGAACAACAGATTCTTTGTTTTTTAAACCCGAAATGTTCCAGGACGCCAATTATGGTGCGCAGCATTCTATCCCGGTTACCACAAACTTTAAGCTTTTCAATTATCTAAGTGTTAGTGCTAATGCTAATTATGAAGAAAGTTGGGTTTTCAAAACCTTCGAACAATCTTACGATGAGTTTAATAACGAGGTAGTAATTGATACTATTAACGGGTTTGATTCTTACAGAACCTATAATTTTGGAGCCAGTATTGGTACCACCTTATATGGATTAAAGAATTTTGGAAAGGACAAAAAAATCCAGGCTATTAGGCATGTGATGCGACCCTCGATTAGTTATAATGTAAACCCCGCCTTTGACCAGTATTACGATACTTATGAGCGTATTGATCCCGCCAATCCTATCGAAACCAATATGGTAGATTATTCCCGGTTTAATGGGACATTATATGGGGCACCGGGAAACAGGTTTTCAAGTTCCCTGGGGCTTAGTTTAAGCAATACCCTGGAGGCAAAAGTACGTTCTAAAGACAGTACCGCTACCGAACCGGAGAAAATCACACTACTTAATAACTTTAGTATGAGTACGGCATATAACCTTGCCGGGGAAGATGGCCAACCAAAGCTGTCTCCCATTGCTCTTAGAGGTAGTATTCCCATAGTTCGCGATAAACTGGATATTAACGTTGCCGGTAATATGGATATTTATGCTTTAGATAATAATAACCGAAGAACCGATAAACTAAATATAAATAACGGTGGTAGTTTATTTAGGTTTACCAACGCCAATGTAAGCTTTGGCTACGCTTTCTCGAGTAAAGATTTTGAAGACGAGGGCGAAGATGAGAGTGAAGATGAAATAGATAACGATACTTATCGCGGTGGCGGAAGACGTGATGACCTTTTTGGTAAAGGATCTGATTTAGAAGGAAAATTCTACGATGAAGAAGAAGATCCATTTGCAGATGAAGATCGTGAAGAAAGAAACGATAACTGGTATAATTATAAAATCCCATGGGATTTACGGCTTTCTTATACCATGACTTATAATAATACCGCTCGTCAAAATGAAATTACCTCCCACTCTATAATGTTTTCGGGAGATGTGGAACTTTCACCAAAATGGGTAGTTGGAGCTTCCTCGGGTTACGATTTAAAAGAATTAGGCTTTACTTATACTCAATTAAGATTTCAGCGTGATTTAAATACCTGGCGATTAAGTTTTAACTGGGTGCCTTTTAGCGAGCGTAGATCCTGGTATTTCTTTATCGGAATAAAATCGTCTATCTTAAGTGATATTAAATACGATAAACGAAACGAACCAGACCGAAGTTTATAAAATTTAAAAGTTTAAAAATGATGAAAAAAATAATTAAAACCGACAAAGCTCCGGCTCCAATTGGACCCTATAACCAGGCAGTTTTAACCGGCAATATGCTTTATATCTCTGGTCAAATAGCGCTTAATCCAGAAACTAACGAACTGGAAACCGGTGAACTTGAAGAAGAAACTACCAGGGTAATGCAAAACCTAAAGGCAATTTTAGCTGAAGCCGGAATGAATTTTGAAAATGTAATAAAAACTTCCATTTTTATAAGCGATATGAATAATTTCGCTAAAATAAACGAAGTTTATGGATCTTATTTTAATGCTAAAACTGCTCCTGCAAGGGAAACGGTAGAAGTTGCAAACCTTCCTAAATTTGTAAATGTAGAGATTAGTGCAATTGCGGTAAAAGATTAATAATTGCTAAAAAGATAAGCTTCACGCTCAAAATAATTGGAATAATAGCCTTCAAAAGATTTTTGATCTTTTCCAAAATGCTCCATTTTATATAAACCGGCAAAAACGAAAATATTAAAATCGTAGTGATAGATTTTATCCATTTCCCGGAAGAAGCCAGAGCCTTTTTTGAATTCTTTCAAGGGTTTATTTGCATAGGCGTTTAGTACATTAAAATCGTGATACTGGAACACGTGAATTAATTCGTGGGCAACCGTATTATAATTAAATCCGCCGGCTTCAGGATTGAGTAATATTGCCGTACTTATGGCTCTGCCAAGGTAATAATCGTTATTATCTTCATAACCAAAAGTATTATTGCCTGAGAAGACAAATTCTCCAACTCTTAGACTTAATTCAGCTTCAAATTTATTCTGAACCGCCGTATAAGCAGTGAGAAGAAAAGAAACCGGTTGGATCCTGTATTTAAGCTGAAAACGATCTTTGGTGTGAAATTCTATTCGGTTAAAACCAATATTAAGGTTCCATTGTTCCCAGAAATTTCTATTGGAAGCGGCATTTTCTATTATTGAGGTTCCCGCCGAATTCATAAACTTTGCCGGCCAGCCATAAGTAAGGTTTTTCTGGTTAGAAATTCTACCGGCAATAACTTTACTTTCATAAACCAGGTAGCCGCCAAGTGCACCCTGTGCCATTCCTTTAACCAGTACTTTTCCGAACTTTTCCTGCGGTTCTTTATTAATTACAGCACCAATTCCACTAAAAACCGTCCCTATTCCTATATTAAAAATAGCCGCTTCAGTTTGGTTGCTCTGTGACCGTACCTGGGAGGTTGAGATCAATAAAACAGTAATTAAAAATAGAAGAAAGCGGGGTGAAAATTTCAATTAAATAAATTAGATTTTAGAAAGCCTGCATTAATAAACGGGCACTGGCGGGATTTGTAGCCAGGGGAATATCGTGTACATCGCACAAACGCATTAACATAAAAATATCGGGTTCGTGCGGATGCTTGTCCAGTGGGTCTCTAAAGAAAATTACCATATCTACTTTACCTTCGGCAATACGGGAGGCTATTTGCGCATCTCCACCTAAGGGGCCTGATAGTAGTTTTTCAACCTCAAAACCGGCAGATTCTGTTTTTGCTCCGGTAGTTCCCGTGGCAATTAGGGTAATATTTTTAGCCTGAAGGGCCTCTCTATGGTTATTCAAAAACTGGACCATCTCAGCCTTTTTCCCGTTGTGGGCAATGATTGCAACTGTTTTCATAAATTAGACAGATAAAATATCAGAAATGCGAAGTAGTTCCTTATTAATTGTAGGTTTTGATTTTAATGCATTTACCAGCTCTATAGATTTTATTTCATTATTCATCATTCCAACCATAATATCCTGCTGACCATCCAGGGCAAGTTCTACTGCTTTCACGCATAATCTACTGGCCAAAACACGATCAAAACAAGTTGGACTTCCACCTCGTTGAATATGTCCTAAAACGGTAACTTTCGCATCGTAATATGGTAAATTGTCTTTAACGTAAGCTGCCAGCTCAAATACGTTTTTACCAATTTTGTCACCTTCAGAAACAATAACTATACTTGATGTTTTTCCAGATCTACGGCTGCGCTCCAGGGAGTTTAGCAAACGATCTAAACCAAGATCTTCTTCGGGAATTAAAATTTCTTCTGCTCCTGCTCCAATTCCACTGTTTAGCGCAATAAATCCCGCGTCTCTACCCATTACTTCTACAAAGAATAATCTATTATGGGAACTGGCAGTATCGCGAATTTTATCTACTGCATCTATAACTGTATTTAAAGCCGTATCGTAGCCTATAGTATAATGGGTTCCAAAAATATCGTTATCTATAGTTCCCGGCACGCCAATTACATGTATATTATGTTCTTCACTAAAAACTTTCCCCCCTCTAAAGGTCCCGTCACCACCAATAAGAATCATTGCATCTATATTAGCTTTTTTTAGATTGGCTGCTGCTTTCGCTCTACCTTCTTCAGTTAAAAATTCTTTAGACCTGGCAGATTTTAGGATAGTTCCACCTAAATTGATGATATTTCTAACGCTACGCGCATTAAGCTCTATATAATCGTTTTCTATCATTCCCTGGAAACCTCTCATAAATCCGAGACATTCTACACGATAATAAGAACTTGCCCTTGCCACAGCTCTTATTGCAGCGTTCATTCCGGGGGAATCTCCGCCAGAGGTCATTACTCCAATTCGTTTAATTCTTTTTGTCATACTTTAAAATTCTTGCCTAAAATTACAAACTCAGAAGCTACCTGAAAAGAAAAAAGAATAAGTTTTACCCAATATTAGAGATTTAAATACTCTAAATTGATTTGCTTAATATTCCTAATTTTAATTTTCATCTGGAAAACGAATATAATCAGGAGACTGGGGACGCGTTGCAGGCTCTTCTTTCTCGGTTTCGCTATTTAAAGATTGAATTTCGGTATTTGCAATTTTTCTAATCAATTCTTTGAAGGTGTCAAAATCTACCGAATAAGACAAACCAATTCCCTGTGTGAAGCCTATTTCTTCCCCTATAAACTGAATATTATTTTCCCGATTAAAAACCTTTGCTCTTAGGCTTCCGTCTTCGTTTAAAAGAAAATCTATCTCCAGGTCGCCTACAATAATAGATTCGGTAACGCCTCCAATGGGGACACCTACCTGGCCATTAATAATTACGCGGTCGTTAATTTGGGTAGAAAGTGTTAATCCAAAACGGTCTACAGTTTGTTGGTCTGGCGTACGATCTCCCTGCACATAATTAACACCAACCTGGAATTTACCATCATCTCCCGCAAAAATATCGTTCACTATACTCGAAGCCCTTTCGGCCAAAGTTCCTGTAATTGCATTTTGCCTTAATCCGAATTCACTATAGAAAGCACCCTGGGTTACCAGGAATAACGCCTGAAGCTCTTTACTGGAGCGGTCGTCCATTCTATATTCTAACTCAGATCTTACCACAGAGCTGGCGTTTGGAAAAGCAATATCAAAAGTAATATCGGGTTGTTCTATTTCTCCCTGCAAATTAATAACTACTTCCACCGGAATTTTTCTGTTAATTGAAGGATTTTCAAGTAAAACTGCTGGGTTTGCGTTTAAGGAATAAATTGCACTTACATCAAGTTGAGCATCGGTAGGATCTCCATTCCAATTGATACTTCCGCCAGATTCTACATTAAAAACTTTTTGAACCAGCCCCGCATACTTAAAATTATAAACTCCTTCATATACTACGAAATCACCCCACATATTAAATTTTCCGTTAGTATTTATCTCTAAAAGTAAGTTTCCTGAACCACGGCCTTTCAATGTACTTCCACTGGTTTGATCTACTACTACTTCTACTTCAGCATCATTGGTAACATCTAGATCAAATATAAGTTCCAGGCCAGTGACTTCAGGCAGCTCAATAGATTCACCGGCTTCACGGGCAGCTTTTTCCTCCGGACTTAAAAAATGAATGTACGAGTTATCTCCTACCGATTCTGTATCACTTAACGGAATTTTAAAAACCGTTCCGCGCTGAGTTGTGGCGGTGACATCTATAACCAATTGATCTGTAGGGCCGGCTATACTTGCGTCTCCACTTATAAAAGCTGTTCCGTAATACAATGCGTCCTCATCACCTTCGGTATCTAAAACCAAAAGCCTGTCTGTATCAATATTTAGATCTAAATCCCATTCCTTGAAATTTTTATGCCCAATACTTCCATTAAGGGTTCCGGTGGTTTTGTATTTAGTATCTTCAATTTCAACATCATCAAATACAAACTCCTGCTGGGTTAAATTAACTATTGCTTCATCTTTAAAATCCAGATCTATATTAAGATATGGAACCCGTAAACCTGCATTTTCAAGACTTATTTCTCCTGAAAAATCGGGATTTTTGTAATTTCCCGAAACCTGGGCATTTCCTGAGGCACCACCCCTAATATTACTAAGTACTTCACCTCCCAAAGGACTAAATGCAGCAAGATTTAATTCGTCTAAATCTACATCCATTTCTATGGTGGGTTCACTCCCACTCACATTTATACTTCCTATGGCATTTAAAGATTCATTGCCATTTTTACGTAAATTGGCATTTATATTATAATTGGTGAGATTTTCATTTCCTTCTACATCCAGTACCAAATTACCCAGTAAATTGTCGTTAATATTTAAAGAATCTACCTTAAGATTTGTATTGGGATAATAAGCCCCGTTTTCCTGAAGTAAATCGAATTTTCCATTTAGCGTTCCGGCAAGGTCCAGGCTATCTATATGGGGAGTGATTTTGCCAATATCTACATTATCAAATTCCATTTTAAAATCTTTATACGTAGAATCTCTCATAACGCCGCTAAGCCTTATTTCTTCATTTTTATGATTCATCACCAAAGAATCTATCGCAAAATCTTTAAAATCTAGGTCAAAAACTATTTTATTGCTTTTATTGCTTTCCTCATTTATATACCACGTATTATTTTTAAAAGTAAGATCTGACCGCTGTATCCCAACAACCGATTTATTTTCTTCGTTAATAGTATGAAAAAGGTTAAGGTTAAAAAAATCTTCATTGTTTTTGCCACCCTGAAATTCAGATCTTATAAAAAGCGTATCGCGCTGAGTTACGTTAATAAAGCTGAATTCAGAAAAATTATAAAAATTTGTAGAAACGCTATCGGCTTCAAAATAGGTATTATAAATAGGGTTGGTATTATCTACGTTTAGATTTACGGTCTCCATCATATTCCCGAAAATATCTATTCTGGGAGAACGGAAATTCACTTTAAATTCAGATTCATCTGAAGCTAAGTGACCACGAATAAATGTATTTGGTGCAAGATTAATTTCGGGGTAAAAAACTTCTATAATCTTATTATAAATATCAAAATCGAATTCAAGGTATTGATTATTGGTAATGGTTCTGGGTTGATAATTGGTATAAATACTTCCCAGCGAATTCTCAATTAAAGGTCTTATTTCTGAAAGATTGAAATCTCCAATAATTTCACCGCTTATCACATCGGGAGAGTTTATACTTAAAGTTCTTTCCCTGCCTTCAAAACTGGAAGTTATGCTGAAATCATCAAAAAGTAAAGATCATTTTGATTTT
>Ga0207891_1000731_pt1 | contig 19081 bp, 19 predicted proteins | sample LinPmetageLP50_FD_184061 | JGI IMG/M metagenome (GOLD analysis project Ga0207891, IMG submission 184061) | Marine viral communities from the Pacific Ocean - LP-50 (SPAdes) | ecosystem: Environmental > Aquatic > Marine > Oceanic | place: Pacific Ocean | collected 2011-08-27 | reverse complement strand
CAAAAAGCACTTTATTATATCGATAAGGCTTTAAATATTGATAGTGAGAATGTGCTCTATTGGAAACGTTTTGCTAAAATAAACTCGCGCCTCAATCTTTATGAAGAGGCAGAGCATGGTTTTAGAAGAACCTTAGAGTTGGGCAACTATGAGCTTGAAACCTGGTTAATGCGTTGTGATACCTTAATCCATTTAGGAGAGTATGAAGCGGCGGTAAAAAATCTATTTCAGGCGATAGAATTCTATCCTGAAAATGCAGAAATAGAATACCGTCTTGCTGGCTTGTATTATTATTTAACCGAAGATCGCAAAGCGGAATTCCATTTAAAGAATGCTTTAAAATTTAATGAAGAATTCGTGATGATCATAGAGGAACTTTTTCCTACTGTCTATCTTCGTAATTCGGTAAAAGAAATAATTAAAAAACACAAAAAGCCTTCGGTTTAAAAATGTATTTTTCTTGCATCCCCCCGTCATCGACGAGTAACAATCGGAACGAGAGAATGACTCAGGAGGCACGACTGAGAGGAATACATCAAATCTTTTAACATGCCTTCAAGAAATCTTTTACAATATTTACTTATAACGTGTAAAGGGCTCGCTATGGGCGCAGCAGATGTTGTTCCAGGTGTTTCTGGCGGCACCATTGCCTTTATTTCTGGCATCTACGAAGAATTAATTGAGACCATTCATAAGTTAGATTTTGCCTTTTTTTCACTTTGGAAATCAAAAGGTTTTGCAACTGCATGGAAAACGTACAACCTTAGTTTTTTAGTAGCCCTTTTTTCTGGAATTTTGATTAGTATATTATCGCTAGCCAAACTAATAACGTTTCTATTAGATACCTATCCTATTCTCGTCTGGTCTTTTTTCTTTGGCCTTGTCATTGCCAGTATCTTGTATGTAGGGAAACAAATCACGACTTGGAATTTAAAAATAATTATAGCCCTGGTCATTGCTGCTGTTGGTGCATATGCCATAACGCTGGCGAAACCAATGGGCACTCCAGACAGCACTTGGTTTCTTTTTGTAGCAGGTTTTATCGCTATTATAGCCATGATTTTACCGGGAATTTCAGGTGCTTTTATATTACTATTACTAGGTGCTTACGAAAGTATCATCAGTACCCTTACCAAGCTTGGGGAAGGTTTGTTTCAACTTAATTGGCAATTATTTTCTGAAGCACTGCTAAAGATTTTGGTCTTTGCCGTTGGTGCTATCGTTGGCCTCAAAGTCTTTTCTAAAGTATTGAATTGGCTTTTTAAAAACCATAAAAACTTAATTCTTGCCATATTAACTGGATTTATGATTGGCGCCCTTAATAAAATATGGCCCTGGAAAAATGTGCTAGAATATCGTACCTCGCATAGCGGAAAACAAGTACCTTTTTTAGAAGAAAGTATCCTACCTACGCAGTATCCAGAAAATCCTCAAGTACTCCTCGCTATAGCTTGCGCAATCGGAGGTTTTTTACTTATCTTTATTTTAGAACGTCTTGCCGTAAAAAAACCGACCGATTAGCATGCAACAAACCCGAACCTTTAGCGATAAAATATGGCTTGTACTAAAAGGGCTAGGGATGGGAGCGGCGAACAAAGTGCCCGGTGTTTCTGGAGGTCTGGTTGCTTTTGTTGCGGGTTTTTATGAAGAATTTATTTATTCGCTTCAAAAAATAAACCGAAAAGCATTTAAATTGCTGATAAATGGCAGATTTAAAAGTTTCTATAGATACATAAATGGTCAATTTTTAGGACTGCTTATTTTCGGAATGATTATAAGTTATTTTAGTGTTTCAAAGTTATTGGACTTTCTTATCGTCAATTTTGAGCTGTTGGTTTGGAGTGGATTTTTTGGCATGATCATAGGCTCTATCTACTATATTGCAAAGGATTTTGGCGAATGGAATAGAAAATATGTCGCCTATCTACTCTGTGGTATTATTGCAGGCGTCAGCATTAGTTTTCTAGAACCTGCTAAAGAAAACAGCAATCTTATTTTTGTGTTTCTCTGTGGTATGATAGGGGTATCTGGCATGACCTTGCCGGGGCTTTCAGGATCTTTTATCTTAATTTTATTGGGCAATTATGTGTTGCTTTTGGTGGATTCGGTGAATGCACTATTCGACACATTTGCCGATGTGATACAAGCCGATTTTAGTTTTCTTGATAATGCCGAACGGATAGAACTACTTAAAGTTCTTGTGGTATTTTCTTTAGGTTCTTTAACTGGGCTTATCTCTCTCTCACATGTTTTGGGCTATGTTCTTAAACGGTTCAAAAAAGCTACCTATGCCGTCATTATAGGTTTTATTGTTGGATCACTTGGCGTTGTATGGCCTTGGAAACATAGAATAATGGATTTAGATATTGCTGGAAATATTCAATTTGATGCCAATGGCAGAGAAATCATAAAAGGGTACGACCGCTATTTTCCGTCAGAATTTTCCGTCGACACCCTATTGGCAATTTTATGTATTTTTGTTGGGATACTCATTGTTCTTAGTTTAGACTGGTACGATAAGAAAAAACAAACCCCTCAAAATGGCTAAGTACGGACTGGTAGGCAAAAACATTGCGTATTCGTTTTCAAAAACCTTTTTTTCAATCAAATTTGAAAAGGAAAAACGAGACGATACGTATTCAAACTACGATATAAAAAACATCGATGCGCTCGATAAAATCCTCGCTGAAAATCCCACGCTCAAAGGTTTTAATGTAACAATCCCCTATAAAGAAGTGATCATTAAAAAATTGGATATTCTACACGAAGAAGCTAAAATCATCAATGCTGTAAATACGGTAAAAATTCTTAGAAACGGCAAATTAAAAGGGTATAATACAGATCACTACGGTTTTGCAAAAGCGCTTGCCAATTACCTTCCCCTTAAAGAAAAAAGAGCCCTAATTTTGGGTACGGGAGGTGCTTCAAAAGCAATTGCATTTGTACTGGAAACGATGAATTTTGAGTATAAATATGTTTCAAGAACTAAAAAAGGAGGCGCCCTTAGCTATTCTGAACTAAACAGGATAAATATGAGCAACCATTTTCTTATTATTAACTGTACACCATTGGGGACTCACCCCAATGTTCATGAATATCCACCTATCCCGTACGAATTTATCACGAAACATCATGTGCTGTTTGATTTAATCTATAACCCCCGTGAAACCGAATTTCTCAAAAGAGGCTTTGCAAAAGGAGCCAAAGTAAGCAACGGTCTTAAAATGCTGGAGCATCAGGCTAAAAAGTCCTGGAGTATCTGGAAACGATAATATTATCTTAAAAATCATAAAAAAAGGAGACTACTTTTGCTAATTGGGCAGTTGTTAGTATCTTGACCCCTTAACTAACGACCCTTAACATTGCAAGACATGTCTGACGAAAAATCGCTAAGCGAAGAAGAAAAAAAAACAGCAGCAAATACTTCAGCCGCTGAGGAAAGTAAAAATATTGAAACGCCAAAACCTACCGAAGATATTTCTTCAAAGGATGCAACCGTAGAAAATGCTATTACGGAAGAAGCCGCCGTTTCTAAGGATCAAAATTCTGAGAAAACCGCTACAGATGAATCTGATGACCTTGCCAATGCAATCGTGGAAGAAGCAGCTGTCACTAAAGATCCTTCAGAAAAAACAGAGAAGCCTGTCAAAGCTGAGGCCGAGAAAAACGACGTTTCTGAATTAAAGGAAGCGAATCAAGAAAATGAAGATACTGCTGATGAAGAAGAGATCGAATCATCAGACGATGATGAGGATTCGGATTCTGAAGACAAAGAAGAAACAGACTATAGTTCCCTTTCAAAAAAACAATTGATTTCAGCACTGGAGAAATTAATTAATGATAAGCCAATTCAGAGCATAAAAAATGAGGTGGAAGAAATACGCTCAGAATTCAGTTCTAAATTTGCTGAAGAACAAGAAGCCAAAAAAGAAGAATTTATAGCAGAAGGGGGTAATATTATAGATTTTCACTATTCCACTCCTGCAAAAAAAGAGTTCAACTCACTTTATTTTGATTATAAAGAAAAGAGAAATAATCATTACAAAAATTTAAAGAAAGACCTTCAAGCCAATCTTACAAAAAGACAAGAGCTTATTGAAGAGCTAAAGGGACTTTTAGATACTGAAGAAAATATAAACACCACTTACAATCATTTCAAAGAAATACAAAGTAAGTGGCACGACGCTGGGGCAATTCCACGTGATAAGTACAACATTGTTTGGAACACCTACCATCACCACGTAGAGAATTTTTACGATTTTTTACATTTAAACCGAGAGTTTAGGGATCTAGATTTTAAGCATAATTTAGACGCTAAATTAAAGCTGATTATCCGTGCTGAGGAGTTGGCCCAAGAAAAAAATGTAAACCGAGCTTTTAGAGAATTGCAAATGCTCCACAAAATGTGGAAAGAAGAAATAGGCCCTGTTGCTAAAGAATACCGTGATGATGTTTGGGATAAATTTAGTGAAGCGACAAAGGTTATTCATGACAAACGTACTGCAGAGCAAGAAAAACTAGAGGAGACGTTTGAAGCAAACTACGACGTTAAGAAAGAACTTATTTCTCAAATTGGGGAGCTTGTTTCGCAAGAATCTCCAAAAAACCATAGAGGTTGGCAAGAACAAATAAAAAAAGTACAATCCTTACGAGATAAATTTTTTGACGCAGGTAAAGTTCCTCGTTCAAAAAATAAAGAAATCTGGAATAACTTTAAAGAGTCGACACGAGAATTCAATAGACAAAAAAACAAGTTCTACAAAGATCAGAAAAAAGAACAGTTCGCTAATCTCGATAAAAAACGAGAACTCATAAAAATCGCTGAAGAGCATAAAGACAGTGATGATTTTGAAAAAGTTACGTCGTTGATGAAAAAGATACAGAGCGACTGGAAAAAAATAGGTCATGTACCACGTCGCGATAGCGATAAAGTATGGAAACAATTCAAGGCAGCCTGTAATCATTATTTTGATCGTATTAACGAAGCTAAAAACGAAGAGAATAAAGAAGAGTTAGCAAATTATGAAGCGAAAGAGACCATGTTAAAAAGCATGGATGACCTAACGCTCTCTGGTGACCACAATGAAAACCTAAAGACCATAAAAAACCATATAAGCGAGTGGAAAAAATTAGGGAGAGTTCCTTATAAAAAGAAAGATATTGAGCAGAAATTCAATAAAAAACTTGATGATTTATTTGGGCAATTAGATTTAGGAAAGAAAGAAGCCGAACTTATTAAATTTGAGAACAAAGTAAATACGTTTGTTTCGCAGGATGATGAACGCAAGTTAAAAAACGAACACTTTTTCCTATCTAAAAAAGTAGACGAAACGAAGGCAGAAATAAGACAGTTAGAAAATAACCTTGGCTTTTTTCAACATGTAAAGGATGACAACCCTTTAGTAAAAGAGGTGCATAAAAATATTGCCCGCCACAAAGAGGAACTCGAAGTTTGGAAAGCAAAATTAGCTAAGATAAAATCTATTAGAAGTGAGTAATTATGGAGGTTTGTCTCTTATGTCAAAATCCTACCGCTTCTACTAAAACAACCCTAAACGGTATCATATTTTTAACATGTGATACCTGTTTTGTTCTTTTTAAACATCCACAACACTTCGTAACTGCAACTGTAGAAAAAGAACGGTATTTAAAACACACAAATGATGTAACCAATCACGGCTATCAAAAATTTGTCTCTCCACTGGTTAACGCGATTTTTTCAAAATACAATACAACAGATATGGGATTAGATTTTGGCGCAGGCACCGGTCCCGTCGTTTCTAAACTTCTTTCTGAAAAAGGCTACATTCCTGCACTATTTGACCCCTTTTTTCATCCTGACACGGCAGCGCTTCAAAAAAAATACGATTATATTATTTGTAGCGAAGTAATCGAACATTTTTACAATCCGAACAAAGAATTTCAACTATTAAAAAACTTGCTAAAACCCAAAGGAACCTTGTACTGTATGACGGAGTTGGTTCCTAAGGAAATCCCATTGAAAGATTGGCACTATAAAAATGACTACACCCATGTAGTTTTTTATACCGAAAAAACGATGCAGTGGATTAAAAAAAAGTATGGCTTTAAGGAAATATCTATAAACGGAAGATTAATTTCTCTATTAAATTAAAGTTACACTTTTTTAGCTTCTTCCCAATAGACATCCATTTCTTCAAGGGTCATTTCCTTTAGAGACTTTCCCACTGTTTTTGCTTTCCATTCCAAATATTGAAATCGTTTGATAAACTTCTTATTGGTGCGTTCAAGCGCATTTTCAGGATCTACTTTTAAAAACCGGGCATAATTGATCATGGAAAATAGTACGTCACCAAATTCTGCTTCAATTTCGTCTTCATTGCCTTCTTGCACCTCATGCTGTAATTCTTCCAGTTCTTCCTGGAGTTTTTCAAAAACCTGCTGTGGCTCTTCCCAGTCAAAACCAACGCCCGCTACCTTGTCCTGAATTCTATTTGCCTTGACCAGTGCCGGCAATGATTTTGGAACCCCTTGCAGCACACTTGTTTTGCCTTCTTTCAATTTTAAATTCTCCCAATTTTGCTTTACTTCTTCCTCGTTTGCCACTTTCACATCACCATAAATATGTGGATGTCTTGAAATCAACTTTTCACAGATAGCATTAGTGACATCGGCAATATCAAAGTCGTTAGTTTCACTTCCTATTTTTGCATAAAAAACGATGTGAAGCAATAGATCGCCCAATTCTCCTTTTACCTCAGCCAGATCCTTTTCTAGAATAGCATCGCCCAGCTCGTAAGTTTCTTCAATAGTAAGGTGACGGAGTGTTTCCATGGTCTGTTTTTTGTCCCACGGACATTTTTCACGGAGTTCGTCCATGATGGTCAACAAACGGTCAAAAGCTTTAAGTTGGTCTTGTCTGGTATTCATAAGGAAAGTTGTATGCTATACAAAGCTATTAAAATAGGTTTGTTTTGGAAGGTTCACAATTAGTAATTATCCTGAAGTTATCAATAGCCTAAAAAGAAAAATCCCGATTTCATAAATTGAAATCGGGATTTTAAAATTGGTTTCACCTGCTTAGGTTTTTCTAGCGGAGGTATTTTTAGTGCTTCCACCCTTTCTGGTTGATGAAGCCTTTGTCACTCCTACTTTACTTGCTCGAGCAGGTTTAAGTTCTGGTGATTCGGTTCCTGGGATGACATTTGTATCTTCAGTAAGCTCATCACTTTCGGCTTTTTTAGAAAAGTCTTTAATATCGTTTTTATGAAGTAGGTTATACCATTGTATAATTTTTTTTATATCACTGGTATACACACGTTCCTCATCATAATCTGGAAGGACTTCAAAAAAGTATTCTTCCAGTTTAATTTTTGGCTCTTTGTGGCTTATCGCCTCGCCGCCGTCCTCTTTTTCAGAAATCTTAAGAAAGACCTCTCGTAGCGGTAATTCTTCAGTAAGCGTGTAGATCGCAATCTCACTCAAAAGGCTCACGTTGTGACGCCCACTTACGCTTATTTTTTTTCCGTCAAGAAGGGATTCGGCTAAGAAACCATTACGGGTTTGTGTTTTTAATTGATACAGTCCTGGTTTACCAGAAATAGATAAGATTTTTTCTAAACTCATAAATAGTATAAATTTTTAACGCTTTAAACTTCACCGCTAACTGTGATGAAGGCTTACAAATATCCTTGCTTTGATTAATATAAGCAAACGTTTAACGTTTCTTTTTGGCTAAAGGGAATTTCATTCGGTATTTCGGATCAATTTTTCCCTTGCTTATATTGGCTAATTTTCCTTTAATGAGGCGCTTTTTAATCGGGGAAAGTTTGTCAGTAAACAAAACACCTTCTATGTGATCGTACTCATGCTGAATGATGCGCGCCACAATACCTTTGTAGGTTTCTTTGTGTTCCTTGAAATTTTCATCCAGATATTCAATCGTGATTTTGGGTTGTCTAAACACATCTTCATTAATATCTGGAATGCTTAAGCACCCTTCGTTAAAAGCCCACTCATCACCTTCTTCCGAAGTAATTTTAGCATTTATAAAAACTTTTTTGAAATCGGCCACAAAAGTACGCTCTTCATCCGTAAGGTCTTCATCATCGTCAAATGGCGAGGCATCCACTATAAATAAACGTATAGGCACTCCTACTTGTGGTGCTGCCAGACCAATGCCACGAGCACCGTACATCGTCTCAAACATATTTTCTATAAGGATGTCCAACTTAGGATACTCTTTTGAAATCTCCTTACATTTTTTTCTTAAAACAGGATCGCCAAAAGCGACAATAGGTAAAATCATAATAAATGTTTAATGTTTAATCTAGAAGGTTTAATTATTATCTATTAACTGATTTTTCTGCTGTTATTCTTGAGGCAATAAAAATCGAAGTAAGTTCTGCAGATTCTTTAAGCAAAGCTTTACATTTTTCAATAGGCAGCATATTCTCATCCATTAAAATTCGATCCAAAAATTGCTTTCGTCAGCTTCTTCTATTACTATACTTAATTTAAATAAAAAACTTTTTTTAGTTTGTCCTAAAGACGCTGCTCTATAATTGGCCGCAACAGAAGTTCCGCAACGAATCAATTGCTTTTCTATGTGATACCCCAACGTATTTCTAGGTAATGAGATCGCTAATTTAACACATCTATGAGCAAACTCTTTTGATCTCAATTTTAAATCTCTTTGAGTCATAGCGATTTTTTATTATGCATTATACTTTCAACCTTATAAATTATAAAGATAATCCTGTAAGATTATCGTTGCACTTATCTCATCTATAAGCGCTTTGTTTTGTCTTTGTTTCTTTTTGAGTCCGCTATCTATCATCGTCTGGAAAGCACGCTTGCTACTGTAACTTTCATCCACTCTTTTTACTTCCATCGCAGGAAAAATATTTCCAAATTTTTTTAGAAATTTCTGAATATATTCTTCAACATCGCTAGGGTTTCCATCCTTTTGTTTGGGCTCACCCACTAAGACCAAGGTAACATTTTCTGAAGGTATATAGTCCCTCAAAAAATGAAACAGTTCTTTTGTGTCAACTGTTTGTAATCCTGAAGCAATAAGCTGCAGCTCGTCTGTAACGGCAATCCCTGTTCTTTTTGTTCCGTAATCGATAGATAAAATGCGTCCCATATTGGGTGCAAAAATAATGGTTTAGGTATTAGTATGCTAAATTGTAGTGAGATTTCCTGTAACAGATTATCTTTGTATTGACAATAAAAAAACAAACAAGAATGCACAGTTTACAGCCAATAATAGAAAAAGCCTGGGAGGATCGTTCCCTTTTAAGCGACACGACAACTATTAATGCAATTAGAGAGGTCGTTAGTTTATGTGATGAAGGTACGTTGCGTTGTGCAGAACCTACAGCAAATGGATGGCAAGTAAACGAATGGGTAAAAAAAGCAGTGGTACTCTATTTTCCAATCCAGAAAATGGAAACCATGGAAGCAGGCATTTTTGAATATCACGATAAAATCCCATTGAAAAAAGGGTATCAGGCAAAAGGAATACGCGTGGTACCGCATGCGGTTGCTAGACATGGGGCGTATATCTCCAAGGGTGTTATTTTGATGCCGAGTTATGTTAATATAGGTGCGTATGTAGACGAAGGCACTATGGTAGATACGTGGGCAACCGTGGGCAGTTGTGCACAGATAGGCAAAAACGTACACTTAAGTGGTGGCGTTGGCATTGGCGGCGTACTAGAACCCTTACAAGCGGCTCCCGTAATTATTGAAGATAATGCATTTATTGGATCCCGTTGCATCGTGGTGGAGGGCGTGCGTGTAGAAAAAGAAGCGGTACTGGGCGCAAATGTTGTACTCACGGCATCTACAAAAATAATTGACGTTACTGGAGACCAACCTGTAGAACGAAAAGGGCTAGTGCCTGCACGTTCTGTTGTGATCCCAGGAAGTTATAAAAAACAGTTCCCAGCGGGAGAATATAACGTCCCTTGTGCTTTGATTATTGGGAAGCGTAAAGAAAGTACAAATAAGAAGACCTCGCTCAATGATGCACTTCGGGAATATGATGTAGCGGTCTAACCATATAATTGTAGCTTCTGAAAAAAATACTTATCATACAGCAAAAAATGATTGGCGATGTACTCATGTCGACCATTCTGTTTGATTTATTAAAATCTAAATTCCCTGAAGCTACACTTCATTATTTAATAAATCCGTACACCTATCCAGTCGTAGAAAATCATCCTAACATTGATGAATTTATTTTTTACACAACGGAAATAGAAAAAAATTATGTGAAGCTTTTTAATTTTTTAAAAGATATAAACGCACAAAACTATGATGCGGTTATTGATGTCTACGGAAAATTGAGCAGTAAATTAATATCCTTTCGATCTGGCGCGGAAATACGGGTTGCTTACGAAAAAAAGAGCACCACGTTTATTTATAGTCATAGCATTAAAAGACAGACGCAATCAAAGCATAACACAAACCTAGCAATTGAAAATAGGATCAACCTTTTAAAACCATTAGGTGTTTCTTTTGAAAAGAGGTACCCTAAAATATATTTAACGAAAGAAGAAAACCAAAAAGCAATCACTCAATTAGCATCGCATAAAATAGATAGAAACAAACCGCTATATATGATAAGCGTATTGGGCAGTGCCGATCAAAAGTCGTATCCAAGTGACTATATGGCGACTTTATTAAACACAGTAATCGAGGAGCAACCCGAAGCGCAGTTGCTTTTCAACTATATTCCTTCCCAAATCAAGAAAGCACAGGAAATTCTGGAAGCGTGCACTACAAAAACAACGTCAAAAATTTTCTTTGACCTTTATGGTAGCAACCTTAGAGACTTTATGGCACTTACAGCACAATGTACGGCGCTGATAGGCAATGAAGGAGGCGCTGTAAATATTGCAAAAGCTTTGGATATCCCCACGTTTATTATATTTTCGCCGCATTTAACAAAAGAAAATTGGTTTCATGAAAAGGATGACGTAAAAAACGTTGCAGTACATCTTTCAGATTTTATAACACACGATAAAAAGGATATGGACGCTGCCCGAAAAGAAGCTGCCCCATATTATCTAAAATTTAAGCCTAGCTTTATTCAACCCAAATTAATCACTTTTCTAAACAACCTGTAATGACGTACCGGTTTTTAATATATATATCATATAGCTACTCCATCCCTGTTGGCGTGCCTTTAGAAGAAGAAGTGCGCAAGAGAGGGTATGAAGTACAATGGTTTGCAGATGAAACGGAAGGAAAGGAAAAGTTAGCACTTAAAAAAAATACATTAGACACTATTGATCAAGTTATTGCTTATGAACCTCATATCGTTTTAACGGCGACAAATATTGTCCCAGATTTTATTTCAGGTTTAAAAGTACAAGTATTTCATGGTTTTCTGGCAAAGAAAAGGCCATCAAAACGACATCTGTTCAGTGAATTCAGGATACGCGGTTTCTTTGATCTTTATTGCACCCAGGGCCCTAGCACAACTTCGGTTTTTAAGGAACTCGAAAAAAAGTACAAACATTTTAAAATTATTGAAACAGGCTGGAGTAAGGTAGACCCTTTGTTTCCCATGGAAGAAAATAAAGAACAAGCTACCCCAACCATCATGATCGCGTCCACTTTCACGGAGCGATTGAGCCTTGCACATGACGAGCATGTTTATGAAGAAATTGCCAGGCTCAGTAAAACAGGAAATTTTATTTTTAAAATGGTGCTTCACCCTAAAATTTCTGCTGAAATTGTGGCGAAATGGAAATCGTTAGAAAATAAAAATTTCAGCTTTTATGACACGACCGATTTAACACCAATTTTCAAACAATGTGACGTGCTATTTGCTGATACAACTTCGGCCATTCAAGAATTTTTATTGCAAAAAAAACCCGTAGTCGCCTATAATCACACATTTTTATATGATTATTTAATAAACGTGCAAAAAGCAGGAAATATAGAAAGTGCACTAAAACAATCACTTAACCCCTCCAAAACACTTTTAAAGAACATCAATAATTTTATTTTTGAACTTCACCCCTATTTTGATGGGAAATCGAGCCAACGAATCGTAGATTCGTGCATCTACTACATACATCAAGATAAAAGTAGTTTAAAAAATAAACCTTTAAATTTAATTCGAAAGTTCAAAATTAGACATCGTTTGAAACATTATACGTTTAAATCTTATTCACAACCCTTTACACTCAGTAACCCTTCAAATTCTAATTACAAAGCGGAGTTACCTACAGAGAGTAGGGTGAAATTAACTGCAATCGTGCCTACCGGTAACGAAAGACACAACATTGAAGGTGTGCTAGAATCAGTTGATTTTGCAGATGAGATTATGGTGGTAGATAGCTATAGCACTGATGGAACATACGAAAAGGCCCAAGAACTTGCAACCAAAGTTCTAAGAAGAGAATATCAATATTCGGCTTCACAGAAAAATTGGGCGATACCGCAGGCAGAACATGAATGGATATTATTAGTAGATGCCGATGAGCGCGTTACACCAGCATTAAAAAAGGAAATTTTAGAAATTCTTGAAAACCCACCTGAAGATGGTACGGTTGCCTATTGGATAGGAAGAAACAATCATTTTATGGGCGAACCCGTAAAACATAGTGGTTGGCGCAATGATAAGGTGATTAGATTGTTTAAAAGAGATGCTTGTAGGTACCAAGATAAAAACGTTCATGCAGAAATTATTACAGATGGCGACGTAGGGTTTTTAAAAAATAAATTTTACCACAACACCTATATTACCCTAGATAAATATCTAGAAAAAATGAATCGTTATGCATGGTGGCAAGCAAATGACTATGATAAGAAGACAGGACGATTGACCGCATATCATTTTATTATAAAGCCATCTTGGGGCTTCTTTAAACACTATATTATTCAAGGGGGATTTCGTGATGGTGTAGTAGGTTTAACTATAGGATATATCCAGGCATATACCATATTTATGCGCTATGCAAAATTGTGGTTACTCCGCAAAAGAAGAACTTAAGACCGCCAGAATAAAAACTTCTTTTTCAATCGTTTCTTTCTATGGAATTTTTCCTGAAATTTTTCGGTAGCACTCCACATGGCATTAAAAATCTTAACCCGATCCCAATGAGTTCGTTGTGCATATTCATCACTCATAATCGCCACCATCTCTTTTTTTGGTGTTAAACGTGAAAAATTCCTGATCCGTTCCTCAAAAGAAAGTACTTTGAACTCCATTCGATTAAGATCCACCAAATAAAAGTTGTAGTCTTTACCGTTAGATTTTATCAAAGTATTCCCTGGAGAATGATCTTTAAATAAAATTCCGTTTTCATGTAATTTATAAGTAAATGCGGTAAACTGCCGCAAGATGTTCTCATGATCTGGATAGCCCGGTTCCCTAATCAATTTTCTAAAAGTGAGATCGGACTCGAGGTGCTCGCTGATGTAGAAACTTTTTTTAAAAGCGACTCCATTAGATTCTTCAATAAAAGCTATAGGCGCAGGCGTGCCTACACCTTTACTAAGTAATTTATTGGCGTACTCAAAAGAGCGATGTGCTTTTGATTTTCTGAAAAAACGATAGACAACTTTATTAAGTGCATTGGGTATTTTAAATGACTTTATATTGATTTTTAATCCGTCAATATCATAGATCTTCAAGGTATTTCTTGCGCCTTCCTTTAGCGTAATTCCTCCCTCAGGGAAAGTATCTAACACCTTCAGTATTGAAGATTCCTTGTCTTTATATTTTTCAGAAAAAATAATTTTCATTTCGCAAAAATACAATATAAAATTACGGACGTTGCTACTTGAAAAAAAATATTAAACTATAATTATGCTAACTTTACCAACGAAGCGCTAACTACGATTATTCAAAAATATTTATGAATTCTAGGAAAAAAATAGGAATATTATTTCTTGATGAGATCCATCATGTCAATCATTTTATAACAACGGCTATCGAACTCTCTAAGCATTGTGATGTGCATATTTTAACCTATCCAGATACCCATTTATATCTTTACAAAACATTAAAAAGACTCGATGGCGCAAATGTGGTGATTGAACAACTTACAACTGCTCCATTTAGGGCATTGACAGATAAACTGAAAGGAAGAAAAGCACCCAGAAAGGGTTTTTGGATTAAAAAAAATCTGCCTTATATGCTCAAAACGTTTGATGCGCTCATCTTTACAGATTTTTTTCATCGGTATTTTCTTAAGGCGAGAGGTGATAAACCAACCCCTCGATTAATAAAAATCACGCATGGAACTCCAGGTAGAGGTTACAGCTTTAAACCGCAACTCCTAGATTTTGATTTACACTTACTCCCAGGACATTTTTATCAAGTCGCGCTAAAAAAGAGAGGGCTTTTAAAAGAAGCGCATGCCTTAGTAGGCTATCCTAAAATGGACGCTGTTCCTGAAACTAAGTCATTAAAATTATTTAAAACATCAAAGCCAATTGTGCTTTATAATCCCCATTTTTCGCCACCCATGTCTTCCTGGCATACAATGGGGATTCAGGTATTGGAGTATTTTTACCATCAAACCGAATTCAATTTAATTTTTGCACCCCATATAAATCTGTTCCACAAAGTGGGTGGCGATGATGCAAGTATCATAGATAAGAAGTTTTACGATTGTGAACATATTTATATAGACTTAGGCAGTTCTCATAGCGTGGACATGGTCTATGTAAATAAAGCTGATATCTATCTAGGAGATGTCTCTAGCCAAGTCTATGAGTTTATCTTACATCCTAGGCCTTGTATTTTTATAAATACTGAAAAAGTTGCTTTCAAAGAAGAAGAAACCTATCGCTTTTGGAAAAGTGGTGAGGTGGTTGAAACTGTTTCCGAACTTGACACCGCCCTTAAAAAAAGGACAAAAAATTTTTCCAAGTACAGGGAAACCCAAGAACAGATAACAGCCCAAAATTATTACACGGAAGACGAAAGCACCGCTTCAGAACGAGCGGCGAATGCCATTATTACCTTTCTCGACAAAACTTAGAGGTACTTTTTAATGCCATTATCACACCACACCAAATTGGCATCGATCGCACGTTGCTGAATGCTTTCGTTGACATTCAAATTACTTTTGGAAGAGGTTTTATGCCAAATATGATATACGATTCCGCGGTATCGCAAGCGCCGACCCCTTACACCGTTATTCATCATCCTAATAATCAGTTCTGAATCTTCTTTCCCCCATCCTGTCATTGCTTCGTTATAACCATTTACGGTAATAAAATCTGCACGCCAAAAAGAAACATTACATCCTCGCAACTTCTTTGAAAGTCCTTCTTTCACACCATAAAAATTGCTCAAAAGAGGGATATGAAGTGCTCTTGTTCTTTTCTTTATTCCCTTTGAAAACATTGAAAAGCGTACCTTTTTTTCCGAAAATAGCATAGGCAGAAATGCTTTCTGAATGTTAACCCGGCTTCCATATAAATACAGGTCTTTTTTTGCAAAAGAGGTATGATCTTCAATAAAATTGGGGTGCAAGATACAATCCCCATCAGTTTGAATGATGTAATCGGCTTTCGATTTTGCTATTGTTTTATTCAAAATTTCCGAACGTCTAAAACCGTTGTCTTCATGCCTAACATGGATGACATTTATTTCGGTATCCTCTATAAATTTTTCAATTACCGCCGTCGTTTCTTCTGTGGAACCATCATTTGCGAGTAAAAGTTCATCAGGCAACATTGTTTGTTGTGCAACACTCTTTAAAACCAACTCCAATGCTTGTGGCCAATTGTACGTAGAGATTAAGAGGGCGGTCGTCATGAGCTATTTTTCCAAAAATATTAAAGAATCAAAGATACTGTATTTGTTAAAATATAGTTGCTATTGATTACTTTTGAAAAATAGAAAATCTAATCTAGACAAACAGCTCATGCGCGAAGAAATAAACAAAGCATTAGAAACACTAAAAAGAGGAGGCCTTATCCTATACCCTACCGATACGGTCTGGGGCATTGGCTGTGACTCGGCAAACCCCGAAGCCATAGAAAAAGTATTTGCCTTAAAAGAACGATCAGAAAGCAAATCGCTGATCTGTTTGGTGAGTGATTTTAAAATGCTGAACCAATTTGTGGAAGAAATCCCCGAGGTTGCCTACGATATTCTTAAATATGCAGCTAAACCTACCACCATAATTTACGATGATCCCATCCGGATTTCCGAAAATTTGATAGCCGATGATAATTCACTTGCCTTTAGAGTGACAAAAGATGATTTCTGCACCAAACTTTTAAACAAGTTAAGACGTCCTATTGTTTCTACTTCGGCCAATAAAAGCGGAAAAAAAACACCACAAAGCTTTAAAGAAATAGCACCAGAGATTTTGGAAGGCGTGGACTATATCGTAAATTTGCACCGCACTAAAAAAACAAATCCGCCTTCGACAATCATTAAGCTTACAAAGGACGGCAGAGTGAGTGTCATACGTAAATAAGACGTATGTCGATAAGCGTAAAACAGGTCGTTTTTTAATATGACAACTCCTGTTTCATCACATCCATAAGATAAAAAAGTTGAGTACTCCAAATTACAAATTCGCGTTAGACAACAATGTATTTAATTTCATTGCAAAAGCTGCTTCAAATCTCCATTTAGAAAGCTTTGTAATTGGCGGTTTTGTACGTGATTTTATTTTAGAACGTGGAGAAGCGAAAGATATTGATATCGTGACCGTGGGCAGTGGCATTGACCTTGCAAAAGAGGTGGCGACCTTAGTTCCTGGAAATCCTAAAGTTTCAGTGTTTAAAACGTATGGTACTGCGATGTTAAAAACGGACGGTATCGAACTTGAATTCGTGGGCGCACGTAAAGAATCCTATAATGAAGACAGCAGAAACCCTGCGGTTGAAAATGGTACGCTAAAAGATGACCAGAACCGTCGTGACTTCACCATCAATGCACTGGCATTAAGTCTCAACGAAAATGATTTTGGGGAACTATTAGATCCTTTTAACGGCATACAGGATTTAAACGATAAAATTATACGTACGCCCTTAAATCCAGACATCACCTATAGTGATGACCCTTTACGAATGCTACGGGCCATTCGGTTTGCAACACAGCTAGACTTTACTATTGAATCCAAGTCGCTTAACGCAATCACTAAAAATGCAGACCGCATAAAAATCATTTCAAAAGAACGTATTGTCGATGAAATTCATAAAATATTAGGCGCCAAAGTCCCGTCAAAAGGGTTTACCCTATTACACAAAACAGGGTTGCTCCCTTATATTTTTCCTGAATTGGTTGCCCTTCAAGGCATCGATGAAAAAGAAGGGCAGCGCCATAAAGATAATTTTTGGCATACCTTAGAAGTGGTGGATAACATAGCAGAAAGAACTGATAACCTTTGGCTCCGTTGGGCCGCTTTACTTCACGATATTGGTAAAGCACCCACAAAGCGATTCGACAAAAAAATAGGATGGACCTTTCATGCGCATGAATTTGTAGGGTCTAAAATGGTATTTAAACTGTTTAAAAGGTTGAAGATGCCCCTTAACGACAAAATGAAATTTGTGCAAAAAATGGTCTTGATGAGTTCGCGTCCTATCGTACTGGCAAGTGATGTGACAGATAGTGCCGTAAGAAGACTTATTTTTGATGCGGGCGAGTATGTGGAAGATTTAATGACGTTGTGTGAAGCCGATATTACGACCAAAAATCCTAAAAAATTCAAAAAATACCATAATAATTTTCAACTGGTTCGCGATAAATTAGTGCAAGTTGAAGAAAGGGACCATGTGCGCAACTTTCAACCTCCAGTAAGTGGGGAGGAAATTATGAAGACATTTGGCTTAAAGCCTTGCAGAGAAATAGGTACTATTAAAGATGCCATTAAAGAAGCGATTTTAGAAGGTGAAATCCCCAATGAATATGAAGCCGCTAAAGATTTTATGCTTCAGAAAGGAAAAGAAATTGGACTAACGGTTAAGGGTTGAAAGATTAGAAATTAAAAAATTAAACAAAAACTGGTAACTAATTAACCAATTAACTATTTATCAATATCATGTACAGAAAATGGGTTAAAATATCGCTAATCTTGGTTTACCTTGTCATCATCGCTGGCGCCATGGTGCGTATGACCGGATCTGGCATGGGCTGTCCAGACTGGCCCAAATGTTTTGGCTACTACATTCCCCCTACCGATGTTTCTGAAATCACATGGGAACCCAATCATTTATACGAAAAAGGACAGGTGGTCATCATGGACGAAAGTTTGATCGTTGCCGCAACCGATTTCACCAGCGGAACGCAATACGACTTCAATAATTGGAATGCCTATACCAAACACGATTATGCGATCTTTAATGTGTGGCATACCTGGATAGAATACATTAATCGATTGATTGGAGCCCTTTCGGGTATTGCTATTTTTATCATGGCCATCCTCTCCATTTGGAAATGGCGTGAAAATAAAAAAATAACCCTGCTCTCCTGGCTCTCGGTTTTCTTAATTGGTTTTCAAGGTTGGCTCGGGGCGACGGTGGTCTATTCAGTCTTAGCGCCCGTGCGGATTACAATCCATATGGTCATGGCATTGGTCATTGTAGCGGTATTACTTTATTTACTATATCTATCCCGCAATAAACTTAAAACCTTCTCTGTATCCAAAAGCTATGTTTCTCTCTTAGTTTTTGCGCTCGTGCTATCCCTTGTGCAGATAATCTTAGGGACACAGGTACGCCAATTTGTTGATGAACAGGTACGCTTGGTAGGTTATGATGCAAAATCCTTATGGCTAGAAGACCCAACGCTTGTTTTTTATATTCACCGCACATTCTCAGTGCTTGTATTTGCGCTCAATGCATGGCTCTGGTTCTTTAACCGCAAACACAACTACGGTTTGCACAAAATGAATTGGATCTTCCTGTTAATTATATTGGAAGCAGCCACCGGAATCGCTATGTATTATTTTGATTTTCCCGTATTATCACAACCGTTGCACCTGGTACTAGCTGCGCTACTATTTGGACTACAGTTTTACGTTATTTTAGAGGCTTGGAAAAGACATATCCCAAAATTTGTTACCCGGTAGCCCTAGTTTGAAAAAAAAAAAGCATAAGGAGCAAG
>Ga0207891_1000723_pt1 | contig 19314 bp, 16 predicted proteins | sample LinPmetageLP50_FD_184061 | JGI IMG/M metagenome (GOLD analysis project Ga0207891, IMG submission 184061) | Marine viral communities from the Pacific Ocean - LP-50 (SPAdes) | ecosystem: Environmental > Aquatic > Marine > Oceanic | place: Pacific Ocean | collected 2011-08-27 | reverse complement strand
TGCAAGATTATACGTGAGTGGCCAGAATTTACTAATGATAACTTCTTCAGATTTTACCGGTGTTGATCCTGAAAACGCAGGATGGGGTTATCCTCAACCACTTACACTAACTCTTGGCTTAAACCTATCACTTTAATAACATCAAACTCTTTATTATGAAGAAAATAAAATATTTATTAGGCATAGTTCTTCTAACTATTTCTACTGCCTGTTCAGATTTTCTAGAGGAAGAACCTTATGGAGTATTATCTGAAGAACAATTAACAACTCCTGAAAATGTAGATGGTTTTGTTACCTCGGCTTATGCTGCATTGGGTAATGATCATTATGACATTCCCTTCAGTCTTTGGCCTTATGGAAATGTACGCTCTGATGATGCTTACAAGGGGGGAAGTGGTACAAATGATATACAGGTTTTTCACTTTTTTGAAGTATCAGAGAATATAAGAACAGATTTTGGTGAACTGGATGCTTTCTGGTATAATAGTTTTATTGCTATTTCCAGGATAAATAAAGCTTTAGCTGCATTAAATCAAATCGATGAGGTAGAATTTCCTGAAAAGTCCACAAGAATCGCAGAAATGAAGTTTTTAAGAGGGCATTTCTATTTTATGCTGAAAATAATGTATAAATATGTTCCATACGTGACAGAAGATATCCCAGTGGAAGAATATGGAACAATCTCTAACCGGGCTCTTAGTAATGACGACTTATGGAGTGCCATTGCAGCTGATTTCGAGGCCGCAGCACAGGTTCTTCCTTCTTCTCAGCCGGAAGTTGGGCGTGCAGATAAAACAGCAGCATATGCATATTTGGCAAAAACACGACTTTATCAGGCTTATGAGCAGGATGAAAACCATAATGTAGTAAATATTAACCAGGAAAGACTGCAGCAGGTTTTAGATGCAACAGAACAGGTAATGGGAATGCACCAACTTGAAGAAGATTTTGCCTATAATTTTCTTCCCGGTAGTTTTGAAAATGGGCAGGAAGCAGTTTTCTCCATTCAGTTCTCCAACAACGATGGTACTTTACATGGAAGACTAAATTATTCCGATGTGCTTGCTACTCCACAGGGAATTGGATGTTGCGATTTCCATAAACCAAGCCAGAACCTTGTAAATGCGTATAAGGTGGATGAGCAGGGTTTGCCTCTTTTTTCAAATTATAACGAATCTAACCTTGACTTCAGCAGTTTGGAGAATTACAGGGTTGACCCTCGATTATACCACACAGTAGCAATACCTGGCCTACCCTGGAAATACGATAACGAAAATATTTATCAGGAAAACTGGGTTAGGTCTCCCAGTACGTATGGCTATACAGCCTCCTTAAAAGAGAATGTAACTGAAGATTCGGAATACCTTGTGAATATTGATCCTTTTTATGGAAATTCTAAAAACAGAATTGAGATTCGATATGCTGATGTATTGTTGATGAGGGCGGAAGCTTTAATCGAACTTGGAAGACAAAATGAAGCTCTTCCTCTTATTAATGAAGTTCGGGAAAGAGCTAATCAAAGTACGACTTTGATATCTTCATATGCTACTAATACTGGAGTAAGTCCTTATTTAGACGGAGAAAACATCAACTGGACTCAGGATGTAGCCCGTGAAGTCTTACGTTGGGAACGCAGGTTAGAACTTGCCATGGAAGGAAACCGTTTCTTTGATCTTGTAAGATGGGGAATTGCAGAAGAAACCTTAAATAAATATTATAGTGAAGAAGCAGAAGAGGCTACGTACTACGAGGGCGCTTCTTTTAATGAAGGTCGGGAAGAATATTTACCCATCCCACAGGCCCAAATAAACTTTAGTCAGGACGTATATGTGCAAAACACAGGCTACTAATAACATTAAAGTTAATGATGTACTTTAATAAAATAAAAGCTGCATCAGCGATTATAATTTATTCAATAGAAAACCGGCGAGTCAAACTGGTGAGGCATACTGCAGTTGTTAGGAGGGCTAATCTTTTCTACGTAGTTTGTATGTCAATACTATTGAAGGGTTACCGGTAACGAATTAAGTCTGGACCTTATAGTCCTTTTCAGAAAATAATAAGTTTAATAAGATGGTAAATAGAAAAGCCGTTTGCTTCGGCGAAATATTATACGATGTTTTTCCAGACCGGGAGAGAATTGGCGGTGCACCGCTTAATGTGGCTTCAAGGTTATCGGGATTAGGAATTTCAACAGAAATGATTAGTAAAGTTGGAGACGATGAAAAAGGCGAAAAGCTAATCTCTTACCTGGAATCAAAGAATATTAAAACTGAAAATATCTCCAAAGATCCTAATTTCACTACCGGTGTTGTAAACGTAAAACTTTCAGAAAGCGGTTCGGCTACTTACGAGATTGCACATCCTGTGGCCTGGGATAAAATTGAAATTTCAGAAGCAATAAAAAATTCGGTGAAAAATGCTGATGCTTTTATCTTCGGAAGTTTAATTTGCCGCGATGAGGTTAGTCGTAAAACGCTTTTTGAACTTCTACCGGAAGCAAAGTACAGAATATTTGATATTAACCTGCGTCCGCCGTATTATGAAAAGGAAGTTTTGGAAAAACTAATGGAGCAGGCAGATTTTATAAAATTTAATGATGACGAATTATTTGAAATTGCTGAAATGATTGGGTCTAAGCACAATTCGTTAGAACAAAACCTGCATTTTGTATCTGAAGAAACCAATACCAAAACTATTTGTGTAACTAAAGGTAGACACGGTGCTGTTTTGCTAAAGGATGGGGTGCGCTATTATAATAGTGGTTTTAAGGTTAAGGTAAAAGATACGGTAGGCGCGGGAGATTCATTTCTCGCAAGTTTAATCGCCGGCTTGTTGAAAGAAGAAGAGCCGCAAGGCACCCTGGATTTTGCCTGTGCCGTAGGTGCTCTGGTAGCTGGGAAAGAAGGTGCGAATCCTGAAATTTCCAGGGATAATATCAAAAAATTTATGTTTCCTTAAAAACAGCCGTATTTTATTTTTAATGAAAGAGAGGGCCAAAAATTAATTTCGAAATTCTTAACGGTTCCTGCCTTTTAAAAAAAATACTATCTTGAGTTTCTTTTTAAAAGAATATGCAGCAATTTGCCGATATTTTTATGCCCCTTTCTATCGCCCTAATTATGTTTGGGATAGGTTTGGAATTATGTTTAAAAGATTTTAGGAGGGTTTTTGCTCATCCCAGAGCTATTATTACCGGCCTTGTTTCGCAAATATTTTTATTGCCGCTTATTGCTTTTCTATTAATTTTTTTCTGGCCTATAGATCCTATTTATAAGATTGGAATTATGTTGCTCGCCGGCTGTCCTGGTGGAACCGCTTCAAATCTTGTGACGAAAATGCTAAAAGGAAGAGTGGCACTTTCGGTTTCACTTACGGCTTTTAATAGTTTGATTATATTGTTTAGTATCCCGCTGGTAATTGAGTTAAGTTATGCGGTTTTTGGAAATAATGGAGCTAAAGTACAACTGAGTTTTGGGCAAACCATGGGAGACGTGCTCTTAACTGTAGTTTTACCTGTAATGAGCGGGATTTTAATAAACGAATTATACGGGCATAAGTTTGGAGAAAGTTTTCATAAGGCTTTACGCTATATTTTACCGGGCATAATGCTACTCGCTTTTATTGTAGTTATTTTCTTTGACGAAAATCAAAAAGGGGTGGAATATCTAAAACATTTAAACCTTCTAATTCCCTTAATTATTTTGAATTTCGCTACAATTATAGCTGGTTATTTTGCAGCCAGGCGTATGAAACTGAAACATAGCGCTGCTTACACAATTGCGGTAGAAATGGGCTTGCAAAATAGTGTATTGGCGTTATTTATAGCCAATCAGTTATTAAAGGATCAGGATATTAGCCTGGTGGCTATTTTATATGGTAGTTTTTCATTAATTACAACTTTCCTGGGAGGATGGATTCTTAAACATTACTTTGGGAAAGAGAACATTGAGAAAGTTTAAATAAAAATGCCGGCCACATAAAGCTCAAACAGACCCTACTCAGTTTTATGCTTTTGCAGCCGACATGTTTTAATTGCCAAATTAAAATAAGTTCAAATACAGATCTATTTGTACTTATGTGTCCCAAATTTAGAGCTTTTGTTACTTAGTTTTTTACGGATTTCCGTAATTCCAGGTTAACCTTCTGAAAGTGAGAAGTATAAAAATTTATTTTTTCTGAAGTAAATATTTCGATTTCATTTAATTCCCTTAAGCTGAATGAAAATTAAAATGAAATTTGAAGGAATTTTATACGGAATATGGTTTTTTATTTCTTCGGTTTCTCTTACTTCTTAAGCAAGTTTTAAATACTCCGCAGTGCGCTATTTTTAATTGAAAGATCTTTCCTGTCTTTAAATTTAACTGCGTTTTCAGAATATTTCAGCAGAAAAAACTTAAGTTGTATCTATGGTATGACCATACTAACTAAACTGAAAATTTACTCATGGATAAGCTTTTTGATGAAGATAATATTAAACTCAATTTGCCGGTAAAAATTAGCTACCGGGTTTTAGAAGATGTACTTCAGGAAAAATTAGTGGGAGAGCAAATAGGAATGGAAGATTCTAAAGGCACGGTAAAAAATTATGCCGAGGTATTGGGCGCCAATCTAGGTAAAAGTCAGGAGCCCAATTTTGATCTTACCCTCACTTTAAGACTGAAAACACTCACCACACTTTTTAAAAATAAGGTGGTTACTTTGTTAGTCCATTTAAGACTGGGATTTGATGAAGTAGAGCAGGTGGTAGATGTAGAAGAGTACGAACTGGAAGGCCAAAGTAAAAGTTGGCTTATGGATAATTCTCTTGAAACCCTGGCCAATACTTTAATTTATAAAAAGATTAAAAATAAAATGAAACTGGATCTCAAACCACATATTAATGAACATCTTGGAAAAGCAAATAGAAAGCTGGGAGACGAAATGGAAGCTGCCCCGGGAGTATTCCTGTCAGGAAATGTAAACACGTTAAAAGTTGCCGAAATAATTCCCGGAGATAGCTTGTTGTTAATCCTTTTGGAAATTAGTGCCTATGGTTTTGTAAACGTAAAAGAGATTAAGCTTTAGGTTCAAAAACTTCAAGAATTTCTTCTAGCGCCATAGATCTGGATCCTTTTATTAAGATGCTGCAATTCTTTAATTCGGCCAGTTGTAGGTGCTTTTTAATATTTTCGGTATTCTCAAATTTTATAATGTTTGGCCTATTGGTAGTCGTTTTTTTGAACTGTTTACCTACAAGGTAAATTTCAGAAATATCAGCATTTTCAAGATAATTTACCACAACCTGGTGTTCGGTTTCTGAAGCCGCACCAAGTTCTCCCATATCACCCAAAACCACAATTTTAGTAGTATTGGTTTTTGAATGATTAAAGTGCTGTAATGCTGCCATCATACTGGTAGGATTAGCATTGTAAGCATCTAAATAGATCTTATTTGAATTTCGTTCTATTAATTGCGAACGGTTGTTGGAAGGAACATAACTTTCTATTGCCTCTTTTATCTCGTTAAAGGGAACTTTAAAATATAGACCAACACAGAGCGCAGCCGCCATATTCTTTGCATTGTAACTTCCGCTTAATTGACTTTTAAACTTAGTATCGTTAAAGATTAACTCAGCAGAATCAGAGGAATCGGGATAATCTACCTTTACCTGGGCTTTTCTATTATTTCCGAAGCTAAAAGTATGTTTATAATTTATTTCTAACCTTTGCACTTCATCGTCAAGGTTTAAAAATATCAATTTCTTGTTATCTTTTAGGTGTCTGTATAATTCGGTTTTTGCCTGTATCACACCAGCTAAGCTTCCAAAACCTTCAAGATGTGCTTTTCCAAAGTTGGTGATAAGTCCATAATCTGGCATCGCAATATTAGAGAGAAATTCTATTTCGCCGGGATGGTTAGCTCCCATTTCTATTAATCCAATCTCCGTTTCTTCATCCATTGCCAGTAGGCTAAGTGGCACTCCAATATGATTATTTAAATTCCCCTGGGTTGCGGTAACAGCATATTTTTTTGAAAGTACATTGTATAGAAGTTCCTTGGTGGTAGTTTTTCCGTTACTTCCTGTAATACCTATAATTGGAATACTTAAAAATTTTCGGTGAAATTTAGCGAGGTTTTGAAGCGCCTCCAGGGTGTTTTTTACAACTATGTACTCTTTATCATTTAGCGCGGCTTCCTTATTATCTACAATGGCGCAAATAGCTCCTTTAGCAATTGCCTGTGCTGCAAATTCGTTGCCGTTAAAATTTGCTCCTTTTAAAGCGAAGAAAATGCTTCCGGGTTCAATATTTCGGGTATCGGTAGAAATTCCTGTGCTTACCAGGAATCTTTGATGAATTAATGCTGTTTTCATATTTAGCGTTTTCTAAGTCTGAAATTAAGTTATTTCAGGGCTTCAAAATTAAAGCTATAAAAAAAGCCCTAAACAAATAGGGCTTTTATCATAATTTTTAGAAGATTAGAATTTCTAATTTCTTGCTTTTTTATTGTCATCCAAAGATTTTGAACCAACTCTGGACATTGCATTTCTAAATCCAATATAGTCGGTCGCCATATCTTGTGGGAAATATCTACGTTGTGCTGGGTCTAGCCAGTAAGCACGATCTCTCCATGAACCCCCTTTGTAAACTCTAACTTCGTCACTAATAAGAGTAGTCCTGTCTGCAGTGTCATATCCACGTCTTGTTCCCGTAGTATCTGTAGTATTTGCTACATTATAAGTTGGGGAGTTATACATACGTTCAGATTCTTCGTCTGCTTGCTGAAATGACTGATAATAACGGCTAGAGCTTTTATCACCATCTCTAAAATTACGCTGATCACTATCGGTATAGTTGGTGCGCATATAAGTATCTTCTTCGGTAACTGGTATTTGAGCAATGTCTCCCGGGTAAGATCTGGCAACCAGTCTACCGGTAGCGAGAGTATCAAATTCAATTTCTTCTACACCAACTACTTTTACAGAACCGTCTTCGTTAATAGCGTGTTTTGTATAAACATTCCCTCTATAGTAGTTGAAATCGTTAAATTCATCATCAACTATTGGTCGGTATACATCGGCAACCCATTCGGCTACGTTACCGGCCATATCATAAAGACCAAAATCGTTAGGCTCGTAAGATTTTACTTCAGCGGTAATATCGGCGCCATCATCACTCCAACCTGCAATTCCTCCGTAATCTCCGGCACCTTGCTTAAAGTTAGCTAATTGGTCTCCCTGTCTTTTTACATCACCAGAACGAGTATATTGACCATCCCACGGATATTTTTTTCTTCCTCTGTAAACATTATAATCTCTAATTCCTACTAAAGCAGAGGCGGCATATTCCCACTCAACTTCAGTTGGTAATCGATACTCGGGAAGTAGAATTCCGTCTTTACGTTGTACATAAGTTTGCTCACCAAGAGCATTTCCTTCTGCATCAGTATTTTGATTATCTATCATGTCCTGAGATGCGTCTCCTCCCTGGCTTATTTCGGTATTTCCACCGTATGCCTGGCTTGGTGCGTTTAAGTAGGTTTCGGTATTAAATGTAGTACCGGCTTGAACATCGGTATAACGGGCTCCTTCTTTAGTGTAGCCGGCTTCCTCCAGTAATAATTCGTTTACCCTATCGGTTCTCCATTTACTAAATTCAACAGCTTGTACCCAACTTACTCCAACTACAGGATAATTTCCATAAGCAGGATGACGTAAATAGTTGTTTACCATTGTTTCGTTGAATCCTAATCTATTTCTCCAAACAAGGGTATCTGGTACTGCACCATTATAAATATTTCTGAAATTTTCCTGGGTAGGAGGGAAAACTTTTTTCAACCAGTCCAGGTATTCCATATACATCATATTGGTAACCTCTGTCTCATCCATATAGAAGGACTGTACATGTTGCTGGGTAGGAGTATTGTTCCAATCGTGCATAACATCGTCCTGCACCTGCCCCATAGTAAAGGTTCCTCCTTCAACAAAAACCAGCCCCGGGCCGGCTTCCTGTTCCTTATAATCTGTGTTATATTGAAATCCGCCTTCATCTGAATTAATGTCCCATCCAGTAGCTCTGGAGTTGTCTTCATAGTCCCGGGAATTATTACAGCTTAGTAAACCAACGCCAAGAACGAGGGTTAAAAAGGCTCTAAAAGCAATATTGATTCTCATATTCATCATCTCTTTTGGTAGAAATATTAGGCTTTGCAATATAGTAATTAACGCTAAAAGTACAAGTTTATTTTATGTTCTCTCAAAGGCTTTGGTTTTCTTTAAAACCCTGATGTCCTTAGCACTTAGGCTAGACAAAGCTCTTTTTGATTTCCTGTGTACCGTTAATTTTTGCTCCCGGTAAAGCAGGAAGCAGCAAAATTAATTGTTTTTTATTTAACTGAAGGTTACTGTACTTAAAAAAGTAGCTAAAATTCAAAACGTACAATATTACACCTATTTTAAAGTTGTGATAGACCTACTCTATTTACTTTTATAAGTTTTATTATTCCAGATAAACTTCTGGCCTTGTTTTAATCTGCCTTTAGAATTATTTAAACTTAAGGTCTTTTCTTAACAAGATTATTAGTATATATTTGTTAATCATTAATTAATATGATGAAAAAAATTACAATCTTATTGCTCGGGTTAATTTTAAGCTCTCAATTTAAAATGACAGCCCAAGAAGAAAGGGATAGAGTTATAACAACCGCAGTCCCTTTTTTACTAGTAGCTGCTGATGCACGGGCAGCTGGAATGGGAGACCAGGGAGTAGCAACATCGGCTGATGTTTTTTCCCAGCAATGGAACCCAGCGAAATATGCTTTCGCTACCAGTGAACACGGGATAGGGGTTTCTTATACACCATACTTAAGTGATATTGTTAGTGATATCTTTCTTGGGAATATTAGTTATTACCATAGAATTAATGAAAGGAGTGCCGTTGCTTCAAGCTTAAGATATTTTAGCCTGGGTAGTATAGAACGTAGGGCAAGTTTTGAACAGGCTCCTTTAGTGGTTAATCCAAATGAACTTACCTTTGATGTTTCTTATTCTTTGCGCCTAAGTGATAATATTTCTATGGCAGTAGCCGGGCGTTACTTGCATTCAGATCTTGGCTTGCAGGACGAAGAAGATTTAGGTGCGGCCAATAGCTTTGGGGTAGATGTGGCAGCATACTACCAGAGTAATCAAATGGTTTTTTCAAATTTTAACGGAGTTTGGAAAGCTGGCGCAAATATTTCTAATATTGGCCCTAAGATGAAATATGAAGATGCAGGGCAGGAAAATTTTATCCCAACAAATTTTAAAGTAGGAACTGGTTTCGACTTTATTTTTGATATAGAAAATCGTTTAGGTGCTTATGTTGAATTCAATAAACTTTTAGTACCAACGCCAAGAGATTTTAATGATGATGGAGAAATTGATGCTGAAGATGATGCCGAATATAATGATATTGGTGCTATAGAAGGAATTTTCACTTCCTGGGGAGATGCGCCGGGTGGTTTTGGAGAGGAACTTCGTGAAGTAACCTGGGCGCTTGGCGCCGAATATATGTATCGCGAGGCTTTTGCATTTAGAGCCGGGTATTTTAGTGAAAGTCTTACCAAAGGTTCCAGGAGATTTGCTTCTTTTGGCGCAGGTTTTAAATATGAGCAGGTAAACATAGATATTTCTTATTTATTCTCTACCTCGCCGGTACCAAGTCCGTTGGAGGGAACCCTTCGTTTTGGTTTAACTTTTAATTTTGGAGGCCAATTCCCTGTTTATTAAATTATATTTCAGTTAATTTAATATTTGCAGCTTAGCAGGTTTCTATTATCTTTCCCTTCCAATAATTTTTATATGAAGCCATTAAAAGTTACCTCAAACTTTGAGGTCTATGATTCTGTTGAAGAACTTCCGCAGGCCATTCAGAGTTTGATGAAAACCGCCGTAGAAGCCCGGGATAAAGCCTATGCGCCTTATTCGCAATTTAAGGTAGGCGCTGCTATAGCATTAAATAATAATGAAGTTGTTACCGGAAGCAACCAGGAAAATGCTTCGTATCCTTCAGGTTTATGTGCCGAACGTACCGCAATTTACTACTCAGGTGCCGCTTTTCCCAAAGCTCAAATTCAAAACATTGCCATTTCAGCTAAATCTATGAAGCACTTGGTAGAAGCTCCTGTGCCACCTTGCGGGGCTTGCAGGCAGGCGCTGGTAGAATATGAAGTTAAACAGGAAACCGATATTGCGGTCTATTTTATGGGTGAGACCGGTAAGGTGATGAAAGCAAATTCTATAAAAGATTTACTACCTTTAATCTTTGAGAATTCGGTCTTATAACGTTTTCGTTATTTTTGCTTAAAAACTGTTTTCCATTCTTATTGAAAATAGTATTTTTGTTATCCGCTTGGCAAACCCATCTGTCTGGCCTAAAATTAATAAGTTAAATGAAGAAAGTAACAAAAGCCACGTATTTAAAGTGGTACGAGGATATGCTGTTTTGGCGTAAATTTGAAGATAAACTTGCGCAGGTTTACATTCAGCAGAAAGTAAGAGGTTTTTTGCATTTGTATAATGGGCAGGAAGCTATCCTGGCTGGTGCCCTTCATGTAATGGACCTGGAAAAGGATAAAATGATTACCGCTTATCGTAACCACGTGCAGCCAATTGGTTTGGGAGTAGATCCTAAACGAGTAATGGCGGAACTTTACGGGAAAGCTACAGGAACTTCTCAAGGTCTTGGTGGTTCTATGCATATTTTCTCTAAAGAACATAACTTTTATGGAGGTCACGGTATTGTTGGAGGTCAAATTCCACTTGGTGCCGGTCTTGCATTTGCAGATAAATACTTTAAGCGTGATGCAGTAACTCTTACCTTTTTAGGAGATGGTGCTGCAAGACAGGGGTCTCTTCATGAAACTTTAAATATGGCCGTAAAATGGAATTTACCGGTTGTATTTTGTGTAGAGAATAACGGGTATGCAATGGGGACTTCTGTAGCCAGAACTTCTAAGGGAACAGATATCTGGAAGCTTGGTAATGGTTACGAAATGCCTTGTGGACCTGTAGATGCTATGGATCCTGTTAAGGTTGCAGAAGCTTTAGACGAAGCAATAAAAAGAGCTAGAAAAGGTGACGGACCAACATTTTTAGAAATGAAAACTTACCGTTACCGTGGTCACTCTATGAGTGATGCTCAAAAATATAGAACAAAAGAAGAAGTTGCAGAATATCAGGAATTAGATCCAATCACTACGGTGTTGAATATAATTAAAGATAAAAAGTATGCTTCTGAAGATGAAATAAAAAAGATCAACAAACGCGTTAAAGATAAAGTGTCTGAATGTGAGAAATTTGCTGAAGAGTCAGATTTCCCAGAAAAGAATGTGATGTATGATGTTGTTTACGAACAGAAAGATTATCCGTTTTTAGCACATAAACCTCAGTAAATTATGGCAGAAGTAATTAATATGCCGCGTTTGAGCGATACCATGGAAGAAGGTGTTGTTGCGAAGTGGCTAAAACAAAAAGGTGATAAAGTTGAAGAAGGAGATATCCTTGCAGAGATAGAAACCGATAAAGCTACCATGGAGTTTGAATCTTTTTACGAAGGGACCCTGCTTCATATTGGTATCGAAGAGGGCGAAACTGCACCTGTAGATACTTTGCTTGCTATTATTGGTGAGGAAGGTGAAGATATTTCTGATTTACTAAAAGGTGACGGAGATTCTAAAAAGGACGAGAAAAAAGATAAAGAAGAAGATAAGTCAGATTCTGATGAAGATGAAGACGAGGGCGAAGACGAAGCTGAAAGTGATGGCGATAGCGATGACGGGGGGATTCCTGAAGGTGTAGAAATTATTACTATGCCTCGTTTAAGCGATACCATGGAAGAAGGTACTGTTGCTTCCTGGTTGAAAAAGGAAGGCGATAAAGTAGAAGAAGGAGATATTCTTGCCGAAATCGAAACCGATAAGGCTACCATGGAATTCGAATCTTTTTACGAAGGAACTTTGCTTAAAATAGGTCTTGAAGAAGGCGAAACAGCAAAAGTAGATAGTCTTCTTGCTATTATAGGACCAGAAGGAACAGATGTTTCTAATGTTTCAGTAGACGGGAAGTCTAAAAAGAAATCTTCAGGAAAATCAGAGAAGAAAGAAGATAAATCTGAAGAAAAAGAAGAAAGCAAATCTTCAGAAAAGAAATCTTCAGATTCTACAAAAGACGGTGGAAGAATTTTTGCTTCTCCGCTTGCCAAAAAAATGGCAGAAGATAAAGGTATAGATCTTTCAAATGTTAAGGGAAGCGGCGGCAATGGCCGTATTGTGAAAAAAGACATTGAAGATTATAAACCTTCAGAAAAACCTGCTGCTGCAAAAGAAGAAAGTAAAGGAGATGCAACTGCTGCACCACAACCTTATGTGCCTGCAGGAGAAGAAAGCTTTGAAGAGATTAAAAACTCTCAAATGCGTAAAACCATTGCCAAACGACTTGGAGAATCTAAGTTTAACGCACCGCATTACTATCTAACTATAGAGGTAGATATGAGTAATGCAATGGCTTCTCGTAAGCAAATTAATGAAATGCCAGATGTTAAAGTATCTTTTAACGATATGGTAATTAAGGCAAGTGCAATGGCACTTCGTAAGCACCCACAGGTAAATAGCCAATGGACAGGAGAATCTATGAAAATTGCTAAGCACATTCATATGGGTGTTGCAGTGGCCGTAGAAGAAGGTCTTGTAGTTCCTGTTTTAAAATTTGCCGATCAAATGTCTATGACCCAAATTGGGAATAATGTAAAAGACGTTGCCGGTAAAGCCAGAAACAAGAAATTACAGCCAAAAGATATGGAAGGTAGTACCTTTACCGTTTCTAACCTTGGGATGTTTGGGATAGTTGAATTCACCAGTATTATTAACCAACCAAACTCAGCAATTCTTTCGGTAGGAACTATTGTTGAAAAACCGGTGGTTAAAAATGGTGAAATTGTAGTAGGAAATACTATGAAATTAACCCTTGCCTGCGATCATAGAACAGTAGACGGTGCAACCGGTGCTGCTTTCTTAAAAACGCTTAAAACTTATATGGAAAACCCGGTAACTATGTTAGCATAATCCCGGTTTTTAAAAATAACTAATTATTAAAATCCCGCAGCTTTGCGGGATTTTTTTATCTTTAACGGTATGAGAAAAATTACACTTAGTTTCACTTTGTTAGCGGCAATACTGCTAATTTCTTCCTGCGGAAATTCACAATCTGCTACCACTTCAAAAGAAGTAAAAACCAGTTTAAATACTAATGTTCAACAAGCTGAAGTTGAAGAATTACTGAATTATTTATCTTCAAATGAATTAAAAGGAAGGGAAACCGGTACAGAAGGAATTGAACTCGCCGCCCAGAAAATTGAAAACATTTTTGAAGAAAATGGGATTCAAAAATATTTCGACACATATCGGCACAATTTTGAAATAAAGGGTGTTGAAGGATTTAATGTGGTTGGAATGTTGGAAGGAAACGATCCAAAGTTTAAAGATGAATATATTATTCTTGGTGCACATTACGATCATATAGGGATCCAGGAACCCGTAGAAGGAGATTCTATAGCTAATGGCGCCAACGATAATGCTGCAGGAACTGTTGCCGTTGTAGAGTTGGCCAAGAAATTTGCCGAAATAGATGATAATAAGCGAAGCATTATGTTCGTATTATTTTCTGCGGAAGAAATGGGACTTGTAGGAGCAAGAAAAATAGCGCAACAACTTAAGGAAGATAAGCTTGATCTTTATACTTTATTCAATTTTGAAATGATTGGTATACCTATGCACAATAAAGATTATATAGGTTATCTCACCGGTTACGAAAACTCTAATTTTGCCGAAAAATTCAATGAATATTCAGGTGAAAAGGTGCTTGGGTTTTTGCCACAGGCCAAAGAATATAATTTATTTAAACGAAGCGATAATTACCCGTTTTTTGAAGAATTCAACGTGCCGGCGCAAACAATTTCAACATTCGATTTTACTAATTATGATTACTATCATCACGTAGCCGATGAAGCAGAAAAGCTTGATGTAGCGCATATGACCAATGTGATTGAAAGCGTAATTCCCGGAATTTTGAAAATGGCAAATACACCCGAGAAAGAAATAAAACTGATTAAAAAATGAAACATATTGTCATAACAGGAACCAGCCGTGGAATGGGCTACGAAATGGTAAAATTTTTTGCCGAAAAAGGGCATAAAGTACTGGCACTTTCCCGAAACGACAAGCCGGTTTCTGAATTAAACCTGGACAACGTAACTACTTTTTCCTGCGATATTTCAAAGCCAGAAGATCTTGAAAAAGTTTCAGCATTTATCGATGCAAAATGGGAAAAAGTTGATATTCTTATTAACAACGCGGGGGCGCTTATCAATAAAGCTTTTGAAGAAATTTCAGCAGAAGAATTTCAAAAAATATATAGTACAAATGTTTTTGGGGTAATTGGTTTAATTCAAAAATTATTGCCCTTTATGAAGAAAGATTCGCACGTGGTAAATATTAGTACCATGGGTGGTGTACAGGGCAGTGTTAAATTTCCGGGGCTCTCGGCTTATAGTTCCAGTAAAGCCGCAATAATTACTTTAACCGAGCTTTTAGCCGAAGAATATAAAGAAAACGGACCATCTTTTAATGTTTTAGCATTAGGTGCTGTACAAACCGAAATGCTGGAAGAAGCATTTCCCGGGTTGGAAGTTCCACTTTCAGCCAGAAATATGGCAGAATATATTGCCAATTTTAGCCTCACAGGGCATAAATATTATAATGGTAAATTGCTCCAGGTATCTAACAGTACTCCGTAGCCAATGAGAGAAATTCTTGAAAGATATATTCCTGAACGAGCGGTTCCCCCGGTTTTTGAAATGATTAAAGCCAATAATGTTCATTTAAAAATTGTAAATGAACGTAAAACAAGGCACGGCGATTACCGCAGAATGCCCAATGGTGCTCAGCAAATTACGGTAAATGCCAATTTAAATAAATACCGGTTTTTAATTACTTTGGTTCACGAAATTGCCCATTTACTGGCTTTTGAGAAATTTGGCAGGCAAATAAAACCACACGGGCAGGAATGGAAATTTACTTTCAGGGAGTTAATGTTGCCATTTATAAGACCAGAAATTTTCCCGTCAGGATTGCTTCCGGTAATTGCGCAGCATTTTAGAAATCCTAAAGCCAGTAGCGATACCGATGCAAAATTATCGGTAGCGCTTAAAAGTTTTGATCCTGAGAACGATAAAAACTATATTTTTGAAATTCCGTTTGGAGGAATTTTCCGAATTTATAACGGGAAAACTTTTAAAAAAGGGGAAAGAAGAATAAAACGCTACGAATGTCTGGAAGTAGATACGGGTAAAGTTTATTTGTTTCAGCCCAATGCAGAGGTGGAGTTGCTAAAAAATTAATTCCTTTTTTATGAAAAACACAAATCACTACGCAATATTAATGGCCGGCGGGATTGGTTCCCGTTTCTGGCCGGTAAGTACTTCCAAATACCCTAAACAATTTCAGGATATTTTAGGTGCTGGTTCAACGCTTATTCAAACTACTTTTCATCGCTTAGCGAAGCTTATGCCTGTTGAGAATATAATTATTCTCACGCATAAGGAATATAAAGATGTTGTAAAGGAACAGTTGCCACGAGTTAAAGATGAACAAATTGTTCTGGAGCCAGAGATGAGAAATACAGCTCCCAGTATTTTACTTGGCGCTTTAAAAATTAAAAAGAAGAATAAAGATGCGCTGATTTTGGTTGCGCCCAGTGATCACTGGATTCAGGGTGATTTAGAGTTTCAGGAAAATATAGAAGAAGCTTTTCAAATTGTTGCAGAAGATGATAAATTAATTACACTGGGAATTGAGCCTACTTTTCCCAATACCGGTTATGGTTATATTAAGTATAACGAGGAAGAAGGAAATGGCGCTAAACCGGTTTTAAAGTTTACCGAAAAGCCTACTTTTAAAAAGGCTGAAACTTTTCTTAAAGAAGGAAATTACGCCTGGAATGCCGGCATTTTTATATGGAGTGCCGAATTTATTGTAAAAAGTTTTAAAGAACATCAACCAGAAACTTTTAGGCTTTTTGAGGCCGGAAACGATGTTTATAACACTAATGAAGAGCAGCAGTTTTTGGATGAAAATTATCACAAAGCACAAAATGTTTCTATAGATTACGCTATTATGGAGAAATCTGATAGCGTGTTTGTGATTCCTGCCAAATTTAAATGGAACGATTTAGGCACCTGGAAATCCCTGGAAGATGAATTACCGCAAGACGAGTATAATAATACCATTGTAAACGGCCGACTTTTACCATTTGAGTCCAACGGGAATATTATTAAAACTCAGAATAATAAGGCAGTAGTTTTGGAAGGCCTTAATGACTTTGTGGTGGTAGAGAATGATGCCGTTTTATTAATCTTCCCCAAGGAAAAAATACAGGATATTAAGGAAATTAGAGAAAAGGCTATAGAGAAATTTGGAGAAGATTTAGGTTAAGTATATATGGAGAATAATCAGAAACCTGAAAATAATCAAAACCTTGCTTCACAGGAAAACTCTGAAGATTTGGGTAAAAGTGCCAAGGGGATTTGGCAAAATATAAAAGCGCTTGTAAAAGAACTTCTTGAAATTCGGCACGATACCGATAGGGAATCTACTGTTGAAGCAGTAAAAAAAGATATTTCTTTTAAAGGTCACAATGCCTGGATTCTTATATTTTCAATATTTGTGGCTTCTGTAGGCCTTAATGTAAGTAGTACGGCGGTTGTTATTGGAGCGATGCTTATCTCTCCTCTAATGGGTCCTATTGTGGGCGTGGGAATGTCAGTAGCCATAAACGATGTACTTACCCTTAGAAAATCTTTCATCAATCTTGGTTTAATGGTTGGCTTAAGTGTACTTACCGCCTATATTTATTTTCTTGTTTCTCCCGTTAAAACCGAAACCCCTGAACTTATTGCGAGAACTTACCCTACAATTCTGGACGTCCTGGTGGCAATCTTTGGTGGTTTAGCATTAATTGTAGCTAAAACCAAAAAAGGCACTATTGCCAGTGTAATTTTAGGGGTTGCTATAGCCACAGCACTTATGCCGCCACTTTGCACCGTAGGTTATGGGCTGGCTATTGGTAACTGGTCTTATGCCGGCGGTGCTTTATACCTATTCTCAATTAATGCGGTATTTATTGCGCTTTCCACCTTTGTAGTAACTAAAGTGCTTGGTTTTCCTTTAGTAAAATATGTAAATAGTAAAAAACGTCGAAGAACGGCGCAAATAGCTTCTACTATTGCTGTAATTGTTATGATTCCCAGTGTGATTTTGTTTGTTTTTTTACTTCAGGAACAGTTATTTGAAACCAAAGCTAAAGAGTTTATAGCTACTGTTATGAGATATGATGGTACTGAAACTATTAAATCTTCTTACGATTATAATGAAAAAAGTATTGAAGTTTATCTTATTGGAAACCGGGTACCGCAGGCTACAATTTCTACCTGGCAGCAACAAATAGACGATATTGAGGCTTTAAAAGAAACTGAATTAATAGTACACCAGGGAGCAGACCCCACGGGAAATATAGATCAGCTTTCTACTCAGGTTAGGAGCGGAATCCTGGAAGACCTTTATATTAAAAACCAGGAATTAATTGAAGATAAAGATGAAAAAATAGCACTCTTAGAAAAAGAAATTTCCAGGTATCGTGGCGATGGATTTTCGTTTAGTGATTTAAGTCAGGAAGCGAAAATAAATTATGACGGAATAGACGAGTTAGGCTATTCTAATTTAATTACTACTAATTTTGCGAAAACCGATACTATTCCCACTTTTACGGTAGGCTGGAAAGATAATTTAAATAACCGGCAGATCACCGAGCAAAAACAACGTTTTGAAAAGTGGTTAAAAGTGCGTTTAAAACTGGATACGCTGCAGGTAAAATCGGTTAATTAAAGTCCTTGTTGTTGTGCTTCTCTTACCTTCTGAAAAAGGTTAGAAGAATAAACAAAATCGGTCACGGTTTCATCATCGGTTTTAAATATTTGAGATTTATCACCTTTCCAGGCTAAAACCCCATCTTTTAGAAAGGCAATTTTTTCGCCTATTTCTAAAACCGAATTCATATCGTGAGTAATAATTATAGTAGTGATATTATATTCGTGCGTAATTTCCTGAATAAGATTATCTATTACCGTAGCAGTTTTGGGATCCAGCCCAGAGTTTGGTTCATCACAGAACAAATATTTTGGTCGGTTTACAATGGCCCGGGCAATAGAAACCCTTTTTTGCATTCCTCCACTAATTTCTGAAGGCATTTTTTTCTCAGATCCATCTAAATTTACACGTTTTAAAACCTCTCTTACACGTTCCAGGTTTTCTTTCTTTTTCTTTTTAGTAAACATTCTCAACGGAAACATTACATTTTCTTCAACTGTCATAGAATCAAAGAGTGCCCCGCCTTGAAAAACCATTCCTATTTGCTTGCTAAGGTCTTTCTTTTCGTCTTCAGTAAATTCAGTATAAGGTTTCCCGTCGTATTTAATCACTCCTTTTTCAGGTGTAAATAAACCCAGCATACATTTTAGAAGTACACTTTTGCCTGATCCAGATTCGCCAATTATAAGGTTTGTTTTACTTTTATCGAAAGTAAAGTCTATCCCTTTTAAAACTTCCTCGCCATCAAATGCTTTATGTAAATTTTCAACTTCTATCATTAACTTAGTAATAATTGGGTTACTGCGTAATTTGTGATAATTATAACTACACTGGTCCACACAAAAGATGTGGTACTGGCTTCGCCAACTTCCAGGGCGCCACCTTTCATATAATAGCCATGATAAGCGGGAACTGTTGCCAAAATAAAGGCAAATAAAAATGTTTTAATAAATGCATACACCAGGTGAAAAGGAATAAAGTCTTCCTGAAGTCCCTGTACAAACTGATCTGGTGGTACAAAACCACCAAAAACCGCTGCCGCATAAGCTCCAAAAACTCCTAAAAACATTGAAATAGCGATTACAAAAGGGTAAAAAAGCATTGCTATTATCTTAGGGAAAATAAGATAGTTTAAAGAATTAATACCCATTACTTCCAACGCATCAATTTGTTCGGTAACGTTCATAGAACCTATACTGGATGTAATATAAGAACCCACTTTCCCCGCCATAATTATAGAAATAAAGGTAGGTGCGAATTCCAGGATTATAGATTGCCTGGCCGCGTAGGCAATAAGCGTTTTGGGAATTAAAGGATTATTTAGATTTAAGGCTGTTTGCAAAGCAACTACAGCTCCAATAAAAAAGGATAAAAAAG
>Ga0207891_1000720_pt1 | contig 19340 bp, 16 predicted proteins | sample LinPmetageLP50_FD_184061 | JGI IMG/M metagenome (GOLD analysis project Ga0207891, IMG submission 184061) | Marine viral communities from the Pacific Ocean - LP-50 (SPAdes) | ecosystem: Environmental > Aquatic > Marine > Oceanic | place: Pacific Ocean | collected 2011-08-27 | reverse complement strand
AAGGAAAAGCAATTTTTACAAGCTACTGCGCTTACTAAAGAGTATAAATTAGGGCAACCTATCAACCTCCCTTTTTTACACATTACCTTGCTTCCCAATTCAGAACTTCCTGTTAGGCCGGGAGTTCCTTACTACATTTCGTTCCTTAATTTTGATAGTGCGGTTAAAGCGTATTCTAACGTGAGCATTACCCCCGAATCCAACAATTCTTCGGTGCTTCGTATGCGACAACAGGGGCGTAACAAATATAGGTTAGTAGATTACCTCAATACCTCTGTGGAGGTGTTAAGTGAGAATATGCTGGATCGTAAAAACCTATTTGCTACCAAGACCATTAAATTTATAGATAGCAGCCTTCAGGTAAAATCTCAAGAGTTAGTAGGGGTAGAGAGTGAACTAGAGGATTTTCGCAACAAAACTGCGGTCTATGATTTAGAAACAGAAGCACAGGAACTTAAAACAAAGCTCAATGCTTTAGATCTTAGGGGCGAAGACATAAAAAGAGAATTAAATTATTTTAATACCCTCGAGCGTTATTTAATTAGCAGAACAGATTACAGCGATGTGCCCGCACCCTCGGTAGCAGGTATTTCTGAAGCTTCTATCATTAGTGGGGTTTCAAGCCTTGTCACACAGGCACAAGAACGTAAGACCTTATCGTATTCTTATAAAGAAGGAACGCCCGTATTATTGGATAAAGACCGGAATATAAATGCGATTAAAAATATTTTACTAGAGAATATCACCTCCAGTAAATCTTTAAAAAATCAGGAATTAGCTAATATTCGACGGGAAACCAATCAATATGAAGCCCAAATTCGGCAATTGCCTAAGGAACAGCAAGAACTGTTAAAAATAGAACGTAGGTATGATCTTAATGAAGGTAGCTATAATCTGTTTTTGGCCAAACAAAGTGAGGCTAAGCTTGTAAAGGCAGCCAATGTGAGTGATGTACAAATAATTGATAAAGCCAAAGATACAGGGGGTGGTAAAATAGGTCCTAATACACAACTTAATTATGTGATCGCCCTGCTTATGGGGCTTATTATTCCTTTTGTGCTCGTTTTTATCCGTGTGTTCTTTGATACTAAAATCAATACTTTAAAAGACATTGAGCGGCTCAGTAAAATTCCAATTCTGGGAGTAATTGGAAAGAGTAGTATGGACAGTAATCTTGCAGTGATCCAAAAACCGAAATCATCGGTTGCCGAGTCATTTAGAGCGTTACGTTCCAGTTTGCAATTTATGTATAAAAAGCAGGGCATTGAAGGCGCTAAAACCGTTTTGCTGACCTCTTCTGTTAGCGGAGAAGGGAAAACGTTTGCTTCTATCAATATTGCTTCGGTATTTGCTTTGAGTGAGAAAAAAACAGTATTGTTAGGGCTTGACCTTCGGAAGCCTAAAATATTTGGGGACTTTAATATTGACAATAAAAAAGGGGTGGTCAATTATCTAATAGGGGATGCTGGTCTTTCAGATATTGTTCAGAAAACAGAAGTACCTTATTTAGACATTATCACTTCGGGTCCTATCCCTCCCAATCCTTCCGAATTATTGATGGGGGAACAAATGGAGGCCCTTATTTTAGAGCTAAAAGAAGTGTACGATTATATCATACTCGATTCACCGCCTGTTGGCTTGGTGACGGACTCCTTAGAACTCTTAAAGTTTGCAGATGCAACAATTTACATGGTGCGTCAAAATTATACCAAACGCGGTATGTTCTCTATGATCAACGATAAGTATAAAAAAGGAGAAGTAGCTAACATTAGTTTTGTCTTTAACTTTTATGAAGAGAAAGCAAGATATGGTTATGGCTATGGGTACGGTTATGGCTATGGTTACGGGTACGGGGCTTATGGTAATGGCTACCATGAGAATGAAAAGAAGCCTACCTTACTGCAGCGGATCACCCGTATTATAAAACGTAAGTAATTCGCGTACTCCTACAGAAACAATAGGCATGCTCACAAAAAAACAACGCATCTTAAAACGGTTTTTTGATTTGGTGAGTGCGTTATTATTACTGCCGTTCCTTATAATTCCCTTACTTTTGCTTTGGCTGGGTGCGACCCTAAGTACCGGAGAAAATGGATGGTTTACCCAGCAACGCATCGGGCGGTATGGCGTTCCGTTTACGTTTTATAAAATACGTTCTTTAAAAGGTAAACAGCACGCAGATGTACACGAGATTAAAAATAGCGAAACTTCCTTTGGCCGTTGGATACGTAAGACCAAGTTAGACGAGCTCCCACAAGTATTCAATATATTATGTGGTACGATGAGTTGGGTAGGACCAAGACCCGATGTTACTGGCTATGCCGATGCATTAGAAGGAGATGATCGTTTGATTTTGGAGGTTTTACCCGGACTAACGGGACCTGCGACGATTAAGTATAAAAATGAAGAGGTTTTGCTGATGCAGCAGAAAGATCCTGTCCATTATAACGATACTGTGATCTGGCCAGATAAAGTAGCGATTAATAAACGCTATGTGGAAGAATGGCGTTTTGTGAATGATCTTGGGTACCTTTGGAGGTCTGTGTTTTAGTGCTTCGGTACTTTATAAAATTGCTGCAAGCAATTTTATAACACTCAGCAACCTACAAAAGGGATTTATGATTTATGAATGACGATGTACGAAGGATAAAGTAGAAAAACGAAAGTAGAAATACGAAGGACACAATAGAAATAATATATACTGTCGGTAGTTGGTAGTTTGTAGGACGTTCGCTTCGCTCGCTGGTAGTACTTTGATACATTTTAAAACTTTCAGCTAGATGGATGTGCGATTTACGAGTGACGATGTACGAAGGATAGAGTAGAAAAACCAAAGTAGAATTACGAAGGACACAATAGAAATAATATATACTGTCAGTAGTTGGTAGTTTGTAGGACGTTCGCTTCGCTCGCTGGTAGTACTTTGATACATTTTAAAACTTTCAGCTAGATGAATGTGCGATTTACGAGTGACGATGTACGAAGGATAGAGCAGAAAAACCAAAGTAGAAATACGAAGGACACAATAGAAATAATATATACTGTCGGTAGTTGGTAGTTTGTAGGACGTTCGTTTCGCTCGCTGGTAGTACTTTGATACATTTTAAAACTTTCAGCTAGATGGATGTGCGATTTACGAGGGGCGATGTACGAAGGATAAAGTAGAAAAAAGAAAGTAGAAATACGGAGGACACAATAGAAATAATAAATACGGTCCCAGAATAAAATAAAACAGTACGATATTAATTATTATGACAAAAAATCCAACGATTGCCATTATCGGACTCGGGTATGTGGGGCTGCCATTGGCGGTGGCTTTTGCTGAAAAATATAACGTGATTGGTTTTGATATCAACGCAGCACGTATTTCAGCTTTACAACACGGGGAAGATCATACGTTAGAAATAGAAAAAGAACACTTGCTAAAGGTGCTATCTGCTAGTGCAGGAAAGGGTCTTTCGGTTACGACCGAAGTTTCGGCTATTGCGAATGCTACTGTTTTTATTGTTACGGTACCTACGCCTACCAATAAATACAACCAACCTGTATTAATTCCGTTAGAAAAGGCAAGTGAAACCGTAGGTTCTGTGCTAAAAAAAGGGGATGTGGTGATCTATGAAAGTACTGTTTATCCTGGCGTGACCGAAGATATCTGTGTGCCGATACTCGAAAAAACATCGGATCTCACTTTTAATAGTGATTTTTATGCAGGCTATTCGCCAGAACGTATTAATCCGGGTGATAAAAAACATACTATTACTAAAATTTTAAAGGTAACTTCTGGTTCTACACCAGAAGCGGCCAAATATATTGATGATTTATATGCGTCTATTGTAACGGCAGGAACGCATTTGGCACCTTCTATTAAAGTAGCTGAAGCGGCAAAGGTCATCGAGAATTCACAGCGCGATATCAATATTGCCTTTGTCAACGAGCTTTCTAAAATCTTTCGTCTATTGGGTATCGATACGCAGGATGTTTTGGATGCCGCTGCGACCAAATGGAATTTTTTGCGATACACACCTGGTTTGGTGGGGGGACATTGTATAGGGGTAGATCCGTATTATTTGGCGCAAAAAGCACAAGAAGAAGGGTATAATCCCGAAATTATCTTAGCGGGACGTCGTATGAATGATGGTATGGGGAACTATGTTTCGCAAGAAGTAGTGAAGTTGATGATACGTAAGGATGCCAAGGTAAAGGGTGGTAACGTATTAGTGTTAGGAATTACTTTTAAAGAAAACTGTCCCGATATCCGTAACAGTAAAGTGATTGATGTAATTACAGAACTAGAAAAATACAACCTGAATGTCGATGTCTATGATCCCTGGGCAAATGCAGCTGAGGTTACTAAAGAATTCAATTTAACACTCACTGAAAAAGCACAACTGAAATCTAATTATGATGCCATCGTCCTGACCGTGGCCCATGCTGAATTTAAAGATTTTGATTTGGAAAAACATGGGAACCAACCTTCGGTCGTTTTTGATGTAAAGTCCTTTTTGGCAAAAGATAAAGTGGATGGAAGGCTTTAAAAGAGTGAAACGTGAGCCGTGAAACGTGAAATAATAGTAAGTCAACTATGGATCATAAGGATTTAGATGTTTGGAAAAAAGGGATGGATTTAGTAGAATTAGTATATGCTACTTCTAATGCCTTTCCTAGTTCTGAGCGTTTTGGTTTAACTTCACAAATAAGACGTGCTGCTGTTTCAATTCCTTCTAATATTGCAGAAGGTTCTGCAAGAAAAAGTGATAAAGAAATACTACAGTTTTTAAGTATTGCATTAGGATCTCTGGCAGAAGTAGAAACACAATATTTTATAGCAATTAGATTGGGATTTATAGAAAAAGATAAAGCTTTAAATAATTTACTAAATGAAGAGAAACAATTACTTTTAGGTTTTAGAAATTACATAATAAAAAAAATATCTTAGACGATTCACGTCTCACCAATTACGTCTCACAAAAAAACAGTGTACAACAAACCCTATCATACAACAGACCTCTCTACGTTTAGTTTCCTAATTACTGGGGGCGCTGGATTTATTGGGAGCAATCTTGTAGCCTATCTATTGCAACACGGTGCAAAAAAAGTACGGGTGCTGGATAATTTGGCAACAGGAAATCGCGCTAACCTTGCTGCCTTTAAACAACTACCAAACTTTGAATTTCTGGAAGGGGATATCCGTGATTTGGCGACATGTAAAAAGGCCATGCAGGATATTGATTTTGTATCCCATCAAGCGGCATTGGGTTCTGTACCTAGATCTATAGATGACCCTATTGCTTCTAATGAGGTGAATGTGACTGGATTTTTAAACATGCTGGTCGCCCAGAATGAAAGTGAAACGGTACAACGTATGGTGTATGCTGCTTCCAGTTCTACCTATGGGGACAGTGCATCCTTGCCCAAAGTAGAAGATACCATCGGGAATCCGTTGTCGCCCTATGCGGTGACTAAATTAGTAAACGAACTCTACACAGCTGTCTTTTATAAGACCTACCAAACCCAAACCATAGGGCTTCGATATTTTAATGTTTTTGGCCCTAACCAAAGCCCCACAGGTGCCTACGCTGCGGTGATACCCTTATTTATGCAAGCGTTAAAGGATGGTGTTTCGCCAACAATTCATGGGGACGGGGAGCAGACACGTGATTTTACCTTTGTTGCCAATGCGGTACAAGCCAATGTAAAAGCCTTTTTTGCTCCTAAAAATGCGATCAATGAAGTATTCAATGTAGCCTATGGCGAAAGAACGAGTTTAAATACCCTTTGGCAAGACCTTCAAAAAATAGCAGGTAAAACAATGGCTGCAAACCACGGAGCCCCTCGTACGGGTGACGTTCGCGACTCCTTGGCAGATATCAGTAAAGCCAAAGCGTTGCTGGGGTATGATCCTGTTTTTTCAGTTAAAGATGGACTAGCTGTTACGTGGCAGCAATTTTAAAACATGCCACACAAATGAGGTGCGATGTAGGAAGAACGAGGCACGAATTATAAAGTAGAAAAACGAAAGTAGGAATACCATAGAAATTAAAATTGTAACGGGCTAAGTGCCCCCTTGAACTGTCTCCAACGACTGAGGCACGAAGGAGAGGAAGGCATAAAAGGGGTGTTCTTTACCTGAGTACGTTGATACCTGTGCTTATATAGATTTTTTATTTTTTTTCAGCTTCATTTTCGATTTCGATTTCGATTTCATTTCCTCCATCTCTTTCCTAAAAAAATCCTATTTTTACTCCCTAAGCATATACCCCAAATTTCATGCTTACCAAACCTACCTATCTTATAATTCATGAGTGACGATAAATGGCTTTATGAGATTTCTTCTAAGAAGAAATTGTTTGATTTAAACTTTAAAGAGCTTTGGCGATACCGTGACCTCCTATTTCTATTTGTAAAAAGAGATATTACCACAGTCTATAAGCAAACAATCTTAGGTCCGCTTTGGTATTTTATACAACCGCTGTTTACTGCGGTAGTTTTTACGTTGATTTTTAATAATCTAGGGAGTATCCAAACTGGAGGCGTGCCTCCTTTTTTGTTCAATTTAGCAGGGATTACTGCTTGGAATTACTTTAAAGAGTGTCTTACTAAAACATCCAGTACTTTTACTACTAATCAGGGAATTTTTGGGAAGGTGTATTTTCCAAGAGTGATTATGCCCATGTCCGTCACCATTTCCAACTTGCTGAAATTTGGAATACAGTTACTTATTTTAATTTCATTTTACATTTACTATCATATGTCAGGGGTAGCTATAGCGCCTAACAGTTACCTTTTCTTATTTCCCGTTTATGTTTTGATGATGGCCCTTTTAGGCTTGGGTCTGGGGATGATTATTTCTGCATTTACTACTAAATATAGAGATTTAAATGTAGTCATTGGTTTTGCAGTTAGTTTGCTTATGTATTTATCTGCTGTGCCTTATCCTGTTTCAGAAGCACGCAGTAAATTTCCAGACTATGTTGCAAATCTTGTAGAGTACAACCCGTTAACACAGATTATTGAAGGTTTTCGCTTCATGGTATTGGGAACGGGTACTTTTACTTGGTTTGGGTTTGCGTATACATTGTTGATCTGTTGTTTCCTCTTTTTTGTAGGGCTTATTATTTTTAATAGAACCGAAAAAAACTTTATCGATACCGTGTAATGGGAGTTATTCTAAAAGCTGAAAATATAAGCAAACAATATCGTTTAGGACTGGTAGGTACTGGAACCCTCTCCCACGATCTCAATAGGTTTTGGTATCGTATTCGCGGTAAGCAAGACCCATATTTAAAGATAGGTGCCGCAAATGACCGAAGTGCAGCGGCTACTGAAAATTATGTTTGGGCCTTACGAGACATTAATTTTGAGGTGCAAAGAGGTGAGGTGCTGGGGATTATTGGTAAAAACGGTGCTGGAAAATCTACTTTGTTAAAAATACTTTCTAAGGTGACAAGCCCAACCACAGGGGTAATAAAAACAAAGGGGCGAATCGCTTCCTTGCTGGAAGTGGGTACAGGATTTCATCCAGAGCTTACAGGTCGTGAAAACATATACCTAAATGGAGCAATCCTAGGGATGAGCAAAGCAGAAATTTCCGCTAAAGAAGAAGAAATTGTTGCGTTTTCGGGTTGTCAAATGTACATAGATACACCCGTAAAACGGTATAGCAGTGGGATGCGCGTACGATTGGCATTTGCTGTGGCAGCACATCTAGAGCCCGATATATTGGTGATAGATGAGGTACTGGCTGTGGGAGATGCTGAGTTCCAAAAAAAGGCAATAGGGAAGATGCAGGATATTTCAAAGACAGACGGGAGAACTGTTTTGTTTGTAAGCCATAATATGGCTGCGGTGAAAAATTTATGTACGCGTGTTATCGTTTTAGAGCATGGCATGGTAAGTTTTGAGGGCCAAACAGAGGAAGCCGTTGATGTTTATTTACAAGGACAACAATTTAAAGAGCCAATAGATTTATTGAGCCGAACCGATAGACTGGGAAATGGAAATATCTTATTTTCACAAGTACGCTTTATTAATGAAAATGGACACGTGGTGACAGACGTAGTTTCTGGTAGGCCAATTACAATAGAGTTAGAATTAAAGAAAATACGACCCGTTAACTATGCAAAATTTTTTGTGGGGGTAGCGTTCTTGGATAAAACTCAGCAAAAAACGGTAAGTTTTTTAAGTGATGAGATGGGCACAGATTTTACGTTTGCAGAAACTACAGATGTTATTCGCTTAGTCATCCCCAATTTGTATTTACGAGCTGAAACCTATAGTATCACATTGCAGTTATCTGATGACGGTGCCAAAAGATCTGGTTTTGTAGACCTTATAGAACACGCAGCGACATTAAATGTTCTTGGCGGTGATATCTGGGAAGTAGGGAACGTAAATAGATCTGGTAATTTTGCAATTTTCCCAGGAACGTTTCAATGAAAAAAATAAGAAAAATATATTCAAACCTATGGGAAAAACAAGTCTCACCCATAGGCTTATCTGTATTTAGGATCGTGTATAGCACTGTTTTGTTTTTTGAAGTATTATTTATTTATAGGTACAAAGAGCTTTTCTTTGATCCAATTCCCTTTCTGGAGCCAGCACAAATGGATGTAGCATTACCACTTATAGGTTGGATGCTTACAACCCTTTGTTTAGTAGTAGGATATAAAACGCGATATGCAGCGATAATAAACTACATATTTACAATAGTGTTTATATCGTCGCTATCATCTTTTGAATATCATATACATTATATCTACACTGCTATTAATTTCCTTCTTATTTTTCTTCCAATTGGAGAAACATTGTCCATTGATTCTCGTTTAAGAAATCGCGAATCAACCTTAGTTAGTTCTGTTTATTACTTTCTGCCTTTATTCATAGGAGTCGGATTGGTTTATTTTGATTCTACATTCTTTAAATTAGGTTCTAAGATGTGGTTAAATGGCAATGGTGTATGGCTTCCTGCATCAATTCCTAATGTTAGTCTTTTAGACAATGCTCAATGGGTTCTAGATTCTAAATTCTTAATGAAATTTCTAGGTTATTTTACTCTAGTATTTGAATTTATTTTTGTGTTTCTATTTTGGAATAAGAGACTTCGCGTTCCATTTTTTTTAATTGGTGCCTTGTTGCATATCGGGATTTTGTGGGTTTTTCCAATCCCTTTATTTTCACTTGGTGTATTTGCTATTTATTTATTGTTAATTCCAAGCAAATTTTGGAATAAGTGCTTTAAGTTTTTTAAAATTAAACCAATTCTAAAGGCTTCTGAAACTCCTAAGAAACAGAAAAAATTAGCTCTTTATTTTTTAGGTGTGGTACTTCTATTTCAACTTAATACCACCCTGAATTTCTCTCCTCTTAGAGCGTATTCGTATAAATTTTATTCATCGGTTGGTATTGATGGTAAAATTCATAGAGTGTCTAAAATCATGGAAAATTTTTCATCAAAATTATTAGGAATTGCACCTCACGGAGTTTTTGTGGATTCTCATTTTGATGGTTATAATCACCTTGTTTCAATTCAATATGTTTCAGAAAATGGTGATATACAATGGTTGCCAATAACTAAGAAAGATGGTGGACCTGGCGAATATATTCAAGGCTCTAATTGGGCGTTCTTGTCATTCAGAATGAATGGCCCAAAAATCTCCCAAAAAAAATTAACCACTGGAATAGTTCGCTTCACAGCATTTTGGGCTAGAAAAAATAAAATATCCCTTAAAAATGCAAAGTTTAATATTTCGATTAAAAAAATAGAAAATCCCGAAAAGTTTGAATGGGAGCGAGGCTTTTTAGAACGACAACGCAATAAACCTTGGCAACAGGCGGGTACACTTATCTGGACAGATGAGCAGCCTTTCTTTACGCTTAAAGATATTGAAAGCATGTAGACCATGAAAAAACCAACGCATTTTATTAAAGGACTAAATGAGGTTAGGGCGTTGGCAGCTTTTGGTGTGCTGTGGTGCCATGTAGAATTATACAAACATCGTGAAGGCCACGCATCTATGTATGATGGATTTTTAGAACGTTTTATTGATGGTTTGGGGAAAAACATGGTAGATGTTTTTTTTGTGTTAAGTGGTTTCTTAATTACATTATTACTCCTTATAGAGCAAAACAAAATTGGAGCGATCTCTATTAAAAAATTTTATATAAGACGTGTTTTACGAATATGGCCCCTCTATTTTTTTATTATTGGAATCTCGTTTTTTGTGGTTCCTTTTATCGTATTAAATACAGATTGGTTTTTAACTGAAACCCATTACTATAATTTAATTACCACGGTAGACTACAGCAAAGCATTGCCATATTTTTTATTATTTTTGTCTAATGTCGCACTTGTGTTAAGGCTATTAGTTCCAGGTGCCTCCCAATCCTGGAGTATAAGTGTAGAAGAGCAATTCTATGTTTTTTGGCCATGGGTAATTCATTTATTCAGAAATTACTTAGTACCATTTTTTATAACCTTTTTAGTACTTAAGATAGCCGTTAATCATACTAATGAATTTATTACGTTATCGTATAAAGAGAAAATTGTTTTAAAAGTGATAAAAACAATACGGGTAGAAATGATGGCACTTGGTGGGTTAGGAGCATATTTACTATTTACAAAGAATTGGATTTATACAAGATTTTGTCGTTTTAGGTTACTTCCATACTTTTTATTACCAGTTTTAATAGGTATGCTCTTACTTGATATTAAAGGGATCCTGTTTGGAATACTTGTTACGTTGCTGCTAAGTTATATTTATGCCAACCAAACCAAGATTAAAGAAGTTAAGTTTATTTCTAACCTTGGGAATATTTCATATGGAATTTATATGTACCATCCCCTTGTCATGTTTTTGTGTTTTAGTGTATTGAATAAATTAGAACTAGGGATTTTATCCTATAATTTATTGGCCTATACGAGCATTATTTTGGGGACTGTTCTTCTTAGTCAATTATCCTATAAATTTTTAGAGAGTGGTTTTTTAAGACTCAAGAATAGGGTCTATAGCTTGATTTGAATTATAGATTAGCTCTAAAAATACATACATTTATACCAGGAACAAACAACAACTTACTAAATTGAAACTTTATGAAACAACTGCTTAAAAAGTTTGTACCCAATTCTTTCAAGAAACGGCTTAGAGGTCATTTTAAACGTGTTCTTAAACAAGAACACCATGCTAATGTAGACCGTTTTGAGAAAAAAGCCGTTGCGTATGAACTTAAAGAAAAACATTTGGCCAATTTTAAGGCGCTGCCCGATAGAAGTTTCTTGCTAAAGGCACTGCCCAAAAATGGAGTGGTAGCTGAATTAGGTGTGGATGAAGGAAATTTTTCTGAAGAAATAATAAAACTTAATACCCCTAAAAAACTACACCTAGTAGATGTGTGGCAGGGAGAGCGCTATAATCAGGACAAACGAATGGGAGTAGAGAAAAAGCTGGCACATAAAATTAAAGATGGGAGTGTTTCTATTGACATTGGATATAGTACCGAAATTGTTACAACCTATCCAGATGCCTATTTTGATTGGGTGTATATTGATACAGCACACAGCTACCATGTAACTATAGACGAGCTTAATTTATATAGTGCAAAAGTGAAGCCCGGAGGGTTTATGGCGGGTCACGATTATGTAGTGGGCAATTGGCGCAATACTATTAAGTATGGTGTCATTGAAGCGGTACATGAATTTTGTGTAAAGGAAAACTGGGAGTTGGTGTTTATGACTATGGAAACACGTGCACATCGTAGCTTTGCAATTAGAAGAATACAATAGAAAACAATGGAAAATGTTCTGGTAATCGGCTCAAATGGTTTTGTAGGGAATGCATTGTGTAGGCATTTATACGAGATAGGATATCATGTTGTAGGTGCATATCATAGAAATACTGAACATTTATTTGCATCAATAGATCATCTAGGGATTGCAGATGCGCTTAATAAGACCATCTATGATACGGTTTTTATTACGAGTGCCTATATTCCAAAAAAAGACCAAACGATTCAAAGAGATTCTCTTTATAACGCTAATGTGAACCTTATTGAGCGCATTTGTACATCATTACCTTCGGCAAAAATTATACTGTGCTCTTCAGTATCTGTATATGATCCTTCAAAAAATGTTTTAACCGAAAAAAGCAGGTTGGCTCCAACTACAGAGTATGGCATTTCAAAACTGTGGGGCGAAAAAGTAGTGGCTAAACACCCCTCTTTTGCAATTGTGCGATTTTCTTCCATCTACGGAAAAGGGATGAATGCCAACACGTTTCTTCCACAGATAATCAAGTCTGGGCAATCATCTAACAAAATTACGTTATACGGAGACGGCAGTAGAAAGCAAAATTATATTTTTATAAAAGATGCAGTATCCTATCTCGTAGGAGCCGCAAAATATTCTGGTAACGGTGTCTTTTTGGCAACACAAAGTCTATCTTATTCAAATAAAGAAGTAGCGGGGCTTTTAAAAACAATACATTCAAACATAGCAATTGAATATAAAGGTATTGATAAATCCCCTTCTTATTTTTACGATAATAAACTTTCCAGATCTCAATTAGGTATTTTTGACGAAGTTTTATTTGTCGATGGTTTGAAAACATGTGTGTAATGGAAAAAAAAACAGTGTTAGTTACAGGTATTGGTGGTAATGTGGGTCAAGGCATTATTAGGAATATTCATTCCTATGATCCTTCTATACGCGTTGTTGGAACTAATGTAACTTCTTTTTCGGCTGGAAATCATTTGTGCGACACAGTATACAAAATCCCATATGCGTACCATAAAGATTATATTAAAACGGTACAGGAGATTGTAGTAAAAGAAAACATAGCCCTAATTATCCCCGCCACAGATTACGAAGGATATTACTTAGCAAAATACCAGAACAAGATTACTACACAGATAGTCATCTCTAGCTATAGTACCATGGCAATTTACTTAGATAAGTACACTACGTACCTTCACCACAAAGAAAATGCTATATCCTTTGCCAAGTCCTATTTGCCTTCAGAATATCAAGGAGTGTTTGAGCAATATATTGCCAAACCAAGAGAGGGCAGAGGTTCTAGGGGGTTATTGATAAATCCGCCACAATGGAATCACCTTAGTGATAAAGAATATATGATACAAGAATATCATGAGGGGAAAGAAATTACAATTGCCTTTTATGTTACCAAGGAGAAAAAACTTCACGGCTTTATTACATTCGAGCGTTCCTTAGAAAACGGTGCAACTCAAGAATGTGTTGTGAGACGCGATTTGGATCATCTTATACATCCACTTTTGCATCAAGTGATAGCAGCTTCAGAAATTGTGGGTAGTGCAAACATCCAAGCTATTATTGATAAAAATGATCAAATACACATATTTGAAATTAATTGTCGCGTATCTGGAACAAATTCTATACGTCATAATTTTGGTTTCAGAGATGTGGTGTATGCACTGCAAGAATACCTCTATGAAACACCTTTAGAAACTCCAAAGATTACAGAGGGCAAGGCTGTACGCATTCTAATGGATATAATTTATCCAGAAACATCTGAGGAAGGATACACAATTAACTCAAAACATTTTATGTATTAATATGAAAATTAAATGCATAGCACTAGATGTTGCCAATACATTGCTCCATAAGCCAATGGTACTGGAGGTGATCCATAATTTATTGCTAGAGAGCAAGTATGACATCTCATTTTACACCTTAAAAAAGCATCATAAATTAGTGAGTGAGTTGATACAGTTTCCCGATGTTACCAACCAAGACTTTTATTACCACTTTAATACAGAACTTTTACTATCGCTTGGAGTTTATCCAGATGATAAACTTCTTACAGAGATCTTTAAAAATTGTACTTATAGAGATTGGGAAGCTTTTGAAGATACTAAAGTGTTGAAGGAATTGAATACTGAACTGGTTATTTTTTCGAATTTTAATAAAGGGTTGCCAAGTTTATTAAATCGTTTTTTTGAAGTTCCATTTAAGCATGTTATAGCTTCTGAAAGTATTGGAGTTGCTAAACCGAATATAGATTTTTATAAGTTGGCTATAAAAAAAGTGGGTATTCCTTCAGAAAATATTTTATACATAGGAGATTCTTTAAAGCTTGATATTATTCCAGCAAAACAACTAGGTATGCAAACGTTATTACTAGATAGAGATGAGTTTTACCCTGCATATCCTGAAAGAATAGTAACTTTAGAATCACTTTCAAATTATCTTTAAATGAATAATCGTATCGCCATTATAGGAGCAGGAGATTTAGGACAGCAAATTGCCCATTATATAACCTTGGATGCCAAAGATCGTGTTGTTGGATATTTTGATGATACGTATGAAGTAGGTACGCGTATTGGCGAAGTGCCTATATTGGGAAACACAAAAGATATTACCTCGGTATATAAAGATGGAGCTTTTGATGCATTGCTCATAGGTGTGGGGTATAAGCATTTAGACTTCAAGAAGAAGATGTTTGAAAGCCAAGGAGCTATTCCGTTCGCTACATTTATTCATAGCAGTGCTTGGGTAGACCCTACCGCAAAGGTGGCTGCTGGTACAATAGTGTTTCCAGGATGTATCCTGGATAAGAATGTATCTTTAAAAGCAAATACATTGTTGAATATTGGGTGCTCTATATCACATGATTCGACTATAGGAGCCCATAGTTTTTTATCACCCAGAGTAGCTATTGCGGGTTTTACACATGTGGGAGAGCGATGCGTTTTAGGGATTAACTGTACCCTTATAGATAATATTACCATTGTCCAGGGGTGTAAGATAGGAGCAGGCGCTGTTGTAACAAATAATTGTAATGAGCAGGGTCTTTATGTGGGGATACCCGCCAAATACAAGAAAAAGATATGATACCATTTAACAAACCCTACTTAACGGGTCGTGAAACGGAATATATTGCCGATGCTGTTGCTTCAGGTAAAATATCGGGGAATGGGGAGTATACTAAAAAGTGCCAGTCCTTTTTTGAGAATCGATATGGTTTTGCAGATACTTTACTAACCACCTCTTGTACAGATGCTCTTGAAATGGCAGCCATGCTTATAAACTGTAAAGCTGGTGATGAAATACTGGTGCCATCCTATACATTCGTCTCTTCGGCCCTGGCCTTTGTTAGAGAAGGAGCAAAGATTGTTTTTATAGACTCTGAAAAGAATAATCCCAACATGGACGTGGCAACTATTGAACCACTCATTACAAAAAAAACAACGGCAATAGTAGTCGTGCATTATGCTGGGGTAGCAGTAGATATGGATGCTATAATGGCGTTGGCTAAAGCATACAATCTATACGTAATTGAAGATGCTGCACAGGCCATTGATGCTACATACAAGGGTAGACCCTTGGGAGGGATTGGTCATTTAGGGTGCTTCTCTTTTCATGAGACAAAAAATATTATTTCTGGAGAAGGTGGCATGTTAGTTATCAATGACAAAAGCCTTGCCCCTAGATCTGAAATACTTTGGGAGAAAGGTACCAATAGAGCCTCTTTTTTTAGAGGAGAAATAAATAAATATGGCTGGGTAGATACAGGTTCTTCATTTTTGCCTTCAGAAATTGTAGCTGCCTTTTTATATGCGCAGCTAGAAAATCTAGATAAAATTCAAAACCGTAGAAAAGAAATTTGGAAAAATTATTACGAGTCGCTTAGCCCGTTGCAAGAAAAGGGTAAAGTGAAATTACCATCTATTCCAGGATATGCTAGCAATAATGCACATATGTTTTATTTGGTTTGTGCTAGTATAGAAGAGCGTAGTGCACTAATAAAACAGTTAAAGTCTAAAGATGCGCATGCTGTCTTCCACTATATTAGTCTTCATAAGAGCAGTTATTATTTAAAGAATAATCCATTGGTAGCGTTACCAATGTCAGACAAATTTACTGACCGTTTGCTACGATTGCCATTCTTTTATGAGTTGTCAAGTAAAGATCAAAAACTAATAATAGATTTGATAATACAATTTTACAACTAGGGTTTCATGTCTTTAAATATAATTCATATTGCAAATGACGAGAAATTTATTAATTCGGCAATTTATCAATTTGAGAAAGTTGCTCCAGGAAGAAATAGTTTCAACATAATAGTACATGCTGGACACAACAAAACCAAGCATGTAACTCTAAGTGAAAGAGTGAAGATTTTAGAAAATACAACGGCCTCTAAAAATGATTTTATAAGTTCAATAGCTCCTCACAGTGTTATTGTCTTTCATAGCCTAAGTTCACGTTTTCACAATATATCTTATTCCTTACCCAAAAGTTGTACTGCGGTTTGGTTTTGTTTTGGTTATGAGGTATATAATGATTTTCGATTTACCTCTGTAGATGAGGTGTTAGAAATATATACCAAGCAAAGATTCTATGAACATATACCAAGCAATTCGGTTCAGGAATTCAAGGATATATTAAAACCTTTTGCAAGGTTACTTGGTTTCAAAATTCCACTAACAGCATTAGAAAAAAAGAAGAAAGCAATTGCCAGAATAGATTATTTGGGTTCTTCGTTCAAAGAAGAGTTTGAGGCAGTTTCTAAGAAGATCGGCAGTAAGAAAAGCTTTTTTAGTTTCTGGTATTACCCTTTAGAACAAATGGTAGATATTTCTAAAAATTATCAAGAAAAGAAGGATGTTATTTGGATTGGTAATTCCGGCGCTATTTCGGGTAATCATTTAGATGTTTTTGAGAAATTAAAGCAACAAGACCTTTCAAAGTTCAAAAAGATTATCTCGCCTTTAAGTTATGGGGATAAAGAGTATATTCAAGAGATAACCAAATTAGGAGAACTATATTTTGGTTTAAAGTTCAAACCATTATTAGAATTTATGCCTCTTGATAAATATAACTCCCAACTAGAACGAGCAGCCATTGCTATTTTTAATAATAAAAGACAACAAGCCTTAGGAAATATTATAGCTTTACTATGGATGGGTTGTAAGGTATATTTAAACCCATCTAATCCCATCTATTTATTTTTGAAAAGAAAGGGATTTCATGTTTTTGAGTTTACGAATGAGCTTACCAATGACAGTTTTTTAAAAGGTATATCGTACGAGGATAGAAAAACAAATCAAAAATTATTGTCCGATTTACTCAGGGAAGATGTTTTGTTAGATAGTTTGAAACAACAGCTTGTCTCTATAGAGTAAGACGACAAGTGTTGAAACCCTGTAATTAGAAAAAACCTGTATTTAAATCATTTTATGAAGATACTAATTCATACTGCTGCTTCACCTTATGGGGACTCACCAATTGGTGGTGCTGAGAGCTCGTTGCGGATTATTGGTGAAAAATTAGTTGCTCGAGGACATACTGTTTTTTTTGTTTCTAAAGCTAAATTACCTGCCTGGAAAGCAGTGCGTATGCAAAAAATTAATGGTGTGCACGTGGTTAATTTTCACAAATATCCTAACCCTATGGATATTCACGTCCTAAAGAAATGGAGCAAAAAAAGGCATGTAGCTTTTATAGATGGCTTATTTAAAAATGATGGAATCGATATTGTGCATACATATTATAATTTAAACCTTTGTAAGCCTTATTTATTGAAAGCTAAAGATCCTAAATATAATTTTAAGTTAGTGATACGAATTGCAGGGATGAGGTGGTACGAACAAATTGCTAAAAATGATCTGTTTAAAAGAGCATACGAGGAGCTTTTTAAGGAAGCAGACTCGTTAAATTTCATTTCTGAGGGATTATTAACTTTGTTTAAAAAAGGGTTAAAGGAGTTAAATATGAAATTTCAACCGAAGCATTATTTTGTAAAAGATATTGGAACCCAGCAATTGACTCTCTCTGCTCCCTTAGCTTCTAACAAAAAGACACGAGAATTTAAATGTATCATGGTGAGCCGTTTTTCAAATTATCAAAAACATCAAGATATCTTGGTTAAAGCCGTTAGTTTAATAGATAATGAAATACCCATTCATTTAACGTTTATAGGAGATGGCCCAGCCAAAGGTAAAATTGAATCATTGGCTAGAGCATCAGGGGTGATAGATAAAATTACCTTTCTCCCTTTTTTACCACAACAAGAAGTGTGGAAAACTATTTTAGAACACGATTTACTATGTCATGCATGCGAATATGAAGGGCTAAGTAAGATTATTATAGAGAGTATGGGCTTAGGCATGGCAGTACTTGCTTCAGATGTTATTCCGCTAAATAACTATATTACAGATGGTGTAAATGGATTTTTAACAACCAACTCACCCTATGCATGGTCTGAAAAAATAAAATATTTATCCAAATGTCGAGATGATTTGCATAAAGTTGGTAACAATGCTACTCATTACATTAAAATGAATTATAATGCTGATTTAAATATTAAGGAATATGAAAAACAATTTGAGGCCTTGCTTGATAATAGGTAATATTTTAATCTAAACATGAAAACAGCCCTCGTCCTTACCGTCAAAAACGAAGTACGCTTATTGCGCAATAATCTGTTGTACCATAAGGCTGTAGGAATATGTCATGCCTTTATTTATTTTGATGATAGTACGGATGGTGGAAAAAAATCCATCTCTGATCTTGAATTTGTTACCCTTCAAGATTCGGTTTCAGCAGAAAAATATTCGGGTAATCCTTATCTCAAAAAATTTACATCACAGGCAAAGGAGCACCATACCGCAAGACAGTGTTTAAACACCTATGATGCCTTAGCGCAAAGTAAAAAATTGGGCTATGATTGGCTTATCTCTATTGATGCCGATGAATTAGTGGCCACAACTGTGCATACAGTATCTAATCTCTCTGATTTTTTTAATAAAGTGCCTACAAATGTTACAGTAGTCAATTTTGAAACACGGGAAGCATTGCAGCGTAAGCTGCGGTACAATAGTGTATTTGCCGAAGAAACGCTTTTTAAAGCCCAGCACACCTACAGGAGCCGATTTAAAAACATTACAAAAAGCATCTACAATCCTTTTACAAAGGAGCAGGAAGTTTTTTCCTATTGGTTTGGTCAGTACTTAGGTAAAGGCGCTATCAAAGTAAAAAGTGAGCTTATTCCATACAATGTACATCGCTATCGTCATCAGGATGGCACAAAACCCGTGCAACTCAATGCAGGGTATCTTTTGCACTATCATGCGTATGACGCGGACGATTTTATAAAAAAATTCACGAATTTTTCTAATAGACCTACTACGTATTTAAGTGGTACTAAAGTACAGAGATTAAAGTTGTTATTACGCGATGTGGTGAATAATAGTGGAATGAACCAAGAAGCACTGGAAACCTATTTTAAAGAAAACGTGATGTTCAGTAAAAAGGAAGTACAGCGCTTACAAAAAAATCGATATTTAGGATTTTTTAAAAGAAATCC
>Ga0207891_1000712_pt1 | contig 19506 bp, 18 predicted proteins | sample LinPmetageLP50_FD_184061 | JGI IMG/M metagenome (GOLD analysis project Ga0207891, IMG submission 184061) | Marine viral communities from the Pacific Ocean - LP-50 (SPAdes) | ecosystem: Environmental > Aquatic > Marine > Oceanic | place: Pacific Ocean | collected 2011-08-27 | reverse complement strand
CGCAGACTGGATAGTAATACCGCGCTCAGCTTCTTGATCCATGAAATCGGTAGTAGATTCACCATCATGAACCTCACCTGTTTTGTGGATAGTACCTGTAAGCTTCAGGATACGCTCAGTAGTAGTGGTTTTACCCGCATCAACGTGCGCGAAAATACCAATGTTTCTGTACTTCGATAAATCTGCCATTATTTTACTCTTAATAAAGTCGATAAATTATTCGGCGGGAGTATAGCATTACTTAAAGCGAACATCACCATAGAAGTCGCTTAAAATGCAATCAATTCACTATATTTTTTTTACAAAGAGAATATATTAACGGTACAACACGCTGTTTATTATATAAACCAATAAAAACGTTAGGCTTTATTTCATAAACACTGCATTTTAAATAATGCTTTTTAATTTTGTATCGGTAACTTAAAAGGCCTTATTGATATCGAGCATATTGTTATGTTTAATAATTTTTACTGCAGCTGCGCCCTTTAAGGTATAAATAAATAGTCGTAAATTCTCCCATAAACACATTGAAGAAAGGTTTATTTAATTAAAGTTAAAGCAGGCGAGTATTTAAAAATAACGCATTACTAAAGCTCTTCACGATTCAATCTGTATGATAATATCGATTAAAAATAGGCCACTATATAAACCTATAAGTGGTATGCATTAATAACAAATAATAAGAATTAAAAATGAAACGGACATTTCTTTACCCTATTTATTGGCTACTAACATGTGTTTTATTTCTATGTAATGCACCAGCTTATGCTACGCAATATAAAATAGATGCACCTGGTAATTGGGTCACCCTACATGACGTAAAACAACCCCAAAAAAGTGATATGGCAAAAGTGCGCGATGGCACACTATACCTATTACTCGACAACCAAACTTATGTTCCTGAACGTCAAAAGCAACAACGATACACACGCCTAGTAATGCAAGCACTTAATCAAAGTGGCGTTGACTATATAAGCCAGTTAAGTCTCGATTTTGACCCAAGCTATCAGACCCTAACATTGCACACACTCTCCATAATTAGAGATGGTAAGCACATAGATAAGCTTTCAACTGCAAGGTTATCTGTTATCCAGAGCGAGCCTGAATTAGCTGATAAAATTTATAACGGAAGGCTTTCTTTAAATATCATTGTTGACGATATGCGAAGCAGAGATATGCTCGATTATAGCTACAGTGTTACCGGCAGTAATCCGATCTATGCCAATAAATTTAGTACTCGGCGCACACTAAGGTGGTCAGTGCCCGTAGTGCAACAGTATATGCGTGTTTTATGGGGTAAAAAAACACCTCTTAATATAAAAACCATAAATGGCACTGCCGAAACAAAACAGACTGAAAACCAATACGGTACGGACTACTCTATATCAGAGTTCGAAGCCCCTTTACTCACGCAAGACTCTGAAACACCCACCTGGTACAACCCATACATGCAAGTTTATCTCTCTGAATATAATAGTTGGGACGAAGTTGTTAATTGGGCATTACCACTTTATGAGTCAGCAATCGAAACACCCAGTAGTATTAACGCCATAGCGCAATCTATACAGGCACAGCATACCAATACATCCGATAGGATTGCCGCAGCATTACGCTTTAGCCAAGACGAAATACGCTATTTAGGTTTAGAAATGGGCACCAATTCTCATCAGCCAACACCTGCCTCAGAAACGCTATCTCTACGTTATGGTGACTGTAAAGATAAAACAACTCTACTCATTTCATTATTAGAAGCGATGAAAATAAAGGCATACCCTGCTCTTGTAGATACAGAAGAAACGAAGCGCTTAATAGAACTACCTGCCACAGCAAGCGTTTTTAACCACGTAATTGTAACTCTTGAGTACAAAGGCAAACGCTATTGGCTGGATCCAACCATTAGTTATCAACGAGGTACACTTCCCTATTTAGCGCAGCCCGATTACGGATATGCACTTATTATAAAAAATGGCGAAAATACATTAACGCCTATGGCACAAACTCCTGTGCATAAAAAGGTAACAGTAAACGATCAATTTTATATTCCTAAAACAGTAAAAGAACCGGTCCTATTTACTACCGAATATTCTTATGCCGAGTTTCAGGCTATTAATCGCAGAAGTAATTTAGCGCGCAACGGGCTAGACAGCGTTGCAAAATCATACCTTGAATACTACCAAGGTTTTTTTGACGAGCTCAAAATCGATAAACCCATGGCGGTAAGTGAAGACCAACAAACAGGTCAGTTTATCACTAGCGAGTCGTACCTTATTAGCCAGTTTTGGGAAAAAACCAGTGACGGATATGAAGCTGATTTTTACGCCTCTGAAATACAAAACAGTGTTTACGAGCCAAAGCAAACTAATCGCACAGACCCACTTTATTTTGAATACCCTAATATAATCGACACCAGCATAAAACTTCATTTTACTGAAAAAAATTGGGCGTTTGACAATAGCCAAGACGAGATTAATAACGACTACTTTTACTTAAAAACATCCGTTAGCTTTAATGATAATGTTTTAACGCTAAGCTATCATTTTTACGCAAAAAAAGACCATATTCCCGCTGATAAAATCAACGACTACCTAGCGCAACGAAACAAACTTATTTCAGCCACGCACTACTCAATTTTAAAATACGCAAACACAACCGAGGCGCCTCAAACAACGGCCGACATACTCGATAACCTTGGAGGTAACTGGCTTAAATACGCACTTGCCGGTTACCTTTTATTATTTATTTTCTTTATTGCAGACTGGCGACTCGAGTCGGCAAAACGCCCTACTTTTGAAAATAACCCATTTTACGCTGTATCGGTCAGCAAGTTTATTATTTATAGCATTTTAAGCTTAGGTATTTATATTAACTATTGGTGCTACCGTAACTTTAAAGCTATAAAGCAGCACAGCAATGCCAATATAATGCCTATTGCTCGCGGTATTTTTGCCATTTTATGGTATTACCCCCTTTATCAAGCACTGAAGCAACACAGTGAATTGCAATCAAGTAAAAGTAAAATAATCCCAAGCTGGGGGGCTGTTGTTTTATTTTTATTAGTACTTGCAACCACATTGGTTTACCGCATGGAAGAATACGCCACTATCGCATTGCTGGTTATGCCTTTTCTATGGCTTCCATTAGTGAGTTACATAGAGCACGCAAACACCAACCAAAAAGCTTTGCATTACAATTCTTACTGGCGAGTCAGACAGTGCTTTATGTCTCTGGCGCTTTCGCCAATATTACTCTTCGGTGTACTTCAAGAAGCTAATATTTTACCTGGTAGCGCTATAATAAAAGGCGAAAATTTATGGGCTTATCAAACTCACTTTTTAAAACGTAACCGCCTAACACCAGAAAATGAAGACGTTCTCTATTTTTATAGTGATGCCATGTTTGACTATCGAGACGATGGAAACGGAATAACTGATAATTATATTTTTAGCTACTACAAAAACGATGCTGGAAAGCTTGAATCAGACCTTAGTCACTTTAATGACATTGATAAAATAGAAACCTCATACGGTAAAACTGAACTAGATAACACCACTATTAAAGTAATAAAAACAGATGGAAGTGATTTTTTACTTATTGTTAGCAGGTTTAATAAGCTCGATGAAGTGCTAGTTGATAAAATAAATTTACGCTTAAGTGAAAATAAAAAAGAGTAGTTTTTTAACGCTAACATACCGATTTAAAAGAGAATAAAAAACGCGCACCAAGATAATGATAATTATTTGCATTTGAGTGTTGACAGACACTTAAATCTAATTGATAATCACTATCAACAAGGCAGAACATACAGCTTTGTAACGGAATGAATAACTTGTTTCTCGACCCTGAAACAACGTGTGGCGCACGTTAACAGCTATGGTTACTTGTTATTAACCGCAACGCCCCTTGATGTTGATGATAAGTAACCGCCCTACTATTTTACTTGCTACATTGCTCATATCGGTGACGGTAGATATGAAACTAAAAAAGCCCTTACGGGCTTTTTTTATGTCTGAAATTTAGTGAGCAACATACTCACATAAGCTCACAATTTAACGGCGGTTTTTTCGTGCACGTGCACGGCGCTGTTTTTTCTCTTCTTCTTTAGCTGCTTTTTTAGCTTCTGCAGCGGCGCGTAATCCGGCAACCATTATTTCTTCTTCTTCACGCATGGCTGGTGTTTCCATGGTAATGCGACCAATAATGCCATCTCGAAGTTCGTTAATGAGTATTTCAGACATTTTATACGTGTCTATTTGATTACCACCACGAATACAACCACGCTTTTTACCCGCCATTTCCACAAATTCCCAATCGCTTTCTGGCAATTCGTTTAACTTATAGCGCGCTTTTAGTAGTTCAGGATAAGCATGCAGTAGATATTCAGCGGTGTAACTAGCAACTTCTTCGTACTCAAGTGCAGTGTCGCGTATTGCACCCGTTGCACCTAAACGATAACCTGAATTCTCGTTCTCTACTTTTGGCCAAAGCATGCCTGGCGTATCGTATAGCATAATGCCATCTTCAAGCTTAATGCGCTGCTGCGCCTTGGTAACCGCAGGTTCATTACCCGTTTTTGCCACTATACGACCAGCTAATACATTAATTAATGTAGATTTACCCACGTTTGGAATACCCATGATCATGGCTTTTATTTGCTTATCGGCACCCACTTTATGCGGCACTAACTTTTTACAAAGCTCATTAATACGGTGTACTTCAGCGGCTTTATCATGACCAAACGCAATGGCTTTAACACCACTTTCTTGCTCAAAGTAGTCTCTCCATACTTGAGTCATTTTAGGATCGGCTAAATCAGCCTTATTTAAAATTTTGATGACCGGTTTACCTTCACGAAGCGTTGTCACCATTGGATTTTCGCTACTATAAGGAATGCGTGCGTCAAGCACTTCAATGATCACATCCATTTGTGGCATTATTTCTTTAATTTCATTTCGGGCTTTATTCATGTGCCCAGGGAACCACTGGATAGCCATTTTTAACTCCTAACGTATATTTAAGCGCTATTTTAACTGGCAATTCATTTAATTGCGCTATACTGGCGAAAATATTTTTAGATTAGTTGTTATGGCTCTTAAATCAACCATTATGAAGGCACAATTATCGCTTAGCGATATGGATCGCCATGTTTATCAAGATACAAGTTTAACTCTGGCTCAGCATCCATCGGAAACTGACCAGCGGTTAATGATTCGCCTGCTTGCGTTTGCACTTAACTATTGTGATGGTTTAGAGTTTACCAAAGGGCTAAGTGCTGATGACGAGCCAGAGCTGTGGCACGTAAATTACAGTGAAGAAATAGAGCTTTGGATTGAGCTAGGCTTACCTGACGAAAAGCGCCTTAAAAAAGCCTGCAATAAATCTAAAAAAGTTATCCTTTATACCTACGGTGAAAACAACCAGGCTATATGGTGGCAAAAACACCAACCAAAATTGTACGAATTTAAAAATTTAAGTATTTTTAGTTTAGACTATGCAGCAACACAGGCACTTGCTGAGCTAGTTGATCGCAACATACAGCTTACAGTTACCATTCAAGATGGTGAGGTATGGGTTAACACTGATAATACGAATATTGAGATAAAACCACTGCAATTAATGTAATTGCAGTTGCTTTAGGGGTTATATGAAAGTTAAACACGTTATTGTTTTACATGGCTTGTATATGTCTGGCTTTGTTATGCGCCCCCTTTGCTCTAGGCTAGAGAGCTCAGGCGTTAACGTGTTAAACCTTACATACAATACTCTTGACCCAAATCGTGATGCTATTTTTACACAAATAGATGAGTTTATTGGTAACGAACCAACAGCTTTAGTATGCCACTCTATGGGTGGGTTAGTAGCTAGAGCTTACTTAGAAGCTAACTCAAGCGCGAGCCAATTCGTTACAAAAGTAGTGACGCTTGGTACTCCGCATCAAGGCAGTCACATTGCACAAAAAATGAAACAAAAAGGGTTTGAAGCTTTTTTAAAAAATAGCGTTGAGTTTTTACTCACACAAAATGGTAACTGGCCATTTAAAGCAAAACTTTATAGTATTGCTGGCGACCTACCAATCGGCTTAATGCCTCTTATTGTAAAGGGTAGCAAGTCAGACGGAACGGTTCTTCTTGATGAAACTAAACTAAAAGGTATGGCAGAACACAAAGTGTTTCACTTAAGCCATACCAGTATGATTTACTCACGTGAAGTGGTCGACTATATTTTAAAGTGTTTAGGCGAAGGCAGTTAATCTTCTGCTGCCTCAGCTATTTTATAACTTAGTAAAACAATAACCCCGAGCACCAACGGAATTGGCGCAGCTATATAACCAAACACGTCTGAGTTAGCGATACTTGCACCCGCTAGATGAGCTACTAAACCGAGCACAAATGCCACCAGCGCAATACATACCACTATTAACTCTGCTTTATTTTGCTTGCCTGTTTTTGCGTACATGTTCACTCTCCTAATTAATTCAGCACAATTATTATGCGCTTTCAAAAAGAGTGATTTTTGACCTAAATCAAAAAATAAAATAACAAATTTAATAACCCCGTCTAAGCTTGTTTTAGATCATATTTTAGCCAATAAACCACCTTAAAAAACTGACGTGAATTTTAATAATTAGACCCCATGTCTATATAGCGAACAAAACTTATGTCCCAGTCATTTAATAGGTTTTAACTATTAATTCTATAGATATAAACAATTTTACTAATCTAACTAAAAAAGTAATACTTTACTCAAGTTAACAAACAAACGGTTTTTAAGGAGCAAGTTATGTCACAAGTAAATGCAATTGGTTTAAACAGCGCAAAAAGCGACGACATTGTAAAATCACTTAATACTCTACTGAGTAGCTACCAAATACAGTATATGAATGCTCGTGGTTTTCACTGGAACATCAAAGGCCGTAACTTTTTTGAATTACACGTTAAGTTTGAAGAAATTTATAACCTGTTACTTTTGAAAGTAGACGAGATTGCAGAGCGTATTTTAACGCTCGATGGCGCGCCGTTACATGCATTTTCAGATTACCTTGAAGTAAGTGAAATAAAAGAAGCAAAAGGCATAAGTGATGGTGTTACTGCCGTAGAAAATATATTAGCGGGCTACAGTACATTAATTAAAAAGCAACGTGAGATTTTAAACCAAGCAGGTGATGCAGGCGATGAAGGTACAGCATCATTAATGGGAGACTACATCTCTGAACAAGAAAAACTAGTTTGGATGCTAAAAGCTTATTTGGATTAGAAAAAAGTCTAAAATCACTTAAAAACGCCACTGTTACCAGTGGCGTTTTTCTTACAAGGCTATTTCTAATTTTATAAGCCTAGATAAAACACTAGACAGTTATAAATTTAGAAACAAACCTTAAAAGTCTTGTTTGTAATTCACAAACCATGTTCCACCTGGGATATCGTGCACAGAGTAGAATGAGTTAGCGAATGGATTAAGAGCAACAGGAGGCTCTTTTCTAAACACGTTTCTCATACCTACACGAACATTTGCTTGCCAAGGAAGAACATAGCTTGCAGATAAATCATGATACGTTACGCTACCAATGCGGTTTAATCCGCTTGGGTAATCTTCACTGGTCGCTGAACGCATATTACATAGCTCACGCGTTGCAAGCCCATCTTCTAAGAAACTTTCAGGAATAGAACATGACTCTGTTAGTTCACTTGTGTAACGCATACCCCATGTTACCGTTAGATCATCATAAGACCATGTAGTATTAAACGTTCCTCTCCAGCGAAGAATGTCACTATCAATTCGGGCAACCTGATTCACTGCATCATCAATACTTTCTTCTAGACCAGCAGTACGGTAAGAATCAGTGTATGAGCCATTTAAACGGAAATTAAAATTACCGTAATCATTTGTTTGGAAAGCATAGTTCGCATTAAAATCCACACCTTCAACTTCAAGCTGGCTTAAATTAAACTGTGAGGTACGTACTGTAGCAATACGACCATCACTTCGACGCTCAACAAATCCACAAAACTCACTTTCACCTTGAACATAACAATTATTGAGCATCCCACCTGCAGAAATAGAAGATAGCGCATCGCTAAGTTCAATTTTATACATATCAACGGTCATATCAAAGCCGTCTAACCAGCTTGGGTTGTAAACCACACCGAAAGTAGTTGTATTACCCTCTTCTGGCTGTAGACCTGGGTTACCACCATTCAACGAACGAAGTTGACCTGTAGGTTGAATTGAACCACCGTCAGGCACACCATCAGCTATACATCGAGCTTGCGTTGCCGCAGACTGAAGTGGAAACTGAGTTGTATTACATGGATCTTGAGTTGATGGGAAACCTTCACCACCGCCTGCAAATAAGTTATTTACTGAAGGTGCACGGAAAGTATCAGAGTAGTTACCACGGAACATTAAATCGTCAAATACGCGCCATGTAAATCCAAATTTAAAGCTTTCGTTGTCAAATTTAGACGTGACCGGATTTGTCCCTACAAAACCACTATTCTCAAAATCCGAGAACCGACCAGCAATACTAAGCTCTAAACTTTGAACACCTGGTAACTCAGATAGTAACGGGATTGCAAATTCAAAGTAAGACTCTTCAGCAGTCTGGCTACCATTAGTTGGCTCACTAAAGTTGCTCGAGCTTAAACCAGCAGCAACAACAGAGTCAGGATTATCTACGTATGTATTCGTTCGTTTTTCGTAGCCTGCCGCAAAACCAACAAACCCAGCTGGTAATTCAAATATTTCACCAGAAATATTTGCAGTAAAGTTAGTTGTACCTGTTTTAACTTGATTGTTCAGCTCATAACCGATGTAGTTGGCCATTTCGTCTGTAAAACCAGTTTCACCATTAAATAGGTTTAAAGGCACACAACCTGAAATTACATCATCAGCAGTACCACACTGTGCAACACCATCTTGTACAAAAGATGGTCCTACCGCATTTCTTAAGTTTTGTAAGTTTACAAAGTTCTCACCATGTTCATTTCGGCTGCTGTCACCACGTGACATAGACACATCCCAAAATAGGCTTGTGTCAGCAATTTCAAACTCACCCTCAAAGCCACCTGTAATAAAGTAAGTATCATAATCTTGAATATTAGTGCGAGGGCCAATAGGCAATGTTCTAAAACCAAATGCAGTTAAATCTTCACCGAACGGATTATAGATATTATCTTTGCTATAAGGAATTTCCCATTGTGGGCCAGAGAAGCCAGCCACAAGAGGAACGGCTGCGATTTGAGTTACAGACTTGCGTTGATTGTAAGTAAAATTAACAAATGCCGATAATGTATCAGAAAATTCATGATTAACTTTAGCGAAAACGTTTAAACGCTCTGAAGGTGTTTTTAAGTAGTTTGTCGGAGCAAAATTGTATCTATGCTTTGTTCCGAAAGGTTCGAAATCGTCAGCAGTTCTAACTCCTGCACCTTCTTTTTCAGGGTCAAGCGATTGAAAGCCTTCCGATGTATTAAAAATACCATACAAACCAAAAGCAGAACCAAATCGTTGAGGAACATATGCAACTGGGGTTTCTGAAATTGTACGATCTCCTGCACCAATCTCTTTTTCTTCAGATTTTGATACATTTAAAAATAATGAAGTATCTCCTTGAATAGTACCAATTGAAATACCGGCCTGTTTGTACTCGCCATCACCTTCAAAGTTAGCACCAATGGTTGCGTCTAAACTCACGCCTTCAAAGCCATCTTTGGTTATTATATTAACAACACCAGCTATAGCATCAGAACCGTATACAGCTGATGCTCCATCAGCTAGGATATCTACACGCTCTACGATTGCGATAGGAATCTGAGAAATATCAACCTGACCACCACCTAACGCTAAGAAACGGCGACCATCAACTAAAACAAGAGTTCTGTTATCGCCTAAATTACGAAGTGAAATAGTTTGAGAGCCATCATTCGCGTTTGTGTTATTTGTTAACTGAGTCAAGCCCGACAAATCGGCCTGAGCTACAGTTTGAAGAAGTTCACCAACACTTTGAACACCTGATGATTCAATTGCCATGCGACCAATTGATGTAACTGGCGAAGAGCCCTCAATGTCTGCACGCTTAATCCTTGAACCTGTTACCTCAATACGCTCTACTTTTTTTACCGTATCATCCTCAGCTGCAACACCTTGAAATGAAAAACCGGCCATTAATGCACCACTAAGCGCTAATGTTAACGATGATTTTTTAAAAGATCGCTCATTATTTATGTTAGTTAAACTCATATGATTTCCCTGAACTATTGTAAGTTGTTATTTTTGTGTAACTTGAAAGTTACCTCATGCGCAACAGTAAGGTGATTGACCAACAGACTCTAGATACTTTTTTTGGTAGGCGTTTACTTTGGTATAAAGTGCGTGTTTTGTGTGATAAAAAATATTTTCACAATTAATTTACAAAAAAATAGGGATTTTGTAATTTTTTTGTTATAACCTCGGTCTTGCTCATTATGTAAATTAAAGGAATAAAATAATGACGGCTTCTTTTCACGCATTAACTCTTATTGATAACACAGAATTCTCTATCTCTTTAAATGACATGATAGAAAATTACAAACATTTTGAATTTAAGCCTTATCAAAAAGGTCGGCTTAATCAAATAGACACAGAATATTACAACGTACTTTTTTACGAATTAAATGCTGAATCCGACCCCTTACAAATAGTATATTTGTGTGAGCTAGCAAAAAAACTTAATGTTATTTTAGTGGCGGAATCCTCAAGTTTAGCTAGTTTTGCATTCGAAATTGGAGCTGTTGATTTTCTTCTTCTAAACTCTACGCCAGCGCGTATTGCTAAATGCTTTGATAAAATCATGCATGTTTACTCTTATAAAAATGAAACAAAGCTTACTTATAAAGAAGATATCAAGGTAGATAAATCATCTTCCCATATCGTTGTAAAAGATGTAGGGAAAGTAAGACTTATAGATGTAAAAGACATTATCTGGGTCAATGGAGCTGGTAACTATGTCGAATTGCATTTTAGTAAATGTGACACACCGGTTTTACATCGTGAAACAATGAAAAACATTGAAAAAAAGTTAGAGCCTGAAGGCTTTATACGTATTCATCGTTCAACATTAGTAAGAAAACAAGCTATTTCTGAGCTTATGCCAACAGATAGCGGTGATTATAAAATCAAACTTAAAAACGATATATACCTCAACCTTTCAAGGCGTTATAAAAGCTGTTTAGAGAGTATTATGAGCCCTAGTTAGGAGTCCTCATAATACTCAGTAGTGCAGATGCTTCTAAATGTAATTACTGAACCAACGCAATAAAAAATGCCATTTCAAGTGCTTTTTCTTCCAAGCTTTTAAAGCGTCCAGATGCGCCGCCATGACCTGCGTCCATATCGGTTTTAAATACCAATATATTATTATCTGTTTTGTATTCTCGCATTTTAGCAACCCACTTCATGGGCTCCCAGTACTGCACTTGCGAGTCATGTAGGCCGGTAGTGACTAATATATTAGGATAATTTTGTGCGCTTATATTGTCATAAGGCGAATACGCATCTATTACATTATAAAACTGTGGATCGTTTGGGTTTCCCCATTCATCGTACTCATTGGTGGTCAGTGGAATACTCTCGTCCAACATAGTGGTGAGTACATCTAAAAATGGCACATGACACCCTACACCACAATATAACTGTGGAGCTTGATTCAGCACCGCCCCCATAAGCAAGCCACCCGCACTACCACCGGATGCAAATACTTTGCTGCTATCACAGTATTTTTGTTCAATCAGCGCTTTTGTTACGTCGATAAAATCACTAAAACTATTTTGTTTATGTGTTTTTTTACCTTGCTCATACCAATTGCGGCCTAGCATTTCGGAACCACGCACATGTGCAATGACATAAACAAAACCACGGTCAAGTAAGCTGAGCGACGTGCTAGAGAAGCTCGGATCAATGGTGTAACCATAAGCCCCATACCCATATTGAAACAACGGGTTGGTGCCATCTTTTTTAAAACTATCTTTTCGGTATACAACAGATGCAGGTATTTTGACGCCATCACGCGAAGTAATCATCAGCCGCTCAGACTTATAATCTGTGGCTTTAAAGTCACCTAATACCTTTTGCTGTTTAAGCAATGTTTTTTCACCCGTTATAAGGTCAACATCGTACAAAGAACCTGGAGTGGTTAAGCTTGAGTAATAAATCCGCGCCGTTTTAACATTGGGCTCTGGGTTCATTGCAACAGCAGCGTAATAGCAAGGATCGTCGAACTCAAGCGCCATACGCTTGCCTTCTTTATTTACTACAACAAAACGTGCTTGTCCTTGCTCTCGTTCGCTGAGGACTAAAAAATCATTAAAAAGCTCAACGCCTTCAAGTAATACATGTTCCCTGTGGGCTGTATGCTCTTGCCACTGAGTTTTATCTGCAATGGTCTGCTCGGTTGCTGTCATCAATCTAAAGTTTTTAGCTTGCCAGTTGGTGACAATATAAAATGTGTCACCTAACTTATCGACATCAAACTCATGGCCCTCTTCTCTTTGCATGAGTGCGCTAAATTGACCTTGCGGATTATTGGCATCAAGCACCCATGTGTCGTTGGACTCAGTAGATGCCAAATCAATTATAATTAGCGCTTCATCTCGGCTTTTACCCAGTCCCATAAAAAAGCTGCTGTCTTGCTCTTCATACACCAACACATCTTGGCTTTGCGCACTTCCCAGCTCATGCCTAAATACTTGGTACCCTAATAAAGTTTGCAGATCTTTTTTAACATAAAAAACGGTTTTATTGTCGTTAGCCCAAACAACTTGCCCTTCTGTATTTTCAAGCTCATCAGTGAGCATTTCACCTGTTGATATATTTTTAAAACGAACGTTATAAATACGGCGACCCTCAGTATCTTGTGAATATGCCATAAGCTGCTCATTAGGGCTTAATGCAACCTCCCCAAGGTCAAAAAATTCAAAATCTTGTGCAAGTTCGTTTACATCTAGCAAAAGGGCTTTATTTTCAGCTTTAATACTTGTGCTACGATAATGACGCGCATATTCATCGTCACCGCGCACTTCAGAGTGATACCAGTATTTTCCATCTTTGACGGGCACGGAATTGTCGTCTTTTACAATACGCGCTTTTAACTCTTCGAATAAGGTATTTTGCAAGGGTTTAATACATGCTAATTGCTCATCGCAATAGTTATTTTCGGCTTGTAAATGTGCGAGTACTTTTTCATTTTTGCGCTCATCATCACGCATCCAATAGTAATGGTCGGTTCTTTTTTTATTATGTGTAGTTAATGTATGGGGCTGCTTTTCAGCAACAGGGAAATGAGGCAGCAAGCTTAAAGAGTAGTCTGGACTAGGCACAAATAAACCAAATTAAAGAAGTAATAATGCTCGCAGTTTATCATAAAAATAAAAAAGCCCACTCAATAGTTGAGTGGGCTTAAAGGCAACCGATTTATTCCTAAACCTGTAATACCTATGGGAAGAAACATGTAATCAACTAATTTATAATTGCAGCCAAGCCATAGCCCAACTTTTACCTATCCCTGGTTCAAATATTGACTGTTTATCCTTTGCTTTTCGACAAAACTCGTTAAAAGGCCAAGGCCTACATTGATATATGCAACCATCTTTAGGCTGTAACACCTTAGTACCTGCGTTATAGCGTTCGCTATGCTCAGGGTAAACATACTCATACAAGCTTTGAGTACTCACGTCACGATCGTCGCATTTCGCAATACAATTAAAATCAATATGCGCTTTGCATATACCGCTACTTTGCAATGCAAAAATTTTATTATTCCGATAAGCGACTATTAAACCGTGTTCAGTCATTTTTCCTGCACTAACTAAAGGAATATGAACATTAATGTATTCTGCAATTAAACGCGGCCAAGCGTGGGGCTCCCCTTGTTCAAATGAAGTAATTTTAAAATCAAACGATAAGCTAATTAGCTCTCCTTGCATGTCATAAAAAGTTACTTTCACCACATCACCAATAAATAATTGAGTGTGATGATTTAAGCAACCAATTGTTGACCATTCCCCGCAGGCCAACGACGTATGCATAAACACGGCTACACCTTAAGAGTGACATAGTTTATTCATTATGAATAAACAACAAGCACCAATAACAAGTAATACTGCAAACCACTAACTTGCCAAGGAAGGGTTAATTATAAATACCCACACCCTAACAATCAAACAAAAGAATGTAACCGAGATTTACAACCAGTAATTAAGGACCACTTTAAAGCGAATTTATCCAAATAAGTACTGTAAAGGCTCTTGCCCCCAAGTAAACGCGAGTACAATTAGTAAGCCTGCAAATATAGCCCACGCGAGCCAAGGCGACTTAGTTACGGAGCTTTTTACACCGTTTGATTTTGATGCTTTTTCTCCAGTAATCATTGCCTTTACTAAAGGCTTACCTTTAATTTTGTACACAACAATTGCCGCTATATGCAAGCCTATTGCATACAGTAATATGTCAAAATTGAGGTGATGCAGCCAATTAGCAAAATCTACCGTATCACTCGATACATATTCAACAAGCGGGCCGTCAGTTAAAATACCGTCGCTACTCATCAACCCGGTAATTAATTGCGTTGATATAAGCGTAAAAAAAGCAAGAACCATATAGCTACCAGGAGCAGAGTGCCCAATGGTGTCAATCGGTTTTTTAAGCCCCTGTAACACAGCCTTAGGTGAGTGAAACAAGCCACTTAATTTTGCTGTTCGGCTACCAACAATCCCCCATACTATTCGCGTAACAATGAGCGCTAAAGTAAAGAACCCAGCAACAAAATGCAGCTCAATCATGCCTTCTTCTACACTAAAATATAAAACGGCAATACTAATGACTAACAGCCAATGAAAACACCGTATAAACCCATCCCATACTTTTATCGTCGTCATTGTGTTTACCCTCTAAAAAACAGTATTATTAAAATGCTAATCAACCTCATAATAAGGTGTCGTTATCTGCCATTCTACAAGCCAGCAAGGTAAATGCTATGCAACCAGTTAAAAAAGCGATAATAAAAGGCTTTTTAGATATGCTTCCGCTTTGCTTAGCCGTTATTCCATGGGGAATACTCTGCGGCTCTTTAGCTATTCAAAATGGATTTACAGCTCTTGAAACACAAGCCATGTCGTTACTGGTCTTTGCAGGTTCAGCTCAACTTGTCGCTATTGAACTTATGGCGGGTAACACCCCCTTACTTACCATATTATTCACCACGTTTATAATTAGCTCTCGGCACTTTTTATATGGACTTGCTGTTAGGCATAAAGTCATAGATCAACCAATGCGATGGCGCCTACCTGTTAGCTTTGTATTAACCGATGAATTATTTGCGTTTTCTCATCACCGTAAAGCTTATCGCACAAAAGTGCGTTTAGTTTATGCGCTTAGTGCAGGCTTTAGTTTTTACATCGCATGGAATATATGGACATTAATAGGCATTGTTGCAGGATCTATGCTTCCTGATTTAACTAACTTAGGGCTCGACTTTGCAATTGCAGCTACTTTTATCGCCTTGGTTATTCCAGGTATTAAAAATACCGCCTCTTTAGTGACTGTTACTGTGGCAGGTATTACTGCTACGTGGTTAAAAAGCACAGGATTTGAATTATGGCTAGTGTGCTCCGCATTATTAGCAATGAGTGCAGGTTATACAACGGCAAGGCTAACAGCGAAAAAGGACACTAAAACATGATGACCACTATTTTACTCATGGCCTGCATTACGTTTTTTACGCGTTATTTATTTTTACACCGTGCATTGCCTTTTAAAGTGGGCCCTAAAATGCAGCAATTTTTAAGCTTTAGTGCACCGGCCGTGCTTACCGCTATTTGGGTTCCTATTGTATTTTTGGGTGACGAAGGCATAAACCTGCAATGGCAAAACCCTTACTTAAGTGCCGCTATTGTAGCCATTATTGTAGCTTATAAAACACACAACATTTATTACACAACACTTGCCGGTATGGGTTTGTTTCTAATTTTAAATTAGGGCTTATTACCCTCTAAAGTTAAGTTTTATCAGCCTGAGGATTGTTTATTGTTTATTATTTTCACCTACAAGGATGTGGAATTAGGTATAAGCAATACGCAAAATTTAGCTCAAACTATACCAAGGCCGTTAGGTCACATATCTCGCGTCACGAGTATACTTTATGTGAAACCTTTACCGCGTTAAAGTATGCCTAACAACAATAATAAGAAGCCACCATGCAAAAATTTCATCAATTAAGCGCAACAAGTCTACAGGGCCAACCTATTAACTTTGATAGTTTTGAGGGAAAAGTTGTACTCATTGTTAATACTGCAAGTAAATGCGGATTTACCTACCAGTACGCATCTTTACAAGCGCTTCATGAAAAGTACGCCAGTCAAGGACTTGTGATTATAGGCTTTCCGTGCAATCAATTTGGCCAACAAGAACCTGGAGATGCGTCGCAAATAGAGCAAGGGTGCTTAATAAATTACGGAGTCAGTTTTTTAATAACAGACAAAGTTGATGTGAATGGAAAAAATGCACACCCTGTATTTCGCTTTTTAAAATCAGCTTTACCGGGGTTTTTAACTCGAAAAATAAAATGGAATTTCACTAAGTTTTTAATTGCAGCCGATGGCACACCAATTAAGCGCTATGCCCCTTTTACTAAGCCAGAAAAGATAGAGCTCACTATACAAAAAGCATTAAGTAAGGCTAAAAGCACACAGTAAAAAGTAATAAAGAGGCTATTAGCCTCTTTATTGCCAATGTAACAACTGCTTAAGCGTACTTGTCTGTGCACTTAGCTGCCGTTATTAATTGGTATTGTATTTATACTAGTGCAATTTAATCAATGTAATCGCTTAAGTCATCTTCGCCTAGATTTTTGCGCAAGCGTTTTTGCTCAAGGTAGTCTTCCAACTTTTTCTTAACCTTTTGCTTGTTTTTATCATGTTGATTTCGACCGACCATTTCGTATTCGTCTTCAACAAAATCATCATCTAGCGCATCGTAACTAAATGTCTTACCCACAACCCACTCCATAAAGTGTTTGAGACCAATTACGCTTTAATTAATGTAATTGGTAAATTAAAAAATTTAACACCAATATGCTGTGCAAATTAGCATCAAAGTAAAGCCACAAAGCCATAGTAAATAGCCTTCATGTCATTAATGTGAATAAATAGCGCTAAATTGCAATTGTGGAAAGTGAGAGTTTTTTATCGTATCGATAAATTTTTTTTATAAATTTATATTCGTTGGTGAATTTCACTAAAATATAGTCTAATAATAAAAATTAAACAGACCTTTAAGCCCAGCAAAAAACACAAGCCATTGCTTTTGTTGATAAAAAAATAGTGGCACCAAACTTGTTATTAATTATTTGTTATCAACAAAAAATAGAGTCATCACATGAAAAAATTACTATTAGTTAGCGCATTAATCTGTACACCTGTTGCTATGGCACACAACGATAATGATTCAACAATTTCATTTAGCAACGATCAATGCGACGTAGAGTTTAAAAATGACGTTCGCATCAAGCCAAACGAACTAGAAATTTTTACAGCAAAAAACCAAGCTATGCAATTCAACAGCAATGGCGATTTAATGGTAAACGGTGAGTTTGTAGCGCTTAATAACTCACAACGCCAAGCTCTTACTCAATACTCTGATAGCTTACGTATACAGCTACCCGAAGTCGCTAATATTGCATTAGACGGCGTAAAAATCGCCGGTGTTGCTTTAGAAGAAGTCGGTAATGCTTTTAACATTAATGGCTTAGACGATATGTCATCGTTAATGGACGATATACGCGTAGAAGTAGAAAACACGTTTTATCAAGAAGGCACCTTTGTTATGGGCCAGCAAAGTTTTAACCAATTTGGTGAAAACTTTGAGCATCAGTTTGAAAAACAAATAGAAACAGCCGTTGAATCAGCAGTCATGCAATCTATGGGTAGTATACTGGTCGCGCTTGGATCAGAGTTATTAGGTTCTGGCGGCGATATGGATGCATTCGAAGAACGCATGGAAAATATGGGCGCACAAATTGAAGAGAAAGTAGAGTTACACGCGAACAATTTAGAGCAACGAGCTAATTCGTTATGCGGTAATTTTGCTGAAATTGCAAAACAAGAAGAGCAGCTAGTAACGTTAGTCCCTGAGCTAGAAGGTTATCAATTATTTACCTTTAAACACGTTAAATAACCCGCAATTAACTCACTATATTTAACATCCCTTCAGCAGCATTTTATTTTATTGAATGCTGCTTTTTTGTATCTGTTCTGTCTCTTTTTTCTCGTTTATGTTGTTCGGCTCAGAATAAGGGCCATTGGTCTAGTTAGTACTTGCCTAAGTAAACAACTCTATGGCTTTATACAAACATAGACTGCGTTCGTTATTTATCGTTATAAACAATAAAGATAAAAGCAGCGTTTTATGGACATAAATTTAACTCATATGCCCCCCTGTTTTTGATAACACTAAAGATTTAATCATCCAATTTTTAGTGGCTAATCAAGACTAAAATATTCAGCAAGCAATTTGCTTCAAAATTTATGCCCTTAGCAAAAAGCTGAGAGGCTCCATCCCCAGTTAGACACGTTTAAACGTAACTAACACTAAAGCGCCTGCCTCATAGCAGGCGCTTTTTATCTATTAGAGAAACACTCTATTAAAAAACCGTATTTTTAAGTCAATTACTATTTTAAATATCAAATTAACGACGATTTTTAATGCACTAAGCATAACCACTAGCTGCTATAAAAAAACCACAAAAATAACAATTAAAAACCAAAATAAAATAATCTGAATAATTACCCATTTAAAATAATCGAATATGCATAAATAAAAAACAAAATCAGTAAAAACACAATTAAAACAACAAACTAAAAAAGAACAGGGTGAAATAAAAATTAAAAAACAGAAAAAACACAATTAAACATTTTATTAACAACTACCACTTCAGATAAAAATAACTAATGCCTCATAGGTAATTTTTATCGTTTTATTTTTGTACGCTTTGCATGCAAAATGCGCATGTTTTCAACAGACCTAAACCGGAGCCAAGTGATGAACCCAATAAATACATTAAACCAAACAGCAAACACACAAATTGCAGTTAAACCAACCAACCGAAAAGCAAAAATGCTAGCTAGGCTTAATACCCTTGGTAAAAAATTAGCACTTGGCGGCGCAGCGCAATATAAATAATCACCCAACCATGGTTATTTATTCGGTGCAGCAAACACCCAACCACTAAAAAGTCTCTTTTTTAGCTCCCACAGTTTGCTGCAACCTCTTTATTTTATTAATAATTGCCTTAATTTCCCCTAATTTGTAAAAAAACACGTATTTACGTCTATTTTTTAGGCAAACAGACATTTTGCTATTTACACACCCCCATCACCTAAGTATTATTCTGCGTCACGGAGAGATGGCAGAGTGGTCGAATGCACCGGTCTTGAAAACCGGCATAGGTTTGTAGCCTATCTAGGGTTCAAATCCCTATCT
>Ga0207891_1000704_pt1 | contig 19835 bp, 18 predicted proteins | sample LinPmetageLP50_FD_184061 | JGI IMG/M metagenome (GOLD analysis project Ga0207891, IMG submission 184061) | Marine viral communities from the Pacific Ocean - LP-50 (SPAdes) | ecosystem: Environmental > Aquatic > Marine > Oceanic | place: Pacific Ocean | collected 2011-08-27 | reverse complement strand
TTGCAACCCATTACGAAACGGGCCATGTCATACCCATGGAACTTATTGAGAAGATCAAAAAATCTTCAAAATTCCATGAAGGTATGCAAACCCTGAGACAATTGAGCTTTGGGATGTTGGACATGGCCTGGCATGGGAGTGATCCTTCAACAATTAAGAATGTAAAATCTTTTGAGAACGACGCTTTTGAAGGCACAAATCTATATCCAGATGTGTCCCAAAATTGCATGAGCACGGCTTTTTCACATATTTTTCAAGGAGGATACGCGGCCGGGTATTACAGCTATAAATGGGCGGAAGTATTGGATGCCGATGCTTTTGCTTACTTTAAACAAGAAGGTATTTTTAATAAGAACGTAGCTGATAACTTCAAGAAGTTTGTACTATCGCAAGGAGGAACGAAAGATCCCATGGAGCTGTATATAAAATTTAGAGGACAAAAACCCAATCCTGATGCGCTGCTAGAGCGGGCTGGACTTTTATAGTGGAATGCTCATAACCTTAAACTTTTTTTAGAAAGAATTTGACAACTATATTCCTTGCGTTGATTGACACTCACATAATTTAATGTAAAGTTGGATTTCTAGAGTAAACTTTCCTATTTTTGAAATCATTGAGGAAAAACTATGTCAAATCACATTATAGAAGCTGAAAATTGGGTAGATCGTTACAGCGATTATCTCTACAACTATACTATAGTTCGAGTAAATGATCACGAGGTGACACAAGACCTTATATCTGAAACATTTTTAGCAGCGCTAAAGGCTAAAAAGAATTTTAAAGGAGAAGCCAGTGAGCGCACGTGGCTAATCTCTATTCTAAAAAGAAAAATAATAGACCATTACCGCAAAAAAAACTCTAAAAAAGGGAAAGCTGAAATACGCATGTCCTACAACGACGCTGACGCTGACGGAGACTGGCTTGAAGAACGTGTAAGTGACCCGTTTGATAAAACTGCCGAAGATAACATGGAAAATACCGAATTAGGTCTGGCAATACATGAATGTCTTGACACCTTAAATGAACGACATGCAGCGATTTTTAAACTAAAAACAATCGATGATCACGATACCGAAGCAATTTGTAATGAATACAATATTACTCCGTCTAACCTTTGGGTCATCATCCATAGAGCAAGAACAGCACTGGCGGATTGCCTAGAAAAAAAATGGTTAAAATAAAGCTATGAGTATATTTTTAAAATGTGATGAAGCCGCACACATTTGTGATAAAAACCAATATCACGAGGCTACCATCTGGGATAAAATAAAGTTGACAATTCACTTAATCTATTGTGCGGTTTGTAGAAAATACGTTTCCAGAAACAATGCACTAACTTCTTTAATAAAAAAGTCTGAGGTAAAAACTATGCCTATAGAATCGAAAGAAGCGGTTAAAGAAAAATTACGGCAAGAAATGGCCGAATAAAAAAAATAGAACAACCCATAAAATCGGAATACTTTCAATCCAAAAGGAGGCAAAGTATTTCGATTGTTTTTTTGTGGCGATCAATAGCCCAAAACCCATCACAAAACACAATAATATCAAACTATAAAAATGGGGGTCTGAGATTTCTTTTTTAAAACCCTCTATTACGATCATCGTTACTAAAAACAGTATTCCTAACGCTTTAACTCTTTTTACACCCAATCGCTGAGGCAATGTTTTAAGTGTAAACGCATCGTATTGTAGATCACGTATTTCAAAAGGAAGCGTCAACACAATGACCATAAGTATTCTTTGAAAAAAACTGAGCCAGTTTTCGGGCAATAACTGTACTTCTGAAGCGATTATGGGCACAATAACTGTTGTTCCTGCCCAAACAACTGCCACTACAAAAATTTTAATACCACTAAAGGTTCTTAGGTTTTTTTTAAACAAAAATGGAACCGCATAAAAGAACGTTAAAAGCGCAAAGACGGCTGTTGCTAGCAGCGCTTTAAAAGGAAGCAAAAAACAAGTATAGAGCATTATAGCAAAAGCAATAAAAGAAAAAACCTGAATGGTTTTAAGCGAATTTGCCAAACTACGATGATGCAATCCAGCCACTTCTGCGTATTTCACAAAATTATACCCTGTTATGGTTCCAAAAAAAACAAAGACCCATAGTGCTTCGGGAACGTTTAGTGAAAATTCTAGTGCTGTCACAGCAACCAAAGCAGAGACTGCCAAGGCCACATGAATACTGCTATTGATATAAAAAGCGAATATTTTTCTAAAAAACTCCAAGGCTTAAATGTACTAAAACAATGGTAGCGCTAACATATTAACCACATTGTTTTTTATCTAAATGAAACAAACTGTTAGTAACCTGCTATTTTAGTTGAAAAGTTATAGCACACAAGGTGTTAAATGGTGTATTATTTGCCTCAAAATATGTAATTTTGCGTACATTTTTCTGAAACCAATTTTCTAGAAAATGCATGTTTAATTCTCAATCATTTTTTCTTATTTATGAAAACAGATTCTTTTGCATATAGACACATAGGACCACGTAGAGCAGACTTACCAGAAATGCTAAAAACAGTAGGCGTGGAATCGATGGAGCAGCTTATATTTGAAACCATTCCTAAAGATATTCGCCTCAAAGAAGACTTAAGCTTGGATGAGGCATTGAGTGAGCAGGAGTATCTCGAACATATTACTGAACTGTCTACTAAAAATCAGGTTTTTAAAACCTATATCGGCTTAGGCTACCATCAAGCTATTACGCCTCCGGTTATACAGCGCAATATTTTAGAAAATCCAGGCTGGTACACAGCTTACACACCCTATCAAGCCGAAATAGCTCAGGGCCGTCTTGAAGCGCTGCTGAACTTCCAGACCATGATTACAGATCTTACGGGTATGGAATTAGCAAATGCCTCACTTTTAGATGAAAGCACCGCCGCTGCAGAAGCCATGGCGCTTCTCTTTGCTGTTCGGGAAAAAGAACAGAAAAAGAACGATGCAAATAAATTTTTTGTTTCCGAAGAAATACTACCACAAACACTTTCATTACTTCAAACGCGCTCTACTCCTATTGGCATCGAGCTGGTTATTGGCAATCATGAAGATTTTGATTTTTCTTCTGAATATTTTGGGGCATTACTGCAATATCCAGGAAAGAGCGGAAAAGTATATGATTATAAAAACTTCATTTCTCAAGCACAAGAAAAACAAATAAAAGTAGCAGTAGCCGCAGATATCATGAGCCTGGTAAAACTAGAGTCTCCTGGAAATTTTGGTGTTGATGTTGTGGTTGGTACCACACAGCGTTTTGGTATCCCTTTAGGATATGGAGGACCGCATGCCGCATACTTTGCTACTAAAGAAGCCTATAAAAGAAGTATTCCTGGTCGTATCATTGGTGTTACTAAAGATACAGATGGTAACCGCGCGCTTCGCATGGCGTTACAAACACGAGAACAACATATTAAAAGGGACAAAGCAACTTCAAATATTTGTACTGCTCAGGTCTTACTTGCCGTGATGGCAGGAATGTACGGTGTTTATCACGGACCAAAGGGCTTAGAATATATCGCGAATAAAATCCATAATACGGCAGCTACGCTGGCAGATGCACTGGAAAAACTTGGGTTATACCAAGCAAACGAAACCTATTTTGATACGATCGCTATTAAAATTGACATCAATAAGGTATGGTATATAGCAGAAAACAACGAAATTAATTTCTATTATCCAGATGAGGACACGGTTTTAATAGCAATCAATGAAACAACAACCCTCCGTGATCTAAACAAAATAATTGCTGTTTTTGCAGAAGCTACAAACAACGACATTCATTATGTTTCAGAACTAATAGAAGGAAAAGCAATTCCTGCCTCCATCGCTCGTAAAACGGAGTTTTTAACAAACGAAGTTTTCAACAGTTATCACAGTGAAACTGAATTGATGCGCTACATAAAAAGGCTAGAGCGTAAAGATCTAGCTTTAAATCATTCTATGATCTCGTTAGGATCTTGTACAATGAAATTAAATGCAGCCGCAGAAATGTTGCCTTTAAGCGACCCGATGTGGGGAAATGTACATCCATTTGTTCCAACAGATCAAGCGGGTGGCTACCAATATATGCTTCAGAAGTTAGAACAACAATTAACTGAAATTACTGGATTTTCTGGAACCTCGCTCCAACCTAATTCTGGAGCTCAAGGCGAATACGCAGGGTTAATGGTGATACGGGCATATCACGAATCAAGAGGTGAATCACACAGAAACATTTGTTTAATACCCTCTTCAGCACATGGAACAAATCCTGCAAGTGCCGTAATGGCCGGTATGAAGGTTGTGGTCACTAAAGCTTCCGAAGATGGCAACATTGATGTGGATGACCTTAGGGCCAAAGCTGAACAACATAAAGACAACCTGGCTGCACTTATGGTCACCTATCCATCGACCCACGGGGTTTATGAATCTGCTATAAAGGAAATTACTGGTCTTATTCATGAAAACGGCGGTCAAGTTTATATGGATGGCGCCAATATGAACGCACAGGTTGCACTTACAAATCCGGGCGCTATTGGTGCCGATGTGTGTCACCTTAATTTACACAAAACTTTTGCCATACCGCATGGTGGTGGTGGTCCTGGAGTTGGACCTATTTGTGTTGCAAAACAACTAGTCCCTTTCTTGCCGTCAAATCCCATAATCGAAACGGGAGGTGAAACTCCCATCACAGCTATATCAGGAGCTCCTTGGGGAAGTTCTTTAGCTTGTTTAATTAGCTATGCCTACATCTGCATGCTTGGAGAGAACGGACTTAAAAAATCAACCGAATATGCAATACTAAACGCTAATTACATAAAAGAGCGTTTACACGGTCACTTTAATGTGTTGTATACAGGAGAAAAAGGGCGTGCTGCTCACGAGATGATCATTGACTGTAGACCGCATAAAGAGAACGGCATTGAAGTAACCGATATCGCAAAACGATTAATGGATTATGGTTTTCATGCACCTACGGTTTCATTTCCTGTCGCCGGTACAATGATGATCGAACCTACCGAAAGTGAAAGCAAACAAGAACTCGATCGTTTTTGTGATGCCATGATTTCTATCCGAAAAGAGATCGAAAGTACCGATAGGGATGCCACAAATAATGTGCTTAAAAATGCGCCACATACACAGGCAATGCTTACTAGCGATACTTGGGATTTTCCTTATACGCGTCAAGAAGCAGCCTTCCCGTTGGAGTATTTGAACGAAAATAAATTTTGGCCTTCTGTACGAAGAGTAGATGATGCCTACGGAGACCGAAACCTTATTTGTACATGTGAGCCAATCGAGTCGTACATGGAAGCAGAATAATTATGGATTCAGCAATGAATCATACAAATTTGAAGAATTTATAATCACATCTTGATATTTTTAGGGATTCAGTAAATCCCCTATATTATTCAAGAAATAGACGTATCACGTAAGGCTTTTTAACTATTTTAGTCAAAATTTTATCACTATGGGTGTTACCATCACAGGCATAGGAAGCTATATCCCCAGCGGTGTCGCAACCAACGAGAACTTTGAGAACCACGATTTTTATAACGAGGACGGTTCTCCCTTTCCGCATGAAAACGAAGTTATAATAGAGAAATTCAAGGCTATTACTGGTATTGCTGAAAGGCGATACATTACGAATGACCTCACAACATCTGATATTGCTGCAGTTGCTGCCCAAAAAGCAATCGATAATGCAGGGATTGATAAAGAAACGTTAGACTATATTATTGTTGCTCATAACTATGGGGACGTTAAACATGGTAATGCACAAAGTGATACCGTACCTAGCATTGCATCACGTATTAAGCATACCCTACAGATTAAAAACCCATATTGTGTTGGGTATGATGTACTTTTTGGCTGCCCAGGATGGGTAGAAGGAATGGTACAGGCCAATGCATTTATTAAAGCCGGAATGGCAAAAAAATGCCTAGTGATTGGCGCCGAAGCCTTATCTAGAGTGGTTGATCAACACGATCGGGATTCGATGATCTATAGTGATGGTGCTGGCGCTACAGTAGTAGAAGCAAAGGAAGGCGATACAGGTATTATCGCCCATAAGTCCGCCACATTTGCTTATGATGAAGCACATTTTATTTTCTTTGGTGAAAGCAACAATCAGGAAATGACTGATACACGCCGGTATATTAAAATGTACGGTCGTAAAATCTATAATTTTGCCCTTAGCAATGTTCCTGAAGCAATGAAAAATTGTTTGGATGAAGCAAAAATTGAAATCGGTGACCTTAAAAAAATCTTTATTCATCAAGCGAACGAAAAGATGGATGAAGCCATCGTAAGTCGGTTTTATAAATTGTATAACAAGGAAGTTCCTGAGCACATCATGCCCATGAGCATCAATAAATTAGGCAATTCTAGTGTCGCAACTATCCCTACCCTATACGATCTTGTAACTAATGGCCAACTAGAAAACCAACAGGTTAATAAAGGCGATGTTGTCATGTTTGCCAGTGTAGGTGCTGGCATGAATGTCAACGCCATGGTGTATAGAGTCGCATAAGCCATGTATCAAAAAATTCCAACAAAAAGATACAACCACACGCTTAATTTTTTGAAGAAACACGTTTCTAAAGGCGATAAAATTCTCGATCTTGGGGTAGAAAATCCGTTCTCAGAAATTCTAACCAAGCACGGGTTTACTGTCACAAACACTAGCGGTGAAGATCTTGATATAGATACTTCGGAAGTGAAAAAAGAGTATGATACCGTTACTGCTTTTGAAATTTTTGAACACCTCGTTTCTCCGTTTAATGTTCTTAACGATATCAAAGCAAAAAAACTAGTCGCTTCTGTACCCCTTAAATTGTGGTTCGCTTCAGCATACCAAAGTAAAACTGACAAACGTGACCGCCATTATCACGAGTTTGAAGATTGGCAATTTGACTGGTTATTAGAAAAAGCAGGCTGGACCATTAAAAGTCGTGAGAAGTTTACAAACCCAATACGAAAAATAGGAATTAGGCCCATCCTTAGAAGGTTTACACCAAGGTATTATTTAGTTTATGCAGAAAGATTGTAATGAGATTTTACATTGTCATACCCGCCCATAACGAAGAAGTCTACCTACAAAAAACTCTTCAATCGCTGGTGGAGCAGACATTACTGCCTTCAAAAATCATCGTGGTAAACGATCATTCTACAGATGAAACCCAAACGATCATCGATCAATTTTCAGAAAAATATTCTTTTATTAACGGAATAAAAATTGTTTCAGAGGCTTCACATGCTCCGGGAAGCAAAGTAATTAATGCGTTTCATAATGGGCTTCAGAAATTAGATGAAGCCTACGATGTGATCTGTAAGTTTGATGCAGACCTCATCTTTCCGAAGCAGTATTTAGAAGAAATTGCTAAAACATTTGAAACAAATCCAACTTGTGGAATGGCGGGTGGGTTTTGCTACATTGAAAAAAACGACACCTGGGTTCTTGAAAACCTAACCAATAAAGATCATATTAGAGGTGCTTTAAAAGCGTATCGTAAAACATGTTTTGAAGCGATTGGTGGACTTAAAAACACCATGGGATGGGACACGGTGGATGAACTACTGGCAAAATACCACGGCTGGGACGTAATGACCAACCCGAACCTTGAGGTTAAACATTTAAAACCTACTGGAAAGACGTATACAAAAGCTGCAAAATACAAGCAAGGAGAAGCTTTTTACAAAATGCGCTATGGCTTTTTGTTAACGCGAATAGCTTCTTTAAAACTCGCACTCAAGAAAAAAAGTTTTTCTTATTACCTCGACTGTATTCAGGGATATAACCGTGCAAAAAATACAAATGAAGCACACATAGTCTCTGAGGAAGAGGGGAAATTCATTAGAAAGCTGCGTTGGAAAAACATCAAATCGAAACTTTTCTAAGCCAAATAACATTGTCTTAACGCTCCTTTAGAACCATAATTATAGCTTTGCAGTTCCTTAAAAGAAACTTATGAAATTTAAAATTTTATCCCTTTTTACAGTTCTCATATTATCCTCGTGTATTTCGGTGAATGTATCAGAAAATAAAGTGGACGCAACTTATACGAGCACTGACAAACCTAAAAATATCATTCTGCTAATTGGTGACGGGATGGGGCTTAGCCAAGTTTCCGCTAGTCTCTATTATAATACTGAAAAGTCAAACTTTGAACGTTTTAACCAGATAGGGCTCATTAAAACTTCAGCTTCTGGTGACCTTATCACAGACTCGGCTGCGAGTGCGACAGCATATTCCGCCGGGATTAAGACCTATAATGGTGCTATAGGCGTAAAACAAGATACTACCGCTGTAGAAACGATTGTAGAAACCGTATCTAAAAACGGTCTCGCCACAGGATTAGTAGCTACCTCCTCTATTGTGCATGCAACTCCAGGAAGCTTTTACGCACACGTAAAAAAACGCTATTTATATGAAGAAATAGCAAGTTATCTCCCTACTTCAGCCATTGATTTTTTTGCAGGTGGCGGACTTCAGTATTTCAATAAAAGAAAAGATAAGAAAAACCTTCTTGATGCTTTGCAGGCTAATAATTTTGAAGTGATTACGTCTAGCCTTCCCGAAACTGCCTCAGATAAAAAACAAGCCATCTTGCTTGCAGAAAATGAAATGCCGAGAATGCTCGATGGCCGCGGAGACTTTCTGCCAAAAGCAACGCAATTAGCACTCGATAACTTATCTAAAAATGAAGCAGGCTTTTTTTTAATGGTCGAAGGATCACAAATAGATTGGGGTGGTCACAGCAACGATGCAGACTATTTAATTAGCGAACAAATTGATTTTGACAAAACCGTTGGTATCGCACTGGATTATGCCAAAAAACACAAAAACACATTGGTAATTGTAACCGCGGACCATGAAACGGGTGGTTTTACCTTAGCGGCAGATGGCAGTGATTACAATACGATAAAACCCTCTTTTTCCACTAGTGGACACTCTACAAGCATGGTACCCGTTTTTGTTCAAGGACCAGGACAAGCGCTATTTTCTGGTATTTTTGAAAACACAGCATTGCATTCTAAAATGCTCAAACTTCTTGAGAGATAATCCACATTTTACATTTGGTTTCTACGCTTTAGACTCCATTAAATTTGTTACTTTAGCATTAGGTAAAAAACTATGAGATACTTACGAGACATTGGTTCCTATTTCTTAATGATAAAACGCATTTTTAGCAGTTTTACTAAAGGTTCTGTACTCAAAGAACTTGTATTTAAAGAAATTGAAGATTTAATTATTAGCTCTTTGGGGATTGTTGTGTTTATTTCCTTCTTTGTGGGAGGTGTAATCGCTATACAAACCGCATTGAATGTAAACAATCCTATTATCCCAAAATCATTAATAGGATTTGCCACTAGACAATCTATTGTACTAGAATTCGCACCCACTTTCATGTCTATTATTATGGCTGGAAAGGTAGGATCCTTAATTACATCAAGTATTGGATCTATGCGTGTTACAGAACAAATTGATGCGCTGGAAGTTATGGGTATCAACTCCTTGAATTATCTAGTTTTCCCTAAAATTGTAGCACTTTCGCTATATCCCTTAGTTATTGGTATTTCTATGTTTATGGGAATTTTTGGGGGCTGGGTAGCTGGAGTGTATGGTGGCTTTAGTTCATCAACCGATTTTATAGCCGGGCTACAAGATGACTTTCAGGTATTTCATTTAGTATATGCCTTTATTAAAACCTTTGTTTTTGCTTTTATCTTGGCAACAGTACCGTCATGGCAAGGCTATTATATGAAAGGAGGCGCACTAGAAGTAGGTAAAGCGAGTACAAACTCCTTTGTGTGGACCAGTGTTTTAATTATTCTAGCAAACTATATCATCACTCAACTCTTACTAAGCTAATGATCAAGGTAGAAAATATACACAAAAGTTTCGGCGATGAGGATATTTTGAAAGGGATATCTACCGTTTTCGAAAAAGGAAAGACCAACCTTATTATAGGGCAAAGTGGTAGTGGTAAGTCTGTATTTTTAAAATGCTTGTTAGGATTATTTAAGGCAGAAAAAGGATTTATCTATTTTGAAGACGAAGCCATTCAGAACATGGATGAGGATCAACAAAGAGATTTACGTGAAGATACAGGTATGCTTTTTCAAGGAGGCGCTTTGTTTGATTCTATGACGGTAGAAGAAAATGTCATGTTCCCGCTGCGGATGTTTACTAAACAAAAAAAGAGTGAAATGAAGGCACGGGTAAATGAAGTTTTATCTCGTGTTCAACTAGAGGGTGCTAATAAAAAGTATCCCTCAGAGATTTCTGGAGGAATGCAAAAACGTGTATCCATTGCACGTGCTATCGTTAATAAGCCCAAATACCTTTTTTGTGATGAACCCAACTCGGGCCTCGACCCTAAAACGGCTACGGTAATCGATAACCTCATTCAGGAAATTACCCATGAAAACAACATCACTACCATAGTGGTGACCCATGATATGAATTCGGTAATGGAAATAGGCGAAAATATTGTATTCTTAAAAAGTGGAAAACTGGTTTGGCAAGGCAACAACGAAGAGATTTTTAAGACGGACAATGAAGATGTAACCGATTTTGTGTATTCTTCAGATTTATTCAAAAAAATACGTGACGTTCAGTTAAAAGAAAACTCTTAGCAATTAATATCCTCTCTTATTCTGAGATTTTGAGGGTATCCAACTTTAGCTTAAATTTTAACCACTCTGCCAGTTTTCTATTATTTTCTGCTTTTTCTCTAACCCTGATATCTTTAGACCATTTTACATTAAAAACTGGGATCGTATCTATCTTTTCAAAATTAGTAGAAACTGTTTTCGCATAAGAGAATTCTTCAAGTTCACTATATAAAAGCTTCACCTCCTTGCTTAATTCTTCAAAAGGCATATTATCTTTAACTTTCAGTTTTGTAATTTCATTTTCAAGAAAAAGAATACGATCATTTTTATCGCGGAGACGTTCTTCATTGTTCACATAAAGATCCTCTAAAATAGAGGTTTTCAAATTTCCTGAAATCTTCTCCTCCAATTCACCACTCTGATCTGCTCCTTGATAAATTTTAAGATCGGTTCCTTCCAGTTTATCCGTTTTTGCCAATGCAGTCGTCCATTCCTGGATCTGTGATTGTGGCACCGGACGCCCAATAAGGTATATCTCTATATGTTTTTCCTTATAATCTTGATTAAATTTAACCACTTCTGCACCTTCATACTGTATACTATTTTTCACAAATTCCTTGGTTCTATTTTCAAAAATTTGTTGATCTAATAAATTAAGGAATAGAATCACACTCGGGATCATCACAACAACCGCAATAAGCGAAGCAATTTGCGCAATTCGTTTTCTTCGCTTAGAATCAGCATATTTTACCAATGGGAAACGTAAGATTTTTGAGACTATAAAAGTGGACAATGCTATAAATACTGCGTTGATAGAAAACAAATACATAGCCCCCCAAGCATACGGAAAATTACCCACAGCAAGTCCGTAACCCACTGTACACAGTGGAGGCATAAGTGCCGTAGCAATAGCAACACCAAAAATAACACTCGCAATGGTCCCACTTTTGGTTTTCGCAACGATAAGTGCAAGCCCACCAAAAATTGCAATCAATACATCAAGAATAGTAGGATAGGTTCTTGCTACTAGCTCTGGAGTTTCTTCGGTCAAGGGTGATATCGTGAAATATAAAAAAGCGGTAAGTACACTTAAAATAACCATTACCCCAAGATTGACCAAGGACTTCTTCATGGTATCCACATCATTGATGGCTACCGAAAGACCAATACCCACAATAGGCCCCATCAATGGAGAAATAAGCATGGCACCAATTACAACCGCAGTACTACTAACGTTGAGGCCAATAGACGCCACAAAAATGGAGAAAATAAGAATCCAAGCGGTATGGCCTTTAAAAGATATGTCCTTCTTGACGGCTTCAATAGTTGAATCGCGATCTGTATCTGAGTGAATGTTGAACAATTCACTAAAAAACTGCTTGATACTTTCCCACGTGTTGAGCTTTAAATTCTCAAACTCTTCATCATTGGGAGTAACCTTAACATTATCTTGGTTCGAATTTTCCACTACGTATATTTTTTTCCAAATTTAGATTTTATTTCAGATAATAGGTCTTTAATAGCTTGTTCTTTTTTCTTCGGAAAGATCAATAAGACATCCTCTTTATCGACAATAATATAATCTTTAATTCCGTCGACAACCACCAACTTATCGGTCGCTGTATAAATCATATTCCCTTCTGCTTCGGTAAGGTGCGTTTGTGCTCTTACAACCGCATTCTCGGCTGGATCATTCGCCATCTTATCGTGCAGGGCGCCCCAAGTGCCCAGATCATTCCAGTCAAATGAAGCTTTTTTTACATAGACATTATCGGCCTTTTCTAGGATTCCATAATCGATGGAGATGTTTTCGGCCTTTTCATAATTATTCACAACAAACTCTTTTTCTTCTGGGGTATTATAAACAGGTATCCCCTCAGAAAACAGCGCGTGCATTACTGGCATATTCTTTTCAAATGAATTCACAATACTGGCTACACTCCAAATAAAAATTCCCGCATTCCATAAAAAATTTCCTTCGGCAATAAACTGTTTTGCAGTTTTATAATCGGGTTTTTCTCTAAACTGTGCGACCTTTTTTATGGGTGTACCTTGTGTTTTTTCAGCTTCAATATAACCGTATCCTGTGTTGGGAAAAGTAGGTTCAATACCCAAAGTCATTAAAAAATCTTCTCGTTGACAGGCATCAAAACAAATTTGCAAATCTGCAATAAAAGCATCTTCGTCCTCGATCCAGTGATCACTGGGCGCGACTAACATAAGGGCATTAGAATCTTTCTTTTTTATTTTTAACGCAGCCATTAAGATACAGGGAGCCGTATTACGCATGGCTGGCTCTAAAACAACCTGATCTTCGTTAATTTGTGGGAGCTGCTGTAGTGTAAGGTCCAGATACCGTTCATTGGTGAGAATTAAAATATTACTGGCAGGGATTTTTTTCTCAAGTCGTGAAAAAGTTTTTTGAAGCAAGGTCTGTCCCGTCCCTAACATATCATGGAATTGTTTGGGCAAATCTGTTGTACTCACAGGCCAAAATCGCGATCCGATGCCTCCTGCCATGATTACTGCGTAGTAGTTTTTGTTGTTCATCACATGCCCGCGAAGGCGGGTATCTTTTAAATTAGATTAGAAATTCTTCTCGACTTTTCGACTTATAAAACATCGTTATTAATGCCTTCCTCTCGTTCGTGGCTCACTCGCCGGAGGCAGGTTCAAAAACTCCACTTCGGCATTTGGATTAAACAGATATACTTTTCCTGTCGCTACCTCCACACATTCGTAGCGTTTTACCCGTTTATTGCCGCGTTTAAAGATCTTTCCATTATATAACCGAAAAAGGCCATCCCTTGGTATTTCAAATATATAGTTTTTATCATTTTCTGGATCAAATTGTTTTAATGCCAATGATAATCGCGCGTCGGTATCACTTGTTGCTTTTGGGTTTTTAAAATGAAGCGCCAATAAGGGCAATAATTGGTTGGGAAAAACTTCGGGTCTTATAAAAGGTAGCATTAATACTTGAAACGAATGTTTCCACTCCTTACCATGCGGCTTTATATACCTGCCATATTTTGCGAAAGCCACGAGATGCGCAATTTCATGTACCAATGTCATCAAAAAGCGGTATTTATTGAGCGACGCATTTACGGTAATCTGGTGCTGACCATCTGTAAGCTTTCTATAATCTCCATGGCGTGTGACCCGTTCATTTACTATTTTTAAGTGAACGTTGTTTTCTTTAATTAATAAAAGAACCGGCGCTACGGCAACAGAAGGAATATATTTTAATAAGGTTTCCTCCATAATTAAGGCGTACTACTGGAAACTTCTAAAACCTTTCCATTATAATACTTGTGAGCAGAAAGAGAGAAATCCATGATATATCCTGCCATTTCTTTCGCACTTAAAGGTGCTTTATATCCTGGGAATGCTTCTTCGAGCATTTCGGTCTGTACGGCTCCTAATGCTAAAACATTAAACGAAGGGCCTGTTTCTTTGTATTCTTCGGCCAGCACTTCGGTTAACGTAATAATGGCGCCTTTACTACTGCTATAGGCAGCCAATCCAGGAAATTTTGCGCTCCCTTGTACGCCTCCCATACTACTAATATTGACCACATGCCCCTCTTTTTTCATAAAAGGCAACACCACCTGTGTCATGGCTGCAGCTCCAAAAACGTTAACTTCATAGGACTGCATAAAATCGTCCATTTTCAATTTTGAAAAGGGTTTATTCACTAAATAACCCGAATTATTAATGAGCACATCTACATGCCCCCATTTCTCTTTAATAAAATCTGAAACTTTGGCAATATCTTTCTTGTCTGTTATATCACAAGAAAAGCACGAACAATTATCGATCTCTAATCCTGAAACTGGCGCCACATCTCTTGACAGTGCCAAAACATTATGTCCTGCATTTGTAAATAGCGGCACTAATTCGTAGCCCATACCCCGACTTGTTCCTGTGATAACAATATTTTTTTTCATAGCTCTAAAGATAAAGAAATCCCGCTGTCTTCAAAAGAGGAAACAGCGGGATTTAAAATTTTTGGTGTATTGAAAATTGAAATGGATATTAAACAAACATCGTTACAGGATTTTCAATGTACGTGCGAACGGTTTGCAAGAACTTAGCTCCTGTAGCTCCGTCTACGGTACGGTGATCACACGCTAGTGTAACGGTCATGGTATTACCTACCACAATCACCCCGTTTTTAACAACAGGTTTTTGAACGATGGTCCCAACCGATAAAATAGCTGAGTTGGGCGCGTTGATAATCGAAGTAAATTCTTTAATACCGAACATTCCTAAATTAGAAACCGTAAACGTACTGCCTTGCATTTCGTCGGGACTTATCTTTTTATTTCTTGCTTTCCCAGCGAGTTCTTTCACGTTGGCTCCTATTTGAGAAAATGTCATCTGATCTGCAAACTTCAGCACAGGCACTAACAATCCTTCATCGACTGCAACGGCAACACCTATATGAATATGCTTCGCAATCTTTGTTGCATCTGCCGTCCATTGGCTATTTACCTGTGGATGCTTTCGCAGCGCCATAGCACAGGCTTTAATGATCATATCATTGTAAGAGATTTTCACATCTGGATCGCTGTTAATAGCTTCCCTAGAGGAAATTGCGTTATCCATATCCAACTCGACCGTTAAATAATAATGGGGTGCATTAAACTTAGATTCTCCTAATCGCTTGGCGATGGTTTTACGCATCTGAGAGTTTTTAATTTCCTCAAAGCTCTCTGAACCTACCGGAGTATATGCCTGACCACTCGCAGCTGGCTGGTAATTTTCTATATCGCTTTTTACAATACGACCTTGATCGCCACTTCCATTAACATGACGAAGGTTGATTCCTTTTTCTTCTGCTAGCTTTTTTGCTAAGGGAGAAGCAAAAATACGGCTTTCAGAACTTGAAGTTGAAGATGAACTTGAACTCAAAGATTTATTCTCTTCTTTTTTAGTCGCTTTTTCTTCGGAAGCTGCGTCTTCTTTCTTGTCTTCCTTCTTATCTTCTTTCTTTGTATCCTTTTTACTTTCGGATTTGTCTTTTTTGGGTGCTTTCTTCTCGCTTTTCTTTCCGGTGATACCAGAAACATCGGTCCCTTTTGGACCTACAATAGCTAAAAGCGTATCAACTTTTGCTGTTTCGCCTTCAGCAATACCAATTTTTAAGAGCGTTCCGCTGTAGAACGATTCAAATTCCATGGTCGCTTTATCGGTTTCAATTTCAGCTAAAATATCACCTTCCTCAATGGTATCTCCTTCTTTCTTAAGCCAAGTGGCAACCGTACCTTCTTCCATGGTGTCACTAAGGCGTGGCATATTGATTACCTCAACGCCTTCTGGTATTTCGTCTTCACTAGATGACTCTTCGGCTTCGTCATCTTCATCCTCTTCATTTTCTTCCTCATCTTCCGAAGATTCTTTTGCGTCCTTTTTGGAAGTTTCAGAATCTTGATCATCTTCGTCCTTCTCTTTGTCTTCAGCCTTTTTCTTTTTTGAATCTTTCCCAGAATCATTTTTAGAATCTTCTTCTTCTGAATCATCGTCGGAAGTTTCTTTTTCCTTTTTCTTTTCCGAAGCATCTCCACCACCGTCTATCAAGCTTGAGATATCTTCTCCTTCTTCTCCAATAATGGCCAAAAGTTGATCTACGGGTGCCGTTTCGCCTTCATCAATACCAATGTGCAATAAAACACCTTCGTGAAACGATTCAAACTCCATTGTAGCTTTATCGGTTTCGATTTCAGCTAAAATATCGCCTTCTTCGATCTTGTCCCCTACTTTTTTGAGCCAGGTTGCCACCGTTCCTTCTTCCATTGTGTCGCTCAGGCGCGGCATATTAATTACTTCTGCCATGTTTTATAGTTTATGAGATAAAAAAGGGTAATCTTCTTGTTCGTATACTGCGTCGTACATTAATTTTTTTTCTGGATATGGAGATTCATCTGCAAATTTTTCACATTCTTTCACGCGCTCCTTCACTGCTTTATCTACTTTTTTAATTTCATCTTCGGTCGCCCATTTCTTTTCGTAAATTTTATGTAGTACATACGATATCGGATCTTCTTCTTGTTTCTTTGCTACCTCATCCTTCGTACGGTAATGCTGAGCATCACTCATAGAATGTCCGCGATACCGGTAGGTTCTAATTTCTAAAAATGTTGGGCCATCACCACGTCTCGCTCGATCTATAGCTTCATCCATTTCTTTGGCCACCACTTCTGGCCTCATACCATCTACTGGTTTACAAGGCATTTCGTAACCAAGACCCAATTTCCAAATATCGGTATGGTTTGCCGTTCTTGCGACCGATGTTCCCATGGCGTACCCATTGTTTTCACAACAGAACACAACCGGAAGTTTCCATAACATCGCCAGGTTAAACGTCTCGTGTAAAGATCCTTGACGCACCGCACCATCCCCCATATAACAAAGGGTAACCGCATCGCTGCCGCTATATTTGTCACCAAAAGCAAGTCCTGCTCCCAGTGGAATTTGTCCACCAACGATTCCGTGACCTCCATAAAAACGATGTTCTTTTGAAAAAATATGCATCGAGCCACCAAGTCCTTGAGACGTACCTGTAGCCTTACCATATAACTCTGCCATCACCCTTTTAGGGTCTACTCCCATGCCTATAGGCTGGACGTGGTTTCTATATGCGGTGATCATTTTATCTTTAGTGAGATCCATTGCATGCAACGCACCAGCAAGTACAGCTTCCTGTCCATTGTACAAATGGAGGAACCCCCGTACTTTTTGATTGATATATACTTGGGCTAGTTTATCTTCAAACTTACGCCAGAACAGCATGTTCTCATACCAATCCAGGTATGTTTTCTTTGTGATTTTTTTCATTCTAAGCTGAATTTATTTCAGTATAATTTCTGATTTTTATATAAAACAGAAGACGCACGTATCCCTTATGGGTTTTAAACGTGCCTAACAAAAATACTACATTATTAGCAGCTACAAAATTTGTACTGCGGAAAAAATTGTTGATTAGTAAAGTAGGGAATTTGGGGATTAGTTAATTAGTTAACTAGGGAATTGGTTGACTAGGTAATTGGTTAACTAGTTAATTAGTAGAAAATCTGTAAGGTTTAAAATGTATAAAATAGGTACTTCGGTACATTTTAAAATTGTTTGCAGCAATTTTAAAACACTCCGTAACCTAAATGACAAAGGACAGATATAAGTGTCAAATATCAAAAAAAAGAGCATCATGGCAATTGGGGAATTAGTTAACTAGGTAATTAGTAGAAAATCTGCAAGGTTTAAAATGTATGAAATACGTGCTTCGGTACATTTTAAAATTGTCTGCAGCAATTTTAAAACACTCAGTAACCTAAATGACAAAGGACAGATAAAAGTGTCAAATATCAAAAAAAGAGCATCATGGCAATTGGGGAATTAGTTAACTAGGTAATTAGCAGAAAATCTGCGAGGCGTACAATGAAGGATGTACGAATGCCTTTAACCCAACAAAGGCTACCGAGTGATTTTGCTTTTTCTGCAAAATTTTATCGAGGTACTATTAACTATTTACGAAAGGAACGTACTGTCAAAAACAAGCGGTAACAGTGCTTTTACACTTTCTGCTTTTACTACTTTGCCGGTTTCGCCCATAAAATAAACAGCGATGGGTGAATCTTGTTTTACCTCGTATTCCACCAAGCTTTGTCTACATGCACCACAAGGCGGCGTTGGCGTAGTCACGGTGTGCTTTAAGGAGCGTACTGTGATTGCCATGCTTTTAATAATGCCTTTTGGATAGGTTGCACCCGTATGGAATACAGCAACACGCTCGGCACAGAGCCCAGAAGGGAACGCTGCATTCTCTTGGTTGCTACCCGTAATTATCTCGTTAGAATCTAACTGAAGAGCGGCACCCACCATAAAACGTGAATAAGGCGCATAAGCATTTTCACGTGCTTGCTGCGCCTTAGTCATTAATTTTTGAATATCCTGTGGAAGTTCTTGAACCGAATCGTAAACCTCTAGGGTTGTTTCAATTGTTATTTTTTTCAAATTCCTAGTATTCGTCGTACTCGTCACCAAAGTTAAAGGTAAGTCCAAAACGTAAGGTTCCTTCTAATGGGCTACGTACTTTTGAAGTTGAGAACAAGTAAGAAACATCTATATTGATCGCAGTATATTTAAAACCTGCTCCCAATGATAAGAACTTTCTAGATCCTTTTTCTTCACTTTCATTAAAATAACCTGTTCGTAATGCAAAACTATCTTGGTACCAATATTCAACTCCTAATGCCCAAGTAACTTCTTTTATCTCTTCACTAAAACCATCGGGTGCATCCCCAAACGATTGAAAAATCCCTGAGAAGAAACTAATGTCTTGATATTCCTCGTTGTCTTCTTGGTCGATATCGCCATCCCCGTCAAAATCCCGTGGTGTTGGTACTAACAATTTATTAAATTGCCCAGTAACACCTACTTTGTTGTACTGATCTAAAATGAAATCAAATCCAACTCCCAAACCTAAATTGGTTGGTAAGTTATTTTCTTGTCCCGATTCATCGTACTTAAATTTAGGACCGATATTAGAGACATTAAATCCTGCTCTCCAACGTCCATCAAAATCATCATAAGGAATTTCTTCACTCTGGTAAAAACCAGAAATATCTACACCAAAAGTACTTGCTGCAGATGCATCTTCATTGGATGCCTGAATTTTTAAATCAGATCTTAGATAACGCCCTGTAACCGCCATTGAAAATTGATCTCCTATACGAAGTGCATAGGAAGCATCGAAGGTAAGCTCGTTAGGACTTTGAATTAAAGGCTCTTGGTCTGCTGTATCTCTTAGTTCAATATCACCTAAACTAAAGTAACGCAAACTAGCACCTACGGCACTACGATCGTCCAGTCTGTTATAGTACGTTAAGTTTCCTAAGAAAATATCATTCACCAATTGACTTAAATAAGGAGTATAGGTAACACCAATACCTTGTTTTGAAAGTGCGAAAGCATATTTTGCTGGATTCCATTGCTGTGAAAAAGCATCGGCAGAAGTCGCAACTCCTATATCTCCCATACCTGCTGATCGCGCATCTGCTGCGATAAATACAAAAGGAACTCCCGTTGTAATCACCCTGTTATCTGCATTGCCCTCTTGTGCTGTGGCATTAAATGTTAATAAACCAATTAAAATTGGTATAAAGATCTTCTTCATGAGGTTAAAATTTTGACAAATATAAATTTATAATTTTAAAGGATGACGAGTTTTT
>Ga0207891_1000703_pt1 | contig 19848 bp, 15 predicted proteins | sample LinPmetageLP50_FD_184061 | JGI IMG/M metagenome (GOLD analysis project Ga0207891, IMG submission 184061) | Marine viral communities from the Pacific Ocean - LP-50 (SPAdes) | ecosystem: Environmental > Aquatic > Marine > Oceanic | place: Pacific Ocean | collected 2011-08-27 | reverse complement strand
TTTCAGAAGGTATAAAACTGGTGCAAATGTTTCGTGTTGTACAATCTCGTAATGTCCTTCGGCTTCTGCAATGGCTGGTTTTACGTAGCAACCACTCTCGTAGCCGTCACCTTCCAGAACGCCACCTTCCACTAGGATGTTACCGCCTTCTTCCACTACTTTAGTTAGGGCATTATTATAATTTTTAACCGCATCTTTATCAATTAATGGGCCCACATGGTTGTTTTCATCCAACGGATTCCCAATCTTAATTTGTTTGTACGCGTCTACGATGGCGTTTTTCACTTTATCGTAAATACTTTCGTGTATAATCACACGACGTGTTGAGGTACAGCGCTGTCCAGCGGTCCCTACGGCACCAAATACAGCACCAATAACCGTCATTTTAATATCCGCATCTGGCGTTACAATAATGGCATTATTTCCACCCAATTCTAAAAGCGTTTTACCCAATCGCCCTGCAACGGTCTGGGCTACTATTTTTCCCATTCGAGTAGAACCAGTAGCAGAAATCAACGGTACACGTTTATCTTTTGTGATGAATTCGCCCACGTTATAATCACCCGTGATCAAACAAGAAATACCTTCTGGAAGATTATTTTCTGCAAATACACGCGCAGCTATTTTTTGACATGCTACACTAATAAGAGGTGTTTTTTCTGAAGGTTTCCAAATACAAACATCACCACAAACCCATGCTAAGGCTGTATTCCATGCCCAAACTGCTACTGGGAAATTAAATGCAGATATAATACCTACTACTCCTAGCGGGTGGTATTGCTCGTACATTCTATGGCCCGGTCTTTCTGAATGCATCGTTAAACCGTGCAATTGTCTAGAAAGTCCCACGGCAAAATCACAGATATCGATCATTTCCTGAACTTCACCTAATCCCTCTTGATAACTTTTTCCCATTTCGTAGGAAACCAACTTCCCTAAAGGTTCTTTTAGGCGGCGTAATTCGTCGTTAAATTGGCGTACCACTTCCCCTCGTAAAGGTGCGGGCATCATGCGCCATTCTTTAAAAGCCGAAGTAGCTGTCGAAATCACTTTCTCATAGTCTTCTTTTGTAGTCGAGGTGACCTTACCAATTAATTTGCCGTCCACCGGAGAGTACGAAGAAATTTCGGCTCCCGAAGAAAACCAATTTTCACCCGTTGAGGTACCTTTGTTTACTTGTTCTAATCCTAATGCTTTCATGGCTTCTTCAATTCCGAAGGAAGTGGCTACTTTTGACATATTTTATTTTTTATTACGATGGCGGCGCCATCTCTATTATTATTGTTTTAGTATTTATACGTATTGAAACTGCTTCATTTTAAATGAAATAAAGCTTTTTTAATCGAAGATGCAAAGGTACAAAATTGAAGATAGAATAAAGAACTAAAAAGATCTCAAGCCTTTATTCAAGTAAAAAAATCCATGCGCCAAAATTTCTTGCCCATGGACCTTTATAAGTCTCAGTGGTTTTTTAATCTTTGGTAAATCGTTCATCCACTTCCATCACTGTCCCGCAATTATCACAGGTGCGCAATTCTTTACTTCCGTAGAAATGTTTAAAGTGTTTTAAAAAATCTTGCTCTATATCATTGAGCGGAAAGTATACCTCGTATAATTTATTGTTGCAATTATCACAGAACCACAATAGACCATCTTTGCCTTCAAGGTCGGTTCGTTTTCTTTCAATCACTAACCCGATAGAATTATCACCTCGAATGGGAGAATGCGGTACTTTGGCTGGATGTAAATACATGTCGCCAGGACCAAGCTCCATTACTCTCTTTTTACCGTTCTCTTGTATCGCTACTTTTATATGGCCTTCTAGTTGATAGAACAATTCTTCGGTTTCATTGTAATGATAATCCTTACGTGCATTAGGACCTGCAACGATCATAACAATATAATCATCTGCATCCTTATACAAGTTTTTATTGCCAACTGGGGGTTTTAAAAGGTCTCTATTATCTTCTACCCATTTATTGAGATTAAAAGGTTTTGAAATTGCCATTGCCGTATCTTTATGTGTTTGCATAAAAATACGGCAATTGATTTACATTCTGAAGGCATCTTGACTTTTTGTTTTTAACCGAAAAATGAGATAAAATTAGTTCAGATGAGACTATTTATGAAAGGCATAGCATTGCTACGCATAAGAAAATAGACAAAATATGGGCTGATTTTATCCATTTTTTAGGAAATAGAAAAAGTCAAGATGGATTCTATAAGTGGAATGTAATTTTACTTCTTATAAAAAAGCTGTGTAAAGTAATATTTTCCTGAATCACTCGGTATTACTCCAAAACCAGAATGCGTATAAGGACCTTCTATTGTTTTACGGTGCCCTGGGCTATTAAGCCATGCATTTACAACACTTTCGGCATCTGTGAAACCAAAGGCTACATTTTCAGCCACTACTTTTGCACCTTGCTCCTTAAGGGCTCCAGATCTCACATTAAAGTGGTCATGACTAATAGTTGCTTTTTCAATCATATATTGTGTGTGATCAACCGCATAAGCTGATCCATATTGTTGATCTCCTACAATGGGTGCCAAATCTAGCGTTGCACGGTGCACGTTAACAAGGTCTAAAATCTCATTGGCCATTTTCCAATCTGTTTCTTTTGCAAGGTTGAGATCGATAGAATAGTTCAATTCATCAATAACAGTTTCTTGTGTGTCTTTTTGGCAAGAGGTGGCAAGGCAAAAAAAGACCAAAGCCAGTAGGCTAGTTTTTATAAGTTTCATAAGTCGGGGGGCATCAAATTTGGGGCATGATGCTAGTTCAAATATAGGAAAAATATCATATAAAAATACACTTCATCGGTTTTAGAGTGCATTTCGTCGATGTTTTTGATATAAATAAGCAATTATTCCTACATATATTTCTTACAGAAACCTTGTAATGGTAAGGGATTAAGAACTATCTTGTATAAAATATTAAAAAAATGAAAAAATATCAAATTTTAACACTTTTAATCGGATTTTTCGTGCTCTTTAGCTGTAAAAATGACAAAAAAGACCTTTCAGAAGTGACAAGTACCACCTCAAAAAAGGAGAAAACCGCTGAAAACTTCGGAATTGTAATTCATGGAGGTGCAGGAACAATTCTAAAGAAAAACATGAGCGATTCGCTAGAAAACGCATACACGCAGAAATTAGAGGAAGCGATTAGAACTGGTCATGAAATATTGGCAAATGGGGGAACTGCTATGGAAGCCGTCACCAAAACTATAAATATTATGGAAGACTCTCCCCTTTTTAATGCCGGTAAAGGCGCTGTGTTTACCCATGAAGAAACCAATGAACTTGACGCGTCTATTATGGACGGCGCTACCTTAAATGCTGGTGCAGTGGCAGGAGTAACACACATTAAAAACCCAATTGATCTCGCACTGTCTGTTATGAACGACTCGCCACACGTACTATTAAGTGGAAAAGGTGCCGAGATTTTTGCTGAAGAAAATGGCTTTGAACTCGTAGATCCTTCTTACTTCTATACTGAAAATAGATTTCAATCCTTACAACGATTGAAAGCACAGGAAAATGCTAAAGTAACAGCAGCTAACTTTGAGGATCCTTTTATTAAAGATTCCAAATTTGGAACCGTGGGTTGTGCTGCACTCGATAAAAATGGGAACTTGGCAGCAGGTACCTCAACGGGTGGCATGACCAATAAGCGCTGGAACCGTATTGGAGATGCACCCATCATTGGAGCAGGAACCTACGCAAATAATGCTACCTGTGCAGTGTCTTCAACGGGTTGGGGCGAATATTTTATACGCGCTATGGTAGCACATGATATTTCTGCCATGATGGAATATAAAGGAGTTTCTCTGGAAGAAGCTGCTAGGGAGGTTATTCAGAAAAAAGTTCCCGATTTAGGCGGTAATGGCGGAATTATCGCAATTGATAAGGACGGAAATGTCACAATGGAATTCAATACCGCTGGCATGTACCGAGCCCATATGAATGCTGAAGGAAACCTAACGGTAGGTATTTATGAGAAAAAATAAATCCTTATTGGTAACCGAAATGAAAAATCTTGTATTCCTCCTTCTTTGTTTAAGTAGCGCCATGGCAAATGCACAACAAACCACACCAAAAGAAGCCTTTCTTGAAAAATGGGAGAATAGTAAGGACTATCTTATTGCCATTGCCGAAGCCATGCCAGAAGACCACTACGACTTTAAACCTACCGAACGGCAGATGAGTTTTAAAGAACAGCTGCTACATATTAAAGACAATATGGATTGGTTGGCCACCAGTTATTTTACTTCCGAAAAATTTGAAAGGACTCAAAATGATTCGCCAGTAACAAAAGTAGAAACTATACTAGTGCTTAAAAAAGCCTTTGAAGCGACTTCAGAAAAAATAAAAATTACAGCGGATGAAGATCTTGGAACGACGGTAGAATTCTTTGCAGGCCCCAAGAGCCGGCTCCAAATTTTGAACCTGTTGCACGATCATGTGACCCACCACCGGGGACAGCTCATTGTCTATCTCAATCTAAATGAAATAGAACCTCCGGGATATGTAGGTTGGTAACTTTAAACAATTTTTAATAGAAGTTTTGGGCGCTTTCTCCTACCTTGTAAAAAATTAGTTTCTGGAATGACCTTACTCATAATTTACGCAGTCTTATCAATTTTCTTTTCCTTTTTATGTTCTATTCTTGAAGCGGCGCTCTTGAGTTTTACACCGACTTTTATTAAAGTGAAAAGACAAGAAGGTAAAGGATACGCTACAACACTCGCGAATTTTAAGAAGAACATAGACGAACCTCTTATTGCGATCTTAACCATCAATACAATTGCTCACACGGTAGGTGCCATTTTAGTAGGTGTCCAAGCCGAAAGTCTTGATTATGATGTTGAAATTATGGGGGTAAATATTGTGGGGATTGTTTCGGCAATCATGACGTTATTGATTTTGATCCTTTCAGAAATTATTCCTAAAACAATTGGCGCTACCTACTGGAAAAAACTAGGTCCCTTTACCGCGATTGCTCTAAACATCATTATTTTTCCTTTAAAATATACTGGGATCCTTTGGGTCTTAAACCTCACTACAAAATTAATTGGTAAATCTGCACATGTAAGCACCATGAGCCGGGAAGAGTTTATTGCCATTACAGACGCCGCAGAACAAGAAGGTGTGTTTGAAGAAAATGAAAGTGCCGTCATAAAAAACTTACTCATATTTAAGAGTATACAGGCGAAAAATGTAATGACCCCCTTCCCTGTAGTTGTTACCGAGGAGCAATCTATGACCCTATCTAAATTTCATGAAACGCACAAAAGCCTTCAGTTTTCGCGTATTCCTGTTTATAAAGACAAGAGTCATGAAATTACCGGTTTTGTGCTAAAAGATGATATACTCGAAGAAATAGTGGAAGAACGTGGCGACAAACAATTGAGTGATATAAAAAGGGATATTTTTGTGGTACAAGACGAAACGCCTATTCCTGATTTATTTGACACTTTTATAAAACGCCGTGGGCACATTGCCCTGGTAGTAGACGAGTTTGGTAACACCACAGGTATTATTACCATGGAAGACATCATCGAAACCCTCTTAGGGCTTGAAATCATGGATGAAAGCGATGCCATTGAAGACATGCAGGCAGCAGCCAGAAAAAACTGGGAACGCCGCGCCAAACGCATGGGCATTAATCTACAAGAAGACATAAAGGACGAAGAAAATGAGTAATAACTCTGCTACCTTTAATGGAGTTGTGGATACTGATCTAGGAAAAATCCTTCTTTCCTTCAATCAAGAAAAAGAACTTATCGCAGCTCATTTCATTGAAGACCATGAATCCGCCCCCATTAAAACACATCATAAAGTAAACGAAATAGCTACAGCTATCCTTCAGTTTAAGCACTATTTTGAAGGAACCCGAGAAACATTCAGTATTCCACTGAGACCAGAAGGGAGTAATTTTCAGAAAAGAGTATGGAACGAACTTGCAAAAATTCCATTCGGCAAGACTGTTTCTTATCAGGAAGTTGCCAATCGCTTAGGAAATCCAAAAGTGATACGCGCCGCAGCTTCCGCCAACGGTAAAAACCCAATAGCCATTATAATCCCCTGTCACCGCGTTATTGGAAGCGACGGATCTTTGACGGGCTATGCTGGAGGATTACACCGAAAAAAGTGGCTGCTTGCACATGAAAGTCCCGTAAAACAAACAAGCTTATTTTAATCTAAAATATGAAGCGATTTTTAAAATGGTTTATAGGTATCGTGGGTTTTTTAATAATCCTCGCCTACATCACAGACTACAATTATATATTAAAAGGAATTCGAGTTGTCTATCTAACAGGGCATACCACTGCCTTTATAGATGATCACGTATATTTTGAAAATGCAGCAATTAAAAAGAGTGAGCAGCCTCAACCATGGCCAAGTCACAATAATTACAATAGTATTTCCGCTACCGAAAAACTTGAAAAAACAAACCAAGCATTAGGAACGGTTGCTTTTGTGATTATTAAAAATGATAGCATTTGGTATGAAAAATATGCTGAAAACTATTCCGCACAATCACAGACCAATTCTTTTTCAATGGCCAAAAGTATTACTTCTGCCCTCTTGGGGAAGGCTATAAAGGATGGGTATATAGAAAGTCTCGAGCAACCCGTTGGGGACTTTTTCACAAAATACGAAGGTACGGGCATGACCGTAGGCGATCTTTCGTCTATGGCTTCAGGGCTGGATTGGCAAGAGTCCTATACAAGCCCGTTTAGCATTACCGCGCGTTCGTATTATGATGACAACCTTGCAGAAACCATCTTGAACCTAAATGTCGTAGAACCTCCAGGAAAAGAATTTAAATACTTAAGTGGCAACACAGAGCTATTGGGTATGGTCGTTAAAAAAGCTATTTCAGACACAAGTATGGATCTACCCACGTATCTCTCTTCAACACTTTGGGGGCCTATGGGCTTAGAAAATGACGCGCTGTGGCAATTGGATGATGCAGAAAACCGCCTACCCAAAACCTATTGCTGTATTGCTAGTAACGCAAGGGATTTTGCCCGCTTTGGCAAACTATATAAAGACTTTGGAAAATGGAACGGCCAGCAGCTGCTCGATTCAACCTTTGTGGCAACATCTATAAGACCCCGCTTTGCCGGAAGTCCAGAATATGGTTATGGTTTTTGGTTAAGCAACTTTATGGACAAAGAAATCTTTGTTATGCGTGGTATTTTAGGGCAGTACGTCATCACCATTCCCCAAGACAATGTCATAATTGTGCGCTTAGGGTATCATAGAGGAACCCGCTCGGGCAAGCCTTTTAGTGACGATTTTTACACCTATGTGGAAGAGGTGTATAGCATGCTCAACAGCATAAAATAATTTTTCGTAGCTTTAAAGACTCTCTCCCCTGATTAAAAATTACGAAAATGCTTAAAAGAATACATCTAGAACACATCCTTTTTCTGGATATAGAAACCGTACCCCAATTTGCGGATTATAATGACTTGGAAGATTCTACAAAGTTACTATGGGAACAGAAAACGCAGTACCAGCGCAAAGATGAATTTAGTCCCGAGCAGTTTTATGACCGTGCCGGAATATGGGCAGAGTTTGGAAAGATTGTTTGTATATCAGTTGGGTATTTTAAGATGCAAGGCGACATTCGTAATTTTCGGGTGACGAGCTTTCACGGGGAAGAAATTTCAATTTTAAAAGAATTTAAAACTCTGCTGCAAACGCATTTCAACAAGTCTCAGCATTTGCTTTGTGCACATAACGGCAAGGAATTCGATTTTCCTTACATCGCACGAAGAATGATTATTCATGGCATTGACCTTCCGTTTAAATTGAATCTCTTCGGAAAAAAACCTTGGGAGGTTCCTCATTTAGACACCCTCGAATTATGGAAGTTTGGTGATTATAAAACATTCACTTCGCTTAAATTAATGGCACACGTGCTCGGGATACCATCGCCAAAGGATGATATAGACGGGAGCCAAGTACGGAATGTCTATTATGAAGAAAACGATATCGATCGCATTGTAATCTATTGTGAAAAAGATACCATAACAGTAGCACAGATTTTACTGCGTCTTAGAAACGAAGCGCTTCTCACTGAAGATGAAATTCTTTCGGTTTAAAATAAATCTTAAAAAAAAAGCCCCGTTTCATTGCTGAAACGGGACTTTATTAAAGCTAGGTTTGTGAATTAGCTATTCTATAATGAAGCGTTCAATAAATTGTTCGCTTTCAGTAGTTACCTTAAGGATATACATACCACTTTTAAGGTTTGAAACATTTAATATGGTTTCAAAATTACCTTTTGCAATTTGCTGCCCTACTACGTTAAAGATAACATAGTCGGTTGCTTTTGCGCCAAGAACTTCTACATTCAGTATCCCTTCCTTAACTGGGTTAGGGTAGATTGAAAACGATGTGATAGGTGGCCCATCATTTTGTGCTCCATCATTTTGCGTAGCATTCGAATTAGTCGTTCCACAAGGACCTAAATACGTCCAGCTAGATGCTGCTCTCTCGTATAATCCACCTTGATACGTAACTCTATCTCCTACATTATACGTTTGGCTGCTATTATAAGGAGCAACGCCTGCACAAGGATCTAAGTTTGGAGCACTATTGCTCACCCTTACATTATCGATTGCAATATCGGCTTGCCAAGTAGCTCCTGTTACTCTATTAAAACGTACTTGAACACTGCCTCCTACATATGCTGATAGATCAATGACTTCTTCTAACCAAGCATTTCCTTGATTTCCAGTTTTACTCCACAATGTTGCCCATGTGGCTCCGTCATCATCACTTACCTGCAGCGCAATACTTCCCATATCTGCTGCTCCGTACATATGATAATTAAAAGCAAGGTTTGCTTCAGAAACGCTACCCAAATCAAAACAAGGAGAGTTTAGAATCGCTCTTTTATTAGGATATCCTGTACCATTCCCAGAGGCTTCTACAAACATATAGAATGCACCCGCTGCACCATTTGAAGGACCGGTCCCGCTAGAGGGTGTGCCACTAGAATCACGTGTCCAATTAATATCATCTGCAGTGGACTGAGACCACGCACCTAAGTTGCTTTCAAAACTCTCAGAATAAGGGAAAGCGGTAATTCCACCAACACATCCAGTAGTACCTCCGCCAGTAGTAGTTACTGTTACTTCGTTACTCGCTGCCGAAGTATTATTTGCTGCATCTTTAGCTCTAACACTGTAAGCGTAGGTTGTTCCAGCCGTTAAACCAGTAACATTTGCCGAAGTTCCTGCAACATTTCCTAAAAGAGCCGCTCCTTGGTATACATCATATCCTGTAACGCCCACATTGTCACTAGAAGCATTCCAAGACAGGGTTAATGTAGTATCTGCTACATTGGACGCTGTTAAATTAGTAGGAACCGTAGGAGCTTGGGTATCTGCTACCGCCCCGCTTATTGTTACCGTATAATCTTCAACTTCACCATACGTGAACGCTTGACATGCAGTAGGCACAGCATTATACATCATAGAGACACGCATTCTTGTTGGACCATCTACTGCCGCATTAGACACCACAAAGTTTCCACTTACTGGTGTTGCGTTTGTTGCGGCTTGTGTAAATACTTGCTCGCCTGCATCTGTAAAGTCACCATCCTGGTTATAATCAATCCAAACCGCATATCCTTCATTGTAGACTGTTCCCGTCCAAGTAGGTGTTATGGTGATCGTTGCCGTATCATTTTTATTTAATGCGGTATTCAAGTTTGTAAAATCTGAATAAAATTGAGCACCAGATGGATTGTTAATTGTTCCTAGCTGTACGCGGCTTATATATTCATCGTTAACATTGGTGCTGGCAGAATTACAATAGTTCAATTGTACGTCTGTCGTTGTAAAGTTTACCGAAGCCGAGTACGAAGACACCGTTCCATCAGGACATTTGCTTCTTACTTGTGCTTCATATGATGTCGTAGCACTTAATCCACTCAAGCTAGCAGAGGTGGTACTAGATGCAACAGTAGCCCAAGAAGTCGCTCCGTTTACACGGTATCTAACATCGTAGGTTGCACCCGAAACTGCATCATACCCAATAATTGCTGAATCAGATCCAACACCTGAAACGTTTACTCCTGTAGGTGTAACTGCAGCACAAGCTGCTCCTCCAGCAGTAATGCCTGTAAGGATTAAACTATAGTTCTGACTTCCGCCAGATAAAGATCCTTTATGTGTAATGGTAATTGTATACGTTCCTGAAGCGTTTGCTACAGCTATTCTTTCATAAGGGTCTGCCGTATTATCTCCCAATCCATTGGTAGTAACGCCCGTTAATCGGTATGGCGAAAAAGTCGTTCCGTTTTGAGAAACGCGTATGTCAAGATCATTTACTAATCGCTTCGTACTAGAATTCGTTTGTGTCGTTGCTGTTCCAGGAGCATCTGTCCAAGAGATAGACGCCATTAGATCGTTTACACCATCGGCATCTACGGTAATTGTATAGGAGTTTCCTGAAATTAATGTTAATTCTTCAATAGCGCTATTGGTTCCTTCGTCTGAAATAGCTTCGGCCGCTCTTTTAGCGTTTAATAATCCCCATCCATAAACTGCATCTGGGCCGGTAGGGCCTACATCATCTGCTGTATGCAGTGCTAATCCTTTTAAAGTAGCAGCACGCATGAAATTTCCGAAGGTATTATTGGCGTGTTGTTGTAACAATAGCAATGTCCCTGTTACATTAGGGGATGCCATTGATGTACCTGTAATGGTACCATAAGCCGTATTACTGGTTTCATAGGTAGACGTTAATTGTGTTCCATTACCTGTAAGGTCTGGTTTAATTCTAAAATCATCGGTAGGTCCTTCACTACTTGAGCTATTAATAGTAACACTCACTAGATTTCCGTTAGAATCAATGTTTGCATCTTGAGCATTTGCTATTACAAGATTGTTTTTTGAAGTAGAATGCCCAGTCAATTTATCATAAGAAGAATTGCCTCCCAATGGTGCGCCGTTATAGCTATTCTGATTTCCATCGTTTCCTGCTGCAACTACCATTAAATAATAAGGAGCGTTGTGCATCACTTCGTCCCAATCTCTCGATTCAGCTATATACGCACCAAAATAATAGTCTGGCACCAAGTCCGATCTAAAACCATAACTGTGGTTAGACAGTAACATCCCATTTGCGGCAGCAGCAGTTGCTTCTGCAACATCGTTATTCCACATATAGCCTCTAACGCGAGATTGTGGAGCCATTCCCTTTGCATTTGCTTGAACTCCGCTAGCGGTAATGGTTCCTGTAACGTGGGCGGCGTGAAAATTAAGTTGTGTTCCTCCTTCAGAAGCAGCATCCTCTACCGTTACACGATTTGTACCGCCAGCACCGTCGTATTCTTGGTGTGACACACGAGCGTGGCCACCATCCCAAACGTAGGCGATCATGTTTTGGCCATCAATATTAAGACCCAATCCGCCACCACTATTTAAAAAGTTGGCGCGTGTAGACCGCGCGGCCGCGACGTTAAAAGTTCTGTAATAAATAGGGCTTCCATCGTCTGCGATGTATTGTAGTTCTGCGATACCTCCATCATCAAGGGTTACTCGCGTAGGTAAACTTCTTTTTTGTGCAACTTGTAAAGCTTCTTGTTTTTTCTGAAATCGCTCTTTTTTAAATTTTGACTCAAGATTGTTCAAATCACTAAGGTCGTAGCGACTTGTAATTTTGTCTTGTTGTTGTTTGGTTTGAGATAGTGCGCTACTCGCCAAGCATAGGCAAGCGCAAATGAATAGGGATTTTACCCAAGGATAATTTAGTTTCATAAATTAAGTTTGTTATTAATAATTAATTGATAGGGATAAAATTGTGAATTTTACTGTTTTCGTCACAATCCGTTACATTATTATTGCTTTTTTGTTTGTTTTTTAAACAAAGCTTCACGAAAAAACGAATTTTTTTTGTAATACCAAATTTTATTCGACGAACGACATTAGGTATTTATTAACAAAAGGTTGCTTTTTAACGGACAATAAAGTCTTTAGTCGTTCATAGCAGCTATTTGCAACCATATAAAAAGTTTTATCTTTGGGGTATGGCAGAACAAAATTTAGTGTCGGTTAGTGAACTTTCGGTCGCTTTTGGTCCTAAAAAAAAACAGACCGAGGTAATTCACAACATTTCTTTTTCCATTTCTGAAAATGAGATTGTTGGGATCGTAGGAGAGTCCGGATCTGGTAAATCTGTCACTTCTATGGCTATTATGGGATTGTTGCCGAAAAAAAATACGTCGGTTACAGGAGAAATCCTTTTTGAAGGAACAAACCTTCTCATAGAAAGCGAGAAAAACCTCCGAAAAATTCGCGGTAATGAAATCGCCATGATTTTTCAAGAACCTATGAGCGCTTTGAACCCTTCGCTAAGTTGTGGTTTTCAAGTCTCAGAGATATTATTGCACCATATGGGTCTTTCTTCTTCCGAAGCAAAAAAAGAAACATTACTTCTTTTTAAGAAAGTAAAATTACCGCGTCCTAACGAAATATATAGTAGCTACCCACACCAAATAAGCGGCGGACAGATGCAACGTGTGATGATTGCGATGGCGATTGCCTGTAAACCTAAATTGCTCATCGCTGATGAACCCACTACAGCACTTGATGTCACCGTTCAAAAAGAAATTTTAGAATTACTGAAAGAACTACAGCGTGAAACTAAAATGAGCTTATTATTTATTTCGCACGACCTCAGCCTCGTTAGTGAAATTGTGGATCGCGTTATTGTAATGTATCAGGGAGCTATTGTGGAAGATGAAAGTGTTGTAGCCGTTTTTAAAGCACCAAAAAACGAATATACAAAAGCACTTTTGGCATCGAGACCTTCTCTTGATAAACGGTTGGCTTTTTTACCTACCATTGCATCGATTGCAGATAAAACATTTAAACCTATTGAAGTTACAGATCAGGAAAGAGCCTTACGACATAAAAAATTGTACACACAAGCGCCGCTGTTGGAAGTGCAAAATGTAGAAAAGGAGTATTATAGTAATGCCGGTCTGTTTAAGAAAAAGCGGATTGTCAAGGCGGTAAACGGAGTTAGTTTTAAGGTCTATGAGGGAGAAACCGTAGGATTGGTTGGTGAGTCTGGTTGCGGAAAATCGACTTTAGGTAAAACAATTTTACAACTCGAAAAAGCTTCAAAAGGAAAGATATTGTACCGAGGAAAGGACTTAACACGTTTAAATACCACTGAAATAAGAAAACTTCGGAAGGAGATTCAGCTTATTTTTCAAGATCCTTACTCTTCTTTAAACCCTCGATTAAACATTGGCGAATCGATCATTGAACCTATGAAAGTTCATAAAATAGGAGCTTCAAAAAAAGAACGGAAAGAAAAGGCAATCGATTTACTTACGCGCGTGGGGCTCAATGAAAGCTATATGGCTAGATATCCACACGAATTGAGCGGCGGGCAGCGCCAACGTGTTGGGATCGCTCGCACCATTGCCATGGAGCCTAAACTGGTTATCTGCGATGAGTCTGTTTCTGCATTGGATATTTCGGTGCAGGCACAAGTACTTAATTTATTAAACCAGTTAAAAAATGATTTTGGATTTACCTATATTTTTATTTCTCACGATCTGTCCGTAGTAAAATATATGGCCGATCAATTATTGGTTATGAATGAAGGTACATTTGAAGAAGTAGGCGATGCCGATGAGATCTATGCAAGCCCCACAAAGCAATACACTAAAAATTTAATTGATTCGATCCCAAAAGGAATTACTTAGAGGCGGAGCTATTATTATCCTACCTAAAAATTAGCATAAAAAAAAGCCCCGTTCTAACCTCACAAAGAACGGGACTGTATATGAATCTGGTTAAGATTCGGGGGAAATAATCTGTCAATAGGTTACAGCAACAAAAAAACTTTTTTTGCCACATACACTACGTTCTTAATAAGATAGAGTGTGTTTTTAATTTTAGAAATCATAATTAAATAAGTAGGTTAAGTTGTTAATCATTTTTGGGACTGCTAATATGTGATTGTTTTTTCGATAAACACGATTAAAGACTATTTTTTTCGACCAAATGCGTCTTTTTTTAACTTATATGAGATTTCAGTTGGTTTTTCTTACGTATTAAAAACAAAAAAAGCCAACATTGAAGTGTTGGCTTTTTAGAAAATTGTACCATATTAGATATTCATCTCTGGTATTTCTCCCTCAACAATAAGATCGCCTTCAGTAGCTGCTCTAATTTCTTCCACCGTGATACCGGGTGCACGCTCCAATAGCTTAAAGGAACCATTTTTTACTTCGAGAACTGCCATGTTTGTCACAATCTTCTTAACACATTTTACCCCGGTTAATGGCAGACTACATTCTTTTAAGAGTTTCGATTCTCCTGCTCGGTTGGTATGCATCATGGCAACGATAATATTTTCGGCAGAAGCGACGAGGTCCATGGCGCCTCCCATACCTTTTACCATTTTGCCAGGGATTTTCCAGTTGGCAATATTACCATTTTGTGCCACTTCCATAGCGCCTAGGATAGTTAAATCCACATGCTGCCCACGGATCATGGCAAAGCTCATTGCCGAATCAAAAAAGGACGCCCCTTTTAAGGCCGTAATGGTTTGCTTACCGGCATTAATTAAATCTGGATCTTCTTCCCCGTCAAAAGGGAATGGTCCCATCCCCAAGATGCCGTTTTCACTTTGAAATTCTACATCTATATCGTCGCGCACAAAGTTGGCTACTAATGTTGGGATGCCAATCCCTAGGTTTACGTAATAGCCGTCCTTTACTTCTTTTGCAATGCGTTTTGCAATTTGTTCTTTTGTGAGTGCCATATTATTTTGTTCTTACCGTTCGCTGTTCAATTCTTTTCTCGTAGTCTTTTCCTTCAAAAATGCGCTGTACAAAAATCCCAGGAATGTGTATATGATTTGGATCTAATGCTCCAGCGGGCAAAAGTTCTTCCACCTCAGCCACTGTTATTTTTGCCGCCCCGCACATTACAGGATTAAAATTACGCGCCGTTCCTTTAAAGATAAGGTTTCCGGCTGTATCCCCTTTCCATGCTTTTATAAAGGCAAAATCTGCTTCAAACGCTTTTTCTAGAATGTGCATTTTTCCATGGAACTCTCTGGATTCTTTTCCTTCGGCAACTTCTGTTCCGTAGCCAGCAGGTGTAAAAAAAGCTGGAATACCACTTTGTGCTGCTTGACATCGCTGTGCCAAGGTCCCTTGCGGAATCAATTCTACATCGAGTTCGCCGCTTAACATTTGTCTCTCAAACTCTGCGTTTTCACCCACGTAAGAAGAAATCATCTTTTTTATCTGTTTTTTCTGAAGCAACAGTCCGAGTCCAAAATCATCCACTCCCGCATTATTGGAAATACAGGTTACATCCTTCACGTTAAGGCGCACCAGCTCTTGAATTGCTTTTTCTGGAATTCCGCTTAAACCAAATCCGCCAAGCATAAAAGTCATGCCGTCTTTAATCCCTTGACAGGCTTCTGTTACATTTGCAACTGTTTTTGTTATCATCTACTTAAAATTTTCCATAAAAATACTGAAATTTAAGCCATAAAAAAACCCCATAGAAGGCTATGAGGTTTCAAATATTAAATCTTAGGGGTTAAAAATCAAATTCGTCGGTGTCGTCTTCATCCGTATTCGTGTTTTCTTCTCTCCATTGCGCACAATCTGTTGTAATGCTAAGATTAGAAGGTCGCTTAAAACGTTCGGTAGAGATACCAAGCTCTTCATCTGCATAGCATTTTTTCATATAGACACCCCAAATAGGCAATGCCATGGCGGCTCCTTGACCATATGTCACGGTAGGGAAATGCGTGGCTCGATCTTCGCCACCTACCCAAACACCGGTAACCAGATTTGGCACCATCCCCATAAACCAGCCATCGCTATTATTCTGTGTGGTTCCTGTTTTACCTGCTATTGCATTTTTAAATTCATATGGATATCCTGTGATGACATTTTTGTAGAGGTTACCGCTACGCCACTTATCGCGTAATCTACTCCCTGAGCCAGACTGTGTCACCCCTTCCATAAGGCTCGTGGTAACATAAGCCGACTCTTCACTAATAACATCTTTTGTCTCAGGAATATTCTGAAACAAAACAGTGCCATTTTTATCTTCTATCCTCGATATCAAAATAGGCTTGACATACACTCCTTGATTGGCAAAAACACTATAGGCGCCCACCATTTCATAAAGAGAAATATCTGCTGTACCGAGTGCAATAGAAGGTGCCTCGGGCATTTCGCTTGTATCGACTCCCATTTTCTTTACTAAGTCTATTACAGGTCTAGGTCCTACGCGATACATAAGCCTAGCCGTCACCGTGTTGACAGATTGTGCCAAGGCTTCTTTTAGTGTTATCATTCCACCAGAGGTACCTCCAGAGTTCTTGGGTGTCCAAGGTTTCAATAAGCCATACGTACCTGCCGGGATGGTGAAAGGTGTATTTGGCAAGGTATCGCAGGGTGACATATGCATCTGGTCGATAGCGGTAGCGTATACAAACGGCTTAAAGGTAGAGCCTATTTGGCGTTTCCCCGTTTTTACCATATCGTATTTAAAATATTTGTAATCAACACCGCCTACCCATGCCTTTACTTCTCCCGATTGTGGTGTCATAGACATCATAGAGGCGCGCAAAATTCCTTTATAATACCTTATAGAATCCATTGGGGTCATGATCGTATCTTTGCTGTGGTTTTCTGCTGTCCATGCAAAAACGCGCATGGGTGTTTTCTTTTTAAAACTGGCAATGATGTCTTTTTCTGGAATGTCTTTTGCTTTCATCTCCTTCCAGCGGTCGCTGCTCTTCATAGCGCGCTGCATGATCAAATCTGTTTCTTCTTCGGTGATATCACGAAAAGGTAGTGTTTTGTTTTTTTCGTTTTGAGAGTCAAACTCTTTTTGAAGATTTTCCATATGCATCTCTACTGCTTCTTCTGCGTAGGTTTGCATTTTAGAATCGATAGTCGTATACACTTTTAGTCCATCGCTATAAATATTATAGCTAGACCCATCCGTTTTAGGGTTTTCTCTAATCCAGTCCTGCATAAAAGCACGTGCATATTCTCTAAAATAAGTAGCAATCCCTTCATCATGGCTTTGCGGCGCATAATTTAATCCTAGCGGAAGCGCCTGCAATGAGTCCTTTACACTTTCAGAAATAAAATCATATTTCTCCATTTGTGCCAAGACTACGTTTCTTCGGTTTTTAACGCCTTCCGGATTTCTAAGTGGATTGTACAAACTTGAATTCTTAAACATCCCTACCAGCATTGCCGACTCTACCGTTGTTAGCTCAGATGGCGGTTTATCAAAATAGATTTGTGAAGCCGACTCAATCCCTACAGCTTGATTTAAGAAATCATATACGTTAAAATACATTGTGATGATTTCTTCCTTTGTGTAACGTCTTTCGAGTCGTGTAGCAATAACCCATTCCTTAAATTTTTGAGTGAGTCTTTCAAACGTATTTTTTGATGCGGCTCCTACGAACAATTGTCTTGCCAATTGCTGTGAGATGGTACTGGCACCCCCTTTTGACCCTAAGTAAACAAAAGCTCTCGCGGTTCCTTTGGCATCGATACCAGAGTGATCATAAAACCGAATATCCTCGGTTGCTACTAGCGCATTGACCAAGTGGTCTGGCAAATCTTCAAAAAGCACCGGAGTTCTATTTTCTTTATAAAATTTACCCAACACTTTTCCATCTGAAGCGATAATTTCTGTCGCCAAATTTTTCTCTGGATTTTCTAAGCTTGTTTCATCGGGAAGACTTCCGAAGAAACCCCAAGAAGCAAATAAGAAGAAAAGGATAAGTACCCCAATTCCTGCTGCAAAAAGTTTCCAGAAAGTACGTATGTGTTTACGTACCGGAGTTCCCGTTTTTTTTGATGTCTTCTTTTTTGTTGCCATTATTTCCTATTGTCCTTGTTTTTCAATACTATAACCTACATCTGTAATGCCCTCTAGATTGGTAACGCCGTCCACCTCACCGTTATTGCGTAGTGCATGGCTAATGCGTAACCTATAGCTACCCTGTTCTGTAAATGTAAAGCCTTGTTTATACCACAATTTGCTTTCTTTAACACTCCCAACCCCATTGCCCAACCATGATCCATCTGGATTTGCCATACGGTATTCTAACGTATCTGTCACGGTCTTCCCGTTAGGGTAGTCTAGTGCTGTAATCAAAAAAAGATTGTTGAACTTATATTCATTATTGTTCCTCACGGTAATAAAAAGATCATAGGCCTTGATGGAGTCCTGCTGCGAAATGGTAAACACCACAGGTTCATTTTTATTCCAAACACCCGATATACTTTCCATATCGCTCGTCACCACATTCTCATTGCACGACAACAGAAATAGTGCCATTGCTACAAAAACGATACTTCTATGCATTCTTTTTTGTGTTTTTAGACCGACCCCTTGTATTTTTATTTTTTTGATTTCGGCTTTTGTTACTGTTTTTGTTACGACGTTTTTTATTTCTAGGCTTTCCTTTTGGCTGGTCAAAACGGGTCAAGCTATCTTGGCCTACGACATTACTAAACAGTTCCTTTTCTCTCTCTTTAGTAACAGGGATATCTTCAATGAACTCCTCTAGACTGGCAACTTTATTTCCCTTTTTGTTTACGGCAATAATCTCGTTTACCTTCTCTGCCTTCAGCTGGTGCCAGTTCATCCCATCATTGGTATAGGAATACCAAAGCAATCCTTTAAAAATATCTATTTTTTGACAAATGGCTGTTCCTTTTTCGGTTTGTAACTTGACGTCCATTTTTGGAAAGTCTTTGAGCGCATCCAGATAGGTATCCAGCTCGTAATTGAGGCAGCACTTTAATTTACCGCATTGGCCAGCCAGTTTTTGTGGGTTTAATGATAGTTGTTGATATCTTGCTGCGGAAGTACTAACCGATCTAAAATCGGTAAGCCAGGTAGAACAACACAATTCGCGACCACAAGAACCTATTCCTCCTAAGCGTGATGCCTCCTGCCGGAAGCCTATTTGTTTCATTTCTATCCTGGTACTGAAGGTACGGGCAAACTCCTTTATTAAATCTCTAAAATCTACACGTTCTTCTGCCGTATAATAAAAAACTACTTTTGACGCATCTCCTTGGAATTCCACGTCACTAATCTTCATTTTGAGACCTAGGCGAATTGCAATTTCCCGAGAACGCTTTTGAACATCTGCCTCGCGGTCCCGCACTTTCTGCCAGATATCAATATCTTTTTGACTTGCTTTTCGGTAAATTTTTGGAAGTGTTTCGGTATCCGGATTTTCTTTCTTTTTCTTCATTTGAACCCGTACGAGCTCACCAGTTAATGTCACAATCCCGATATCGTGGCCCGGAGAAGCTTCTGTGGCAACGACATCGCCTATGCTTAAGGTTAAATTTTCTGAGTTTTTATAAAAATGTTTTCTTCCGTTTTTAAAACGGACTTCTACACCATCAAAAGGCTCCATGTTACCAGGTAAGGACATGTTGGAGAGCCAATCAAAAACCGTTAGTTTGTTACACCCGTCGGTTCCACAGGTACCATTATTTTTGCAGCCTTTAGGTTGGCCATCTTTACTCGTTCCACAACTTCCACATGACATAGGTCTATATATTTAGAAAACACCGTAGTATGGCGTTTGATCGTATTTTAAAATAATTCTAACAAATTTAGGATTAAAAACCAACTAACGAAACTTTTTAAGCACTCAAGATGTAAACAAGGCCCTTTTTACTTGAAATGCCTCCCAACAACTATGGCAGGCATTTATTTTTTTTGAAAGGCATTTTATTGTTTCTCCCCATATTTCAGTTTCTTATATAGTTTATAG